>SXGQ01561945.1_pt1 | contig 23064 bp, 22 predicted proteins | sample 3178371 | NCBI WGS metagenome assembly SXGQ01 (sample SAMN11356859, study PRJNA531348) | freshwater metagenome | isolation source: freshwater sample F1-20 | place: China: Fuxian Lake, Yuxi | collected 2017-12-25 | reverse complement strand
GGCTGGTGTTAGACAACAAGCCTAAAGAAGAGGAAAAAATTTAGCCAACATTAACCCGTGAACCATAGCCCAGTTCATGCTAGCAAATCTAAGAACATATGCCTTAATTGGCATCGATGCCACCTGTGTTGACGCTGAAGTCGATATTAGTGCAGGCTTTCCAAAGACAGTAATCGTTGGTCTGCCTGAACAAGCCGTGAAAGAAAGCATTCATCGGATTGAACGGGCGCTATCAAATCTCGGGTATTCCAGAACAACCGGCCACACGGTGGTAAATCTAGCACCAGCTGATTTAAAAAAAGATGCTGGCAGTTTTGATCTCCCAATTGCCCTCGGCATTCTTGCCGCCACTGATCAAATACCCATCAAAAAAATATCCGAGTACGCCTTTGTTGGCGAACTTGCCTTAGATGGAACGCTTAGGCCAATAAAAGGGGCACTCTCCATAGCACTCGCAGCCGCCAAGGAAGGAGTAAAAGGTTTACTTCTTCCAAAAATAAACGCAAGGGAGGCAAGCGTAGTAAAAGACATTTTAATTTATCCAATCAATAATCTTGCGGATTCAGTTGGGTTTTTAACAGGCAAAAAAGATATTACCCCGATGGTTCCCGAGGAACACATTGCTTTTGAAAACCTCAACAAATATGACATTGATTTTTCAGATGTGCGGGGCCAGGAGTCTGCCAAACGAGCTTTAGTGGTTGCGGCGGCAGGGGGCCATAATGTCATCATGATTGGTTCTCCGGGCACTGGAAAAACCATGCTTGCAAGGAGAATGGCAACTATTCTTCCTCCACTCACCTTGGCTGAAAGTCTGGAAACCACCCGCATTTACAGTGCCCTTGGCAGATTAAATTCAGACCAATCATTGCTTACAAACCGGCCTTTCAGGGCTCCACACCATACCATCAGTGATGCTGGAATGGTTGGTGGGGGAAAAACTCCCGCTCCCGGGGAGATAAGCCTCGCACACCACGGCATATTATTTCTTGATGAACTACCCGAATTTAACAGACGCAGCTTGGAAGTTTTAAGGCAACCACTTGAGGAAGGGCAGGTGACTATTTCCAGGGCTCTTCAGTCCACAACTTTTCCAGCCAGATTTGTGCTTGTCGCGTCCATGAATCCATGCCCCTGTGGGTACCTAGGCGATAACAAACACCAATGCAAGTGCTATCCTGCCGCAATCGAAAAATACATGGGAAAAATCAGTGGCCCACTCTTGGACCGAATTGACCTCCACATTGAGGTCCCAGCAGTTCCATTCCAAGAACTGACTGCTTCATCGGATGGCACCTCCAGCACACAAATGAGGGAACAAGTGAATTTGGCAAGAAGCAAACAAACCAACAGATTTGAAAAATCAAACTTTGCCCTTAACAGCAGGATGAATTCCAAACAAGTGCGAAAACATTGCGTGCTAAACAAGGAAAGTAAAAGTTTACTTCAAACCGCCATGGAAAACCTCGGGCTTTCCGCAAGAGCCCATGATCGAATTTTAAGAATGGCACGCACAATAGCTGACTTGGAAGACTCGACTGAAATTCTCGCACCCCACCTTATTGAGGCAATAAGCTATCGTAGTTTGGACAGAAAGCTTTGGATGAAATAGTTTCACTTATTTACCATTGGCCCATATGGATCTTCCGCCGTCCACGGGTAGTTCAATTCCCGTTACGAAATCACTCTGCAATAAAAATAAAACTGCTTTTGAGATGTCTTCTGGACTGCCTTCCGAACGAACCAAAGTTGAATTCACGGCCTCTTGGCGCTCATGCAAGGGTAAATCAAGAGGAATCATCACAGGCCCGGGTAAAATACAATTCACCCTGACTTTGGGATTTCTACTTCCCAATTCAATCGCCAAACTTCGCGTAAGTGTGGGAATAGCACCTTTCGTTGCAAAATAAGCGCTATAACCCAAATAAGGCCTATCCTGGGCCCAATCGCCAATAGTAATTATATTCCCCCCCCCTGGTTGATCGATCATCATCAATCCCGCCAAGCGAGAGGGCAGGAATGTTGCCAAAATATTTGCCTCAAAATGTCTGGTGACATCAGTTGATGATATCTGGAGCAGATCTTTTCTTTCCCAAATTGAAGCACAATTGACCAAAACATCAATACGACCATATTTCGCCTTGATCTGGGCAAACATTGCATCCACATCCGACTCGACAGCGAGATCCGCTTGAAAAACTGATGTTTTGATCCCAACTTGGTTCAATAATAATTCAGACTGTTTTGCTTCAAAATTCGAGCTTCTATAATGTAGACATATGGTATGACCGATCAATCCGAGAGCGTGAGCCACATGCCAACCAATCCTTTGTTTTCCACTGCCTGTTACGAGGGCGACTTTTTGCGTCATTATCATTCGACCTGATTAAATTAATGTTAGTGGCCATGTACTTACATCGAGTTTATCATAAGTAAAGTTTTATTATTCAATCATTCGAAGGAAAATTGAGATGGAACCAATTTTTTATGCTTTTTATATCGTCATGGGATTGGCAATTGTCAAGTTTGCGATTCTAATTATTTTGTGCAAAGGCAATTTCAAAAGACTTGCAATTGCAATAAACACTTTTTTTATGGTGCTGGTAAAAAATCAAACCACTTCAGATGAAAACAAAAGTGATGATAATAAGGATGAAAACAAAATCAAAGGCGAACTAATCTGGCCAATCTACCTGCTGCAGAGGGAGGGAAGACTTGTTGATTTTTTACTTGAGGATATAAGTGGTGCCCCCGACGAACTTGTTGGCGCAGGCGTTCGTGAAGTGCATTCCAAATGCAGAAAATACCTTATGGAAAAACTAAAGCTTCAACCTGTAATTAAACAGGAGGAGGGATCAAATGTTACCCTGGAGCATGGTTTTGATCCGGGCAAAATAATGCTCACGGGTTTTTTGGAGGGAAATCCGCCATATACGGGAACATTAAAGCACCAGGGTTGGCAGGTGTTGTCCTCCCAAATCCCTGAAGTGCCATTATCATTTAAAAACAATCCTGTGTTGGCCCAAGCTGAATTAGAAATTCCACAAAAATAAAACAGGTGCAAATCATGGCAATTCCTCGTTTTTCCGTAGGCATCGACTTGGGCACCACGAATTGCGCCCTTGCATATATTGACTCCGAACAGGAAAAATATTCCACAGAATTACTGGGCTGTCCTCAAACAATTCAACCAGGAGTATGTGAAGAAAGAAAATTACTGCCATCTTTCCTTTATATTCCTCAACAGGGCGAGTTCCCCGTTGGTGCTTTCAAACTTCCATGGGGAGAGGAAAAATCTTTTTCAATCGGGGAGTTTGCCAAAACTCATGGAGGATTAGTCCCAACCAATTTGGTGAGTTCTGCAAAATCGTGGCTTTGTCACTCGGGTGTTGACAGACGAAGTAAAATACTTCCTTGGAAAGCAGGAAATGAATCAAGCAAGATTTCCCCCCTCGAGGCCAGCACTCTTTACATAAAACATTTGGCTGAATCATGGAACAGTCACTTTGCCAAAAACAAGGGAGACTTCAAACTTGAAAACCAGGAAGTAATTCTCACGGTACCGGCATCATTTGACGCTGATGCTAAGGATTTGACGATGGAAGCTGCCAAGGAGGCCGGCTTGAGAAAGGTAAGTCTCTTGGAGGAACCACAGGCTGCCTTTTATTCCTGGTTGGATGCAAACAAGGACAACTGGCGTGACCAGGTAAACGAAGGCGATGTAATCCTGGTGATTGATGTTGGCGGGGGAACATCCGATTTCACATTGATCGGGGTTGAATCAGATCAAGGCAATCTTACTTTAAACAGGCTTGCAGTTGGGGAGCACATCCTTCTTGGGGGGGACAACATGGACCTTGCCCTTGCCTACGATCTCTCAAGGGAACTATCAGCAAAAAATATAAAACTTGATTCAGCCCAAATGGTGGGACTCACACACGCCTGCAGAACTGCCAAGGAAAAACTATTATCAGACAATGAACTGGGATCATGGCCGATAACTATTTTAGGTCGCGGATCCAAAATGATTTCCGGCACAATAAAGTGTGAATTAAAGAAAATCACCCTTGAAAAAATATTGTTGGAGGGATTTTTCCCGATTTGTGATTCAGATTCTCAACCAACTGTTCAAACCAACTATGGATTCCAAGAAATTGGTCTGCCTTATGCAAATGACGCCGCCATCACGAAGCATCTTGCGCATTTTTTATCAAAGCATCAAAAAACGGTAGAACAAAAATCAACAACCCGCAAGGACAACAAAAAAACCACAGGAGTCAATGTAGTTCTATTCAATGGCGGGGTGTTCAAATCCCCTCTTCTTCGAGAGAGGATTTTAAAAAATCTTGAATCTTGGAGTAAATCCCCAATAAAGATGCTAACCCATCAAGATTTGGACTTGTCTGTAGCGATCGGGGCTGCAAGTTTTGGAATTGCCAAAAGAGGGAAGGGCATTCGTATTAGGGGGGGAGCTCCACGAACCTACTACATTGGAATCGAGTCTTCAGCGCCTGCCATTCCCGGTTTTCCCCGACCCATGAAGGCTTTATGTGTGGTTCCTTTTGGAATGGAGGAAGGCACTGAATCCAGCATCTCTGGACATGAATTTGGATTGATTGTGGGACAAAGGGTTTCTTTCCGATTCCTTTCATCTTCCACTAGAAAAAATGATCTTCTTGGGACTATTCTTGAGGAATGGGAGGATGAAGTCCATGAGATTTCTCCCTTGGAAATAAACCTGGAGAATCCAGAAAAAAAAACAAATATGGTTCCTGTTTACCTTCATAGTAAAATAACTGATATTGGAACCTTGGAACTTTGGTGCATTGCCAAAAACTCAAAGCAGAAATGGAAACTTGAATTTAATGTGCGCGAAAACAAGAGAAACATACAATCATAGCTAGGATTCTCAAAATTTCGTAACTATCAATGGATTTATCAAATAGAATAATTTAATTATGAAAGATATTCTGCCCGGGTGTCTTAAATGATCAAGAAAGAGACTTACATGCCATCTGGAAATAACAAACAAGCCCATCATCCTTTTGCAATCGCTCTCGCTGTGACTGCAGGTTTACTCAGGCTTATGCCCCATCCCCCCAACTGCACACCAATTGGTGCCATGACTTTATTCTCAGGAAATAAAATTCAAGGTTTCTATTCCTGGTTAATCCCATTAGGGGTCATGTTTATCACCGATCTATTACTTTATTTCCCTTTGGAACAAATATCGTTAAAGGCTTTTTCCTGGATGACCCCTGTCATTTACGGTTGTTTTTTATTGAATGTTGCTTTGGGTAAGCTTATAACTCCTGGCAGACTAATACTGAAAATTTCACTATACTCCGTGATTTGCAGCACTATATTTTTCATGGTGACAAACTTTGCCGTCTGGTTGGGCAGTGACGGTATTTCCTACCCGCCAAGCCTTGGTGGCCTTTTGCTTTGTTATGAAATGGCTATACCATTTTATCATTATTCAATGCTGAGCGATTTGTTTTTCACTTTGTGTATTTTCGGATTGAACGCCATCCTTGAACAAGGATTATTAATTTCAAAGGCAGAAGCCAAATCATGAAATTTGCCGCAAAAATCAAATACATTTCAGACGCTGAAAAAATCCAGTCAATAAGACCTACTCATCGGGCTTATTTAACCGAGTTATTGAATAAGGGAAATATTGTTGCTACAGGCCCATTTACTGATGGTTTTGGAGCACTAATAATTTACGAGGCCACTGACATAGAAAAAGCTGAAAGCTTCATCAAAAATGACCCCTTCAACAAAGAAGGTATTTTTATTAGCTGGGAAATTCACCCATGGAATTGTATCATGGCTAACAAGAATTTATTCCCAGAATAAAAATTCAAAGATTAATTTTTGCCAAGCTGTTATACTCATGTCCTTCGGGTGTCTCATCACTTGACATGACATGTACTTGCCTAACTTCAAGCTCATCCGATATCCAAGGATGAATTTTCCAACGAGAGCAAATCACAGAAAAGTCAAGATCCTGCTGGTTAATCCTGCCTATTGAAAGATGGGGGTTGAAACCCCTTGACTCCTTTCTGTATAGCCCCTGTTCCTCCATCGGGGAGGCGATGGCATGATGAAGTTCCTGAAAGCTTTTGAAGGATTCAGGATCAACACCAAGCCACAATACCCTTGCTCGTCTGGGATTGGGAAAACAACCCATGCCTTGCAATTTAAATTGAAACGGACTTATATTTTTGCAAGCGTTCCTGACAATATCACAGGCCTGCCAAAGTTTCCTATCATCTAATTGCCCAAGAAATAATAGTGTTATGTGAAGCATATCTGGCCTTGTCCACTTCACACCCGAAAAATCATTGGCCAATTCGGATTGAATCTGCAAACATCTCTTGGACACTGTCGCAGGCATTTCAATTGCAACAAATGCCCGAATTTTCTTAGCCATGGCTTGCCTTTAAAATGAAAGCATCGAGCGATATTCTGAATAACGCTGGTCAATCTCCCTGCGGGAAATGGCTTTAAGCCGGTCCAAGCCAAACCCCTCCACAGTAAGGCTGGCAACTACAGTTCCATACCCCATGGCTCTTCGTAAGCTCCCTGGTGATTTGTCATTATCAGAAGCCAACGCTCCCATGACTCCACCGGCAAAGCTATCACCAGCTCCGGTTGGATCTATGACATGCTCTGTTGGAAAAGCAGGAACCACAAAAACCCCAGCCTCGCTAAACAACATGGCACCATGCTCACCCTTTTTTAAAATCACGAATTTGGGCCCGAGTTTTCTGGTCGCATGGCCTGCACGCACTAGGTTGCTTTCACCCGTGAGCAGCATTGCCTCACTATCATTCAAAAGCAAACCATCTATCCTGGGCAATAAATCAAGGAGTTCTTTTTTCTGGATATTTATCCAAAGGTCCATGGTATCAGCCAAGACCAGCTCGGGCTTGGCCACCTGGTCCAAAACCTTCCCTTGAACAATTGGACTACTATTGGCAAGAAAAACAAATTTACTGTCCACAAAATGTTTCGGAAGCACCGGATTGAATGAACCAAAAACATTCAAATGAACTTCAAGAGTGTCCCTGGTGTTCATATCTTTATGATAACGACCTTTCCAGCGAAAAGTTTTTCCCTTCTCTGTTACCAATCCGGAAATATCAACCCCCTTGCTTTTAAAAAGCTCCTTGTGTTCCTGCGGAAAATCTTCACCAACAACACCAACTAATCTTGGTTTGGTGAAGTTACTGGCAACAACTGAAAAAAAAGATGCAGATCCGCCCAACGCATCATCAACATTTCCGTGAGGGGTCTCGATTGAATCAAAAGCAACTGAACCAACTACAAGCAATGACATACGATACTCCAATAAATTATTGACGAATGAATTAAAGGATTAATTAGCAACCATACTTAAAGCGAGATTAATTCTCCTCAAAGACTCCTCTTTTCCAAGGATAAAAAGGCAATCAAACACTCCAGGGCCAACTTCTATCCCAGTAGTTGAAACCCTCAAGGCATGAATTAACATCCCGGTATTGTGACCACCTGCCAGACAAAATTCCTTGAGTGCCGTTTCAATATTCAAAACACTAAATACAGGAAGAGTTCCTAAAATAATCGAAAAACTTTTCAAAACTTCGGGAACCCCTTCCTTGGCGACTCTTTTCGCAAGTGACTTTGGATCATACTCTGGATCAACTTTAAAAAACGGTGCGCCATAAAGCAAAATATCACTGAAAATCTTTAACCGGTCCCCTGTCGCATCAACCACTTTTTTCAAGGAATCCAACTCTGAAACAGAAGGAACATTCTTTACCAATCCCGCTTTCTGCATGAATGGCAGAGCACCCTCAACTTTTTTTCCCAAAGACAAAACCTTCATATATTCCCCTGCAACCCAAAATAATTTGTCAGGATCAAAACTTGCTGGCGCGTTATTCACCCTTTCAAGGCTGAATTTCTCAATCATCTCCTTCAACAAAATTATCTCACTATGATCATCCAGCGACCAACCCAGTCTGGCAAGATAATTCACCAACGCCTCGGGTAGGTACCCCAACTCCTTGTAAAACGAAACCGTGGCAGGATTCAAGTCATCACGAACTTCAATCTGTTCATCAGTCCACCCAACTGCGTTAAGCTTTTTGAGCACATCACTGGTGACAAACTTTTTCATATCACGCTTGCTGAGCTTCTTCTTGGAATTAGGCTCGTTCACCACCGGAACATGAGCGAATAAAGGCATCGTGGCCCCCAGTGCCTGGTAAACAAGCACCTGCACTGGAGTATTGGATAAATGTTCCGCCGCACGAATCACATGAGAGATCCTCATACCCACATCATCTATCACGGTGGCAAAGTTATACAAAGCCCTGCCATCAGGCCTTAAAATAATCGGGTCACCAATCAAATTTGATTGCCATTCAACATCACCACGAATCAAATCGTGTATTTTTATCAATTCATCATCAGGAACCTTAAGCCTTATAGCGGTTTTTTTTTCATTATAAAGCCTTACACATTCCTCAGGAGACGAATGACGGTGAATTCCCCTGTGCACATAAGGCCGCTTTGCTTTCTCAGAAAGCTCTCTCTCAGACTTGATTTCATCCGTTGTCATGTAGCAGGGATAGGCCTTTCCAACGGAAAGAAGGTGGTTCGCTGCATCAACATACAAATGATTTCTTTGAGACTGGTAATATGGAGCATGTGGTCCATCAATTTCAGGCCCCTCATCCCAATCGATACCAAGCCATCGAAAGCCATCAAGGATGGGCTGTAAAGCTTCAGTTTTATTTCGTTCAGAATCAGTATCATCAATCCGCAGGATGAATTTGCCACCACTCTGCCTTGCAATAAGCCAGTTGAAAAGGGCTGTTCGAACCCCTCCTATATGTAAATACCCAGTGGGACTGGGAGCAAATCTAGTCCTTATTTCAGCCATGAAATGATACCCTTCTAATGTAATAATCAATTGTAAATATATGAGTTCACAAAAGAACGAAGCGTGAGAATTTTACTTATTGGCTTTCGTTGGCAAGTTTTTCGCCGGATTTTTCCCCACGCCCTTCCACCATCGTTACAGTAACGCCTTCTTGAACCACCTTCCCATGCTGGTTAACAACTTGCCTAAGCCAGGTTACAGTCCCCCGCCTTCCCCTGGAATTACTTTTCATTTCAAGGATTTTACAGCGAACTTTGATGGTATCCCCAATATAAACAGGTTCCCTGAAGAACCATTCCTTGAATTGGATGAAAGCGACGGTGCGAACAGGGGGGGCATACAATCCAAGACCACTCGAAATCGAAAGAACCAACAATCCATGGGCTATTGGTTGCCTGAAAGGCGTTAATGCCGCAAATTCATGATCCATGTGAATGGGATTGAAATCTCCACTCACACCCGCAAAATTCACAATATCTGATTGGGTCAAAGTTCTTCCCAATGACTCCCATTCAGCCCCAACCTCCAAATCATCAAAAAACAAATGCTGCGAAGAAATCGCCATCGAATATTGTTCCTTTCAATTTAAAAGATCACCTGAGTTAAAATAAATTGATTATTTTTTCAAGTAATGTTTATATTTAACTGCATTCCGATTAGCATTTCGAAATAATGATTTATTGAATCACAGGAAGCAGTGATGTTGAATACTACCAAAATCGTACAAAAATTCCCAAAATTAAGACAATCATCTGAAATTCACGCGGACGCCCCAGGAGGAACCCAAGTCCCTGAAATTGTCATCAATGCCGTTTCGGACTACCTAATTAACCGGAATGCAAATCTGGGGGCTCATTTCCGTACTTCAAAAGAATCCGATCTTACGATGTCGAATGCCGGAATTGCAGTTCAAGCTTTTTTAAATGCCCGTAAAAGCTCTGAAATTATTTTTGGCAACAACATGACATCCCTGACATTTCACATTTCCCGCTCAATAGGCAACACCTTGAATGCTGGAGACAGAATTTTGCTTTCAAAACTTGATCATGAAGCAAATATCTCCCCATGGCAATTGATGGCCAAAGATAAAAATTGCGTGGTGGAATTCGTCGAAATAAATCGGGAAACATGTACTTTAAACGAGGATGATTTAGAAAAAAAACTGGAATCTAAGCCTAAGATTTTCGCTTTTACCGCATGTTCCAATGCGACCGGAACCCTCAATGATGTTCCAAGAATGACAAAAATGGCGCATGATGCAGGCGCCAAGGTTTTTGTCGATGCTGTCCATTACGCCCCCCACAAATCGATCGATGTGATTTCATGGAATTGTGATTTTCTAGCCTGTTCCGCTTACAAATTTTTTGGCCCGCATGTTGGAATTTTATACGCTAAAGAATCAATCTCGGAGAATTTACAACCTTACAAAGTCAGGCCAGCACCCAACTCAAACCCCGGAAAATGGATGACTGGAACGCAAAATCATGAAGGTATTGCTGGGGCGAATGCGGCCATTGACTATTTGGCTTCTCTTTCAGAAACTAACATACCAACCACTAAGAGAACTCAACTGGAACAAGCCTTCCAAAAAATAGAAGCACACGAAAAAGCACTTTCTTCGGCATTCATCGAAGGTATTAAAAAACTCAGGGGAATTGAAATAATTGGATTGAAAGATTTGGCAACCATCAACCAGCGTGTTGCCACATTTTCCCTGATTTGCGAAAATATTTCTTCAGATTATTTAGCCAGGGAGCTTGCTTCAAAAAATATATTCGCATACAGCGGTAACTTTTATGCCAAGACATTGATGGAAACTTTGGGATATGAGGGCAAAGGTGGGGCACTTAGGATTGGATTTGTACATTACAACGACCTAAACCAAGTGGATGAAATTCTTCATTCGTTAAAAAAACTCTTGAATTAAAAATTTGTTGCTCTTGTCCAAAAAGCCAACAAAAGACTAATATATTTTTTTATCACTTGGAAATCATGGTAAGACATGGGCTTAAAAGGTATAAAGCTTCCGGTGCATTGGACGAGGACCTTGATGAGTGACATTGTGCACCATGCAAGTAAAATACCACTGTGCACAATTGAAAAACAAATCAATTTGGAAAATGTCAGAATCGCCAAGGCAAACTCGCATCAGAAAATTGGTTGGACCAGTATATTTATCAAAGCAATGGGTTTGGCTTCGGTTGAATTCGATGAACTTAGACAATCTTGGATGCCTTTCCCATATGTTCACATTTACCAGCACCCTGTGCCAATCGCAAGTGCCTCAATTAACAGAGTAGTTGATGATAGGGAAGCTGTTGTTTTTGGCATGATACAAAAACCGGAAAGCAAACCACTGGTTGAAACAACTGAGGCTCTCCATTTTTTTAAGAATAGCCCGATTGATTCCGTATCACTATTAAATCGAATGAGGCGAACTTCCAAACTTCCTTGGCCGATAAGGTCGTTAGTTTGGAACTACGGCTTATATCTTTCAGGTTATTGCAAGGCAAAAAACTTTGGAACATTTGCCGTAAGTTCTGTTTCGCAATCTGACTCTAACACGCTTAACCTTTTATCACCCTTAACCAGCGCACTAAATTATGGCCCTGTTTCTGATTTTGGCGATTGCACAATAAGGTTGACATTTGACCATCGGGTCATTGATGGACTTGCTGTCGCTAAGGTGCTTTCTTTTATCGATGAAGCTGTCAACACTACAATAAGAGAAGAATTAGAGAAACAAGACTATCCTTCAATACCATTAAAAAAGGCGGGTGATAAACCCGCCTTAACGAAATAAAAATCTTCTCGCGAATTATTAACCAAGAAGCAGATCTGCTTCCCAACCTACACGCTCAGCAGAGGATCGAAGCTTCTCTAAAGCCCTATTTTGGATTTGTCGAACTCTTTCTTTGCTAATGCGAAGAAGGTTACCAATCTGGCGCAAGCTATGGGTTCCACTTCCAGTTAAACCAAAACGAAGGTCCAAAACTTTTCGCTCACGAGGACGAAGATTTTCCATAAGGAACAATAAAGCCTCCTGACGCTCATTATTTGACCTTTGAATAGTACTTTCATTGTCAGGCATAGCTTCGGTGAGCTTGAAATCACTGTCATCATCAAGAACAGCATTCAAGGAGACAGGAGTCCTGGTTGCAGTTTGAAGATGAGTCAAATGCTCAAGACTTGAACCAGTACGGGATGCCAATTCCTGAGGAGTAGGCAAATGCTTTCCTCCATGTGCCAGAGCCTCAGATTCCTGCTGAAGTTGACCTAACTCCTGAAGATGATGGGGAGAAAGGCTTACTAAATGGCTTTGTCTAGCAACCGCGATCTGCAAAGTTTGCCTAATCCACCAAGTTGCATAGGTTGCAAGGCGAGTGCCATGACTTACATCAAATCGATCAATTGCCTGCATCAACCCGCACACAGCTTCCTGAAGCAAATCAGCATAACTAAGGGCATGATGCCTGAATCTTTTTGCAACATGTGCAGCCAGACGAATGTTAGCCGATGCTAACCTGTGTTTCAAATGAACATAGCGATCATGTAGCCTACGAATGGCAGAAGAACTTCTTACTGGTTCTATACAATTATCTTTAATAAATTGAGCCATAGGCCAAGGCTCCAATGGTGGCCTTTGACTGCGAAGTTTTGGGTACTGCCTGACCAAAGATCGGACTAATTCACATTTGGTTTCCCAAAAATCAGCCAACAAATTTCTCTCTTCATCAGGGGTCAAAAGATCCGATGAAAAAATTGTTGGATTTTCAGTTGTGCTTAAAACTTCAATTTCTTTAAGTTCAGCATCAATATTTTTCTTAACTTTCATAACAATTCCTTGGATAAAATAATACCAGTAATTCTTTTAAACCCTGTAATATCAATACATTACATAAAATAATCCTTTGGAGGGAAAACCCAACAAAGAAACAAATTGAGCAGATTTTTTTATTAACCGACCCGTAAGTCTAATTTAATGTAGTCGCTCAAAGGCTTATGAATCCTATAGGGGATGAGGAGGTATTTCAAGTAGAAATTTGAAAAAATTACAACAGCTTAAATTTTTCATTTCAAAGCGCTTTCTACAAATGAATTAATCATTACCATTTAACAAAGCGAACAACAGCAAGTGTTAATTTTAATCAATTGGTGAATTATCGGTATCAAAGCATTTATTCTCCATGCTATTTCAGTTCTTTGGAGCCAAAGTGCTTGTCAGTAATGTCAAACCCATTAATAATTTCTTTTTCGCTACACTTGACTTTAACGCTAATTGAACCAAAATCACTGCGATCATCGGATTTAAAATTATCAATTGAAACAATGGTAATAACGAAACTTTACCTCCGTTGAGGCATTTGGATATTTTTTCAGGAATCGAATATTCACTGTCATCCAAAATCACTCTTATGCAATAAACCGGAAGATTGATTTTTAGAAAAACGCTCCTAACGCCAAAGTATTCCATCTCAACCAGATCAGCCCCACTCAAACCAAATTTTTTCTTTTCATCAGAGTTGGCAATATGATCTACACACACACCAACCCCTTGCGACACAATCGACTGGTTTAAAAAAAACGCATCTGGGAACTGTATTTCATCAAGAAGTATTTCCCGAGATTCGTGCATGATACTTTTTATAATGAAGACATCGCCTGTTTTATGCTTTTTTTTACAACCACCCGCGAAACCTGCCAATAGGACAAAATCAGGCATTTGTACTTCTTTATTCGCAATTAAATCAATCAGCCGATTACAGAAGTGAACAGACTCAACACCTACACCAGTGACAAAACTATGCACGGATGCGCCTATTAACTCAGTTGATTTGAAAGGAATCCCTGCGATAAACAATTGCTTTTTGGATTCGACCTTTTCAAAAAAAGAAAGCTCCTCGACCCTGGTTGGGAAAAGGAGCCACAAAAGCTTTTTTTTATAAATTTCAGCCAAACTTTTTTCTATGAAAGTTGCCACATTAACATCTTCAAGCTATCGCCCAATTTACCATTTACACCCAAGGCCGCACTTGCTTCAAAACCTGAATGCACCAGACAATGTTCACAGCGGGGATCTTTACCATGACCATAATTCTCCCACTCGGTATCATTCATCAGACCATCAAATGAATCATGGTGGGTGTCAGTAATCAAATAACAGGGACCTTTCCACCCTTTGACATTTCGAGTTGGATTCCCCCAGGCAGTGCATGGTATCTCCCGCTTACCGCTCAAAAACTCAAGATAAATAGGAGAAGACATCATCTTGTACTTGTTTAACAAGGATTGTGCTTCCACAAACTTTTGACGAATATCCTCACGCGTCATGAAGATTTCAGCGGCACCATCCGGATTTGTGGCATGAACAGCCGAGTACCCATAAGAAGGGGAAATCAAGAAACCATCCACTCCTAACTTGGAAAGAAATGAGTAGAGTTTATCAATCTCCTCAAGATTGGTTTCCTTGTAAATCGTGGTGTTTGTACAGACAAGAAAACCGGCTTTTTTTGCAGCTTTGATGCCTTCAATCGCCGCTTTGAAAACACCTTCTCGTTCAACCATAAGGTCGTGTGTAGCTTCCATGCCATCCAAGTGGACATTAAAAAAGAATCGATCACTAGGCTTGAACTGATCTAGTTTCTTTTCAAGAAAAACACCATTGGTACATAGGTAAATATGTTTCCTGCGGTCAAGAATCTCTTTCACCAACCTTCCTATTTCAGGGTATATAAGTGGTTCACCACCACAAATGCTAACGATAGGCGCGCCAGCTTCATCAACAGAAACAAGACATTCTTCAACCGAGAGTTTATCCTTGATGGTTTGGGAGTATTCCCTGATTCTGCCACAACCCGTGCATGTGAGGTTGCAGGCATGCAAAGGTTCCAGCATGAGTACAAGGGGGAATTTTTTTTGTCGTGTAATTTTCTTTTTTGCAATATAACCAACCATGGTCGATGTCAATGATAATGGAAAACGCATTAGAAATCCCTTTCTCTGCACAAGTAATGTAATTACAAATCATAATCGGACAAAACTATAGAACACCATATCAATAAATCATTTATCAAAATTATAACCATTAAGTTGACAGAACCTTGAAAGCGCCATTAATGGAAAATAAACCCGATAATAGTGATACTTAAGATAAAAGACCTTTGGAAAACCGGTACCCGTAAAAAATTTCTCGCTCCAGTCACCACCATGATTCTGCGTATTTGCCAAATAAGAGATACCATTTTTTACAGCATCAGATTTCCCCTCACCAGCTGCGATTAATCCCAATATCGCCCATGCGGTTTGCGATGGCGTCGGATCTCCCTGGCCTGCAAGTGAAGGATCATTATATGTGGCACAAGTTTCCCCCCAGGACCCATCCTCTTGTTGGCAGGATTTTAGCCATTCAACCGCTCTCAAAACCATTGGAGAATGCATATCAAAACCAATGGATTCAAGACCAAGCAATACCTGCCAGGTCCCATAAATATAGTTCACTCCCCACCGACCTACCCAGGCTCCCCATGGTTCCTGGGAACACCGTATGTAGTCGATAGCTTTCTGGATATGAATTTCATCAGCCGTGTAACCAAGAAATCCCAATGCCTCAAGAACCCTGGCAGTAATATCGGGGCAGGTAGGGTCAAGCATGGCATTATGATCAGCAAATGGAACCTTCGTGAGGAACTCCTGATCTATGTCTTTATCAAACGCCCCCCAACCACCATCTTTGTTTTGCATCAGGAACATCCACCGAACCGCTCTCTCAATCGCGGCAACACACTCCGGACGCATGTGGTTTTTTGATTTGACCATGGCGATTATTACCATGGCTGTATCATCAATATCAGGATAAAACTGATTGTTGTATTCAAAAAACCAGCCTGCAGGCTTCATATCAGGATGATTCGTGGCACAATCAACTTTTAAAGTCACTTCCTTTTTCATCAACCAATCGACAGATTTTTTTAATTTAAAATCATCTTCAGGCTGACCAGCATCAGCAACGGCAATAGTTGCCAATGCGGTGTCCCAAACTGGTGAAACACAAGGTTGAAGGCGAACAGACTCATTTTCCTCTATCACTAAGTCTGACAATTGCTTTAAAGCCCATTTCATTTCGGGGGAAGAATCCTCCACACCAAGACATTTGAGGGCCACAACGGTATAGATCATAGGGGGAAAAATAGCACCAACACCATCAGACATGTGAAAATGTTCACGCATCCATAAAGCAGCTTTTTTTACAGCGTAATTCCTAAGAAATGACAACTTGGGGGCAATCTTTTTTATACCTAAGTCAGCAAGTAGGAAAAAATTTCTCCATGAAAAAAATTCTGGGGAGGGAGAAGAAGGCCATTTGGCCTGCCATGGGTCACTCACAAAAAGTTCCCGAATTCCTTTTTCCTTGGCTAATTTAACGGAAGGTTTGATGGCAGAAAAAATACTTAGTGGCACAAGAATGGTTCTAGTCCAACTAGACATCAAGTAAATACTTACAGGAAACCAGGAAGGCAATAAGACAAGCTCAGGCGGAACTTCAGGGCAATTTTGGTAAGAATATTCCCCCAATAGAGCAAGATAAAACCTTGAAAAACTATTGCAATTCTCCGCACCTCCAGCCTCCAGTATTTTTTGACGAGCCAACTTCATCCAGGATAAATCAATGGATACACCCGTCAATTTCAATGCAAAATATGCTTTGACAGAGACACTCAGGTCAAATGGTCCACCTTCAAAATTACTCCAACCACCCTCCGGGATTATTTGCGATTGAATGTATTTCGCGCATTTTTTGCATATTTCTTCATTTTCCCTGCCTAAGAACGCCATCAACAAGACAAACTCAGATTCTAATATTGTGTCGCCTTGCAATTCAGCAACCCAATGCCCATCTGATTTTTGGTTATCAATCAAAAATCCCCGGGCTTTTAAAAGCTTTGAAAAGGCACGATCAAGCAAATTGGCTGATTGGCAATGATCAATCTTAGCGGTGGAAGGCAGGTTTTGCTTTATTGAAACTGGCACAGGAATCCTTTCCATTGCTTAAATAATCCTTAATTCATTTAAAACCATAAATGGCTTTGTGGCAAGCACCTTTAAGAAACAATTTCAAAATGTTCACCATTTGAAATTAATCTACAATAGGCCACAAGACTTAAACCATGTGACCGAATCTTCCAAAGAGTTTATGATCGGGCGTACTTTCCAGCCCATTTCCTTCAATGAAACATTTGATTTAAAATGCATTATTCTACGTGTTAGTTGAACCCCTGTTAGATTAGCTTGCGGGGGAAGACCTGTGACTAGATCGGCCCATAATTCAGAAAAAAAAGCAAATGCAAGCGCAATAGAATAAGGGATTTGAATGTCTGGTCCGGGTACAGTTACTATCTTTGATAATATCTGAAACACTTCCCTTATACTTTTATTTTCCCCTGAAAGAATATACCTTCTTCCCGGGACACCTTTTTCACACGCAAGTATAAAACCTTTGGCAATATCACGCACATCAGCCAGATTTAAGTCTCCTTTGATATACTCGCGCCTTCCAGATTTACAGAAATCAACGATCATTCTTGAGGGGGGACTTAATCCATGGTCTCCCGGTCCAACAGGCAAAGTGGGATTCACAACAATGACAGGGGCCCCCATGGAACCAAGACCAAGTGCAAATAATTCCGCGCGCATTTTCGACCTGCAATAACTTCCAATCGAGTCTTTAATCCCAACTCTCTGGTTTTCAGTAATTTCATCTGATTGATTTTTGAGGGTCAAAATACTTTCCGTGCTGGCGTGAACGATTTTTTTCACACCCATTTCCAGTGCGGTTTCAATCACATTTCTCGCACCAATATAGTTAACCACATGATAGTTTGAACGACTTTTACGCCATAAATTGGGATCTGCTGCAAGATGAAAAACAATGGAACAACCTGAAATGGCGTTTTTCAAGTTCTCCCTTTCGGTTATATCTGCACGGATAATCTCTAAATTATTTTCGGGAAGATGCTTGATATTCACGCCGGGTTTTTCAAGAACCCGAACCTTGAATCCCTGATTTAGAAGTTCATAAACCAGATGACTACCAATGAAACCGGCACCTCCGGTCACCAAAATCCTATCAGTTTTATCTAACATCTTGAAATTTCTTGATCTGAATATCAAAGCTTGATTTAAGCCTTACAAAATATCTCGCCCCTGCCAAGTGAAACGAGGTCACCACAATATCTTGACCAATTAGACTGATAGGGTTCAAAGGGGAAATTAAAATACTTCAGCTTTTTAAAATAGATTGTCAAAAAAGAAGGTGCATAATTGCAGGAGAATCGAAAAGTGGGAAGTAATACCGGTTTCTCAGATAAAAAAACCAATGTTCCTCGTTTCATTTCGGCCCCTGAGCGGATTCCCGCTGTCCCACCAGTAATGATGGTACCAGCAATCATTCCCATTCCGACAAAATCACCAACATTTTTCCCAATCGCAATCAAACCCCGCCTCATATGCGAGCCGACTTCATTTCCGCAATTCCCGTGAATTATTATGTTTCCCCCACGCATCCCAACCGATGCTCCCCTGTATGCAGCACCGACAAGATGACCTGCATTTCCAAGCACCTCGATTGTACCGCCTTTCATTTCCGCCCCAACCCAATCAGTTGCAGAACCCCTAACAAGGATTGATCCTCCAGACATGTTGGCACCGAGATGCATTCCAACATCTCCCAGCACCTCAATTTTACCACGAGTCATTCTGCTACCAATCAGTTTCACATTAGAGCATCTATTTTCAATCAAAATCAAATCATCATCCATCGATCCGGAAACATTGAAAAACTGCCCAAGCTCACACTTTCGATTACCATCAAAAACAGGAAGCTTGGAAATTTCCAAATTGCTTTTTCCCAGGAACATATCAGGCGTGATACACTCCGCCTCAAGCGGAACAGTTGAATTTGAAAGATATGAAAGCCTGATCATGACAAAACCTTTGGGAACTAATTTTTTTAAGGAAAAGCTAGCCAATTAATGAAGAAAGTCTGATGTGGACGGGCCCTAATTTTCCACCATAATTGCCAGCACTTATACACTCAACCCCTTGCCCACATGCGGCACGAAGGGCATTTTTCATTGCCTCCTCAACAGCCTCCCTGGAAAACCCATCAATAACAATCTCATAAACGGCAGATACTTTATCATCAAGCTCGGAATTTGTGATTGCACGAAGAGTTGGACAATAAGCATCATTGGTGCTGGCTTTAAGCTTTTTGTATTTGCTCCCAACCTTGCTTCCGCTGCGGACAACACCACCAGGGAAGGGTAGAATTACATCTGAAACTTTCCGAGCAGCCTCAACAGCACGGGTTGCGGCCTGCAAAGCAAAATCCTGAGTTGCACCAAGAATTAAAATATTGCCGCCCGCCACACCTTTGACTGTTCCGAATTTATCCTCGCACACAAACTCCCCGTCCATGACGGGGATTCTCCAATACCTTTTACCATCCAAAAGCTTGCTGGTCTGAAAGCCATCACCAAAAAAGCGCAACATTCCCCCAATTTGGATTGAACGAGAAGGATCGATTTCCACACCGTTGAAACATGCTGTGGTCGGACAGGTAAGAATTGACTGGCCAATCCTTGAAACCAATGCTTTTTGCAAAGAATCTCTAGAAAATGCGAAAAACAACAAGGAAAATCCGGGACGGCCATCAGGAGTTTCTGAGGGTGCAAGTTCCCGCTCTATTCCAGCTTCGGTATCACAGCCAATTACAGAGGAAGCATGTCCTGTCGCGGTATTAGCCGCAATAAAAGCCCACTCTTTGCTTACCGCAGTCACAATAACCCGCGTACCTGTTATCGGAAAAGCTTCAGCAAAAGTGTCAATAATTCTAACACCCTGATAAGTCAATGCTGAGGACATTTCATCACCAATCATGGTTATCCTCACATTCACATAAGCAAGGGTATATCAAATCACCTATCAAATAAACTTGGTGATACCCGGCCTTGCAACTTCTGGCATAGGCATCATTCCCATTTCGTATTTTGCGGGAGTCAAATCTTCCTTTGAATTCCATGCCATATCCCATGTGATTAGTTTGCCAGTATAAGTAGCCATCCTACCCATGATCGCCATCAGCGTGCTTTGACACATCCATTCACCATCATTAATTGGCTTCCCGGCCCGGATACTTGCGAAAAGCTCGTTATGTTCATTTTGATACATATCATCCTGCTGCCGTTTTTTCATCGACCAAGGATTTTTACCCTTGATCTGATGCTTCATAACATCACAGGTGCCTTGAGTTCCCATCAGAAAATCATTCACTTCATTAAAGCAGCCATCCTGCTGCCTGGTATAGCTGAATGCCTTTGCACCATTCTTCCATTCATAAACCACGGCATGATGATCAAATATATGACCAAAATCAGTAGATACACGCACCTGACGACCACCTAATCCCATTGCGGACACAGGGGGTTCATCTTTCATTGCCCACATGCATTTATCCAGGCTATGAATGTGTTGTTCAACTATATGATCCCCACTAAGCCAAGTAAAATACAGCCAATTTCGAAGTTGCCATTCCATATCGGACCATTCAGGCTCCCGCTTCCGATGCCAAAGCCCGCCAACAACATAATTGGTATGCATGGCGACAATATCGCCAATCTGCCCTTCGTGAATACGGGTCATTGTTTCTCTTTTGCCAAAGTGGTATCTCCAGCACAATCCGGAGACAACCGCAAGATTTTTAGTTTTAGCCTGTTTGCATGACTCCAAAACGGAGCGAACACCAGTAGCATCAACTGCAACTGGTTTTTCAGCGAAAATATGCTTGCCTTTTTCCACAGCATACTTAATTTGTTGGGCACGAAAATGTGGCGGGGTGCATAACAAGACAACATCAACGCCACTGTCAATAACCTTTTTGTAGGCATCAAATCCAAGGAATTTTTTATCTCCAACATTTATTTTGCCCGCAAGTTCCTTATCTTTATTAAAACTATTTAAACTTCCCTCCAACCTATCACTAAACATATCCCCCATGGCATGCAGGGAAACAGCCTTGTCTGCGCGCAAAGCTTGGGCTGCAGCGCCGGAACCTCGCCCACCGCATCCAACCAAGCCAACTTTCAGAACATCACTTCCTTGGGCATAAAGCCCAGAGGCTACAACTGGAAGAGCGGAAATGGCAGCAGCACCATTTTTCAAAAAATTTCGTCGGGGAGTAGCCACTTTTTTAAAATCAGCCATAGTTAATTCCTTGGAAACAAAGTCAAAAGTTCAAGATATAACCACCAAACTATGCAATCTGCATGGAAAACCCAACTAACTTCACATTACAAAAACAGCTCAGGACTGCTATTGACATAACAATTAAATTAGCATAACGAAAAAAACAATAGAGCAAAAGCCTAATATTACTGACTCAAGAAGAATAATTATGCAGGGAATTTTTACAGAATTGGAATCAGGAGATCATCCTTATCATATCCCATTTTACACCAGTAATAACCTTGAGGAGCAAAAACTAAAGGATACTTTTTGGAAAGAATCTCTCCGAAACCCTAACAATCAAAAAGACATTCCAAAGGCAGGGACTTCGGAATGGTTTATGATGGCGGAAAAATTGCGATATTCTCATTATGGCAAATGGGTCCCTAAGCTTCTTGAGTTTAACAAACACGCAGGTGAGAAAATTCTGGGAATTGGAAGCGGTTTAGGCACTGACTGGGCCCAATATGCTATCAATGGTGCAGAAGTCTGGGCAACCTCCACCAAAGAGACCAATGATGAACTCATAAAGCGGAATTTTCGAATTAGAAATCTCAACTTAAATATAAAAAAAATCTCAAAGCAGGGAATCCCATTTGCAAACAGCAGCTTTGATGTGATTTTATTAAACGATTTTTGCAGGGAAGAACTAACCTTGGAATCACTTTGCGCGGAAATCCAACGGATTTTAAAACCAGGTGGAAAACTCCTTTCCATAAGCCAATCATTTTACAACATCAATTTCTTTATCAGGAATATTTTTCAAGTTCCAGAAGTTAAAAACAATCATGACATTTTTTTCACTGCTGGAGAACTAAAAAGTTTATTCGCATTCTGCCAGGAAACCAGGGTTCACAAAAGACATCTTCAGCGAACCGACCTGCCTCCCTTATGTCGCTGGATCCCCACACCTATAATTGAAAGATTGCTTGGAAAGCACTTGATATTCAAAGGTTTCAAGCCTCTTTCTTTACCAATTCCTGTTTTACAAGCAGCTTAACTTGAAATAAAATATCGCCAATGATTTATCTTTGAATCTTCCGATGGAAAGATCATGGCGGCTTACACTGTTGGACATTCCGTATTGTGTCTTGATGATTTTTTAAATTTATTGCGCATGCATGATATAAGCACTGTTTTTGATGTTAGAAGTGTCCCTTTCAGCCCTCGAAACCCCCACTTCAACAGGGAAGAATTAAAAAGATCTCTGGAGAATAATGGTTTTAAGTATTATTTCATGGGCGATTCATTAGGTGGAAGGCCCTTTGATGAATCACTTTATCACGATAATGGCATAGCAAATTACCTTGCCATCAGAGAAAGTAAACCTTTCACAAACTCACTTGAAAAATTCATAGAGATTGCAGAAAAGGAAAATGCCTCCCTGATGTGCGGAGAAGAGGACCCTATAACCTGCCACAGGGCGCTCATGATAACGCCAGCCCTTGCAAAACTAAAAATATTCCCAAGCCATATTCGAAAAGCAGGAAAACTTGAAAGCCATCGAATGTTTGTCCAACGAACATCAACTCAGGCCAAGATCCTAAAGATACCGCAACTTCCCTCATTATTCCAAGATGACACGGAACAAAAGTTGTTCGAGGATGCAGTCGAAAAACTCGCGCAAAAATATGCTTATCGAAAAACAGATTCGTAGGCTTTAAAGATCAAACAGATAAAGCTTGCAAGGAATCGCCCCATTATACAATCGTATTGTCTGCTTGGGGGTAATTTTCATCTCATTGAGTGCATGAACATAACCTGTCATCACTGCAAGTTTCCAACCAGCAAACCTGTTCTTGGCAACTGTGGCTATCAACCTGTACACTTCAGCAACATCAACATCT
>SXGQ01473640.1_pt1 | contig 23065 bp, 23 predicted proteins | sample 3178371 | NCBI WGS metagenome assembly SXGQ01 (sample SAMN11356859, study PRJNA531348) | freshwater metagenome | isolation source: freshwater sample F1-20 | place: China: Fuxian Lake, Yuxi | collected 2017-12-25 | reverse complement strand
TTTTTACAGACAAGCACTGGGATAATGTCAAAAAGCACACTGATGGCATGGAGCTTGAAAAGCAGCAGGTCGAAGAGATCTGTATGTACATCATGGATAATGAAGTACCTGCTTCCAAGGTAGAAGAAGCAGTGTCGCGGGTAATTAAGCCTGTAAAAGAGGAGTCAGAGACAGAAGATTCCGAGCCTGAAAAAGAAGACCCCTTTAAAGAGAAGTATAAAGGTCAGTTAGTCCTTAAAGAGAAGGACGACGGATCTCAAGAAATCTATGTAAGAGGTAAAAAGGAAGATACAGTCCTACCTATTCAGATGCTATTAGACTACCTAAAGCACCCTGAGCAATTCTCAGTAATGATTAACGCTACAATTGAAGTTAAGATTAAAGAAGATCCTAACAGCCAACAGTAAAAAAGGCTCCTCAGTGAGGAGCCTTTCGCTTTTAAGCCCGGCCTTCCGCTAAGTCTTTTTGGTAAGATTCATCTGCGTAGCGCTCAATCACTTTCTTAACAAGGCCGTGTCTACAGACATCCTTAAGTGTAAGCTCTACAATAGCAATACCGTCAACGTCATGTAGACGTTGCTGAGCATCCACAAACCCTGATTGACCAGGTTTAAGGTCGCACTGTTTAGCGTCTCCACAGATAACAATCTTGGAACCCTCACCCATACGGGTCAAAAGCATTTCCATTTGTTTCTTGGTGATGTTCTGAGCTTCGTCACATAGGATAAAGGCATTAGAGAAAGTTTCTCCACGCATAAATGCGATGGGGGCCACTTCTACCTTTCCTGAAAGGTCTCCAAGGAAATCCAGAGCGTAAGTGGACTGAAGCCGTTGCTGCTTGTCATAGACCTCAGCTGCTGCTTTATTACGATCTACCGCTCGCTTGTACTCTTTAGGGCTGCGGTATCCATCAGGAGCTGGTTGAGAGTCTTCTATACGTTTTTTCTTTCCTCTTAGGTAGGACAGCGCTCCATAGACGGGTTTCATATAGGGAGCAATCTTCTCCGAAAGATCCCCTGGTAGGAACCCTAGGTTTTCCCCAGCTTCGATTGCTGGGCGAGTCACTACTAGTTTGTCATAGACTTTATCCTCAATACCCTTAATAGCCATAACTGTACTTACAAAGGTATTGTGAGTCACAATAAAAGCGTCGGTAAGGTACAGCTGATCTTCTGCTGCCACTTTAATACACTTTGCTTCGTGCAGTCCTAGGTATGAGATCGACTCGATCTCTCTTTCTGTCATATACTTTTCAGACTTAACTCGATTTTGCCACTTCTCAGCAAGTACCTTATCTCGGAATGGGTTGAAATTATCTGGCAGATAACAGAATACTGTACACAATCCATTGGTGTATTCAATGTGCTCAGCAAATCCGCCAAGGCTTTGCACCAACATTTCAATTTGTCGAGTCATAGATATAGAAGCTATTAAACTTAGTGTTCCATCGTCTTCAATTTTACCCCAGCTATCGGCCAATCCATTAAGCAAAGAAACTCTGTCTTCAATAGTAGAGGTCAAATACTCTATAGGGATCATACGATTGTTGGCAAAAGATTCATTAGCTACCGCATAAGGGTCGTTATCCAAGTTCTTTTTACCGAACTTTACCGCAGAGCAAGTAGGAATAGTCACAGAGTTTCCATCATTAACAATCTTCTCAATATCTTCAAGACTCTTAGTTTCAAAGTCACCACCGTTGACGGATACATCCCAAAGGTGCTCATTACAAGAATCAGCTGAACTACCGTCACTAAACACAACTCGATAGATAGGTTTTTCACCTTGAGGGTGGATCGATAAAACCTCAGTAGGATTACCGTCTTTACCTATCACAAGATCCCCAGCACTAACCTCACCCATAGTAATGAACCCAGAGGGGGTGACTAGTAGGCTATACAGAGGTTGGGCTTTACCTGTTCCTGCGGGGCCGTTCACAAAGATGATGTCGTTTTCTTCAATCGCATCAACTAGTTTTTTTTGATTGTGAGTCTTTGCGTGAACGTGCTCGCCCGAAGAAGTTTTTAACAGGCTTTTACTGTGAACCGAGCTTGGTTTCTGAGACATCCGAGTCCCTTTCGCTAAGGTTTTGCCAGAGTTGCTTTTGCTACTCTAGAAGGCTAGCAGCCTCAAAAGGTAAGACTAGAAGAATAGGTGATGATATTCCTATCCGATAATTTCCTATCTCTCCTAAGTGGGAAATATCAACGCCGGATAAAATTATGAAAACCCTTAGAATCCTACTAGCCTTAGTGCTATTTGCACATGCAGAACAAACTAAACTTATTTCAGACACCGGTTCGCAAAAAAGTCCCACTCTTATCAGATTTGGTCAATACGTTACCTATAACGACGTCCTGAATACCTATACATTCGATCCTAAGTTTAGTATTGGTCCTATGAATATTGGTCTAACCTTTACATCTGGCCGCGGTAAAATGGGTCAGGGAGAAGGGGACAGTCGGATGTATAGAGAAAATACGGATTTGAGTGTGTATTCTCTTCTGGGTTATACACCCTACACTCTCTTCACAGACTTTATTGAATCACAAGTAGAAGCCAAAAACTTTTCAATCTTTGAGTTCCGGTTAGCTATGACTGAAAGACACATAGGTTTTTTGTACCGGAGAAACCTCTACCACAACGTGTCTAACTCCGTACACAATTCTCAGGATCTATATAGATCGGCAGATTTCCTTTCCGTGTCTAACCCCTCTTTTCAGATAGAAGACAACATGTTAGCTATCCGTACTGGAGGAGGATCTAAAGGATTAGACGCTGAAGCGTACGCAGGATTCTCTAAGATAGAGTTCAAGGACTATACCGCTTCAGCATTATACTCAGAGAATAGAGAGCACAAGACCAAGATTTTGCTAGAAGACGCAGGGCACACTTTTCACCTATTCTCATTCGGTTTTTCGGGATCAATTCCTGTTAAAAGGTACGGTGGAGCTCCTATAGAGATTGGATTTGAACACGGTTTTGATATTTCTGGTGGAGATAACGCTAAGTCAGATCAGCAGTACTTTAATCGGTACTCTTTCACCTTTGGTGGCCCTATGTTTGCTCCCGCAAATCCTAGAACAAAAAAGGTTCATTTTGTAACAGGAGCTTCTTTCAAGCTCACTGCAGACAAGTATAACTTCCGCTTGAATACAAAATACACCGATACTTACGTCACCCCCTCTTCGAGCGGAGGCAACTACTCCTACCTATTGAATTTGTGGATTGTTATTCCTTAGCCTTAGATTTTACTTTAGGTGTAACTACCTTTTGGTAAAATCCTGTTTTAAGCTAAGGAAGACAAATGAATAACTCCAGAGACCTAATTTTTGGATCCGATGCCAGAGGCAAACTCCGTGATGGAGTCAATAAACTCGGAAATGCCGTGAGAGAAACTATGGGGCCCAAAGGCCGCAATGTAATCTTCCAAAGGGAATTTGGTGGTCCTATTATCACTAAGGACGGTGTGTCTGTCGCTAAAGAAGTAGTTCTAAGAGATCCCTTTGAAAATTTAGGTGCTGAAGTAATCCGTGAAGTAGCTGCAAATACTGCAGATGAGGCCGGCGACGGAACAACTACCGCAACTGTTCTGGCCCAAGCTATTATCAATGAAGGCGAAAAGCTTATTGCGGCAGGTTGCTCTCCTATCGAGATCAAACGTGGTCTTGATAAGATGTGTAAACTAGTTCAGGAAGAACTTCTTGGTATGGCTGTCCCTGTAAAGGATTTCAATGATATTGCAAACGTGGCTTCAATCTCCGCAAATAACGAAAAAGAACTAGGAGAGTTGATTGCCTCAGCTATTGATGCGGTAGGTAAAGATGGAGTTGTATCTATTCAAGAAGGCCGTAGCTCTGATACGTCTCTGTCTTTGGAAGACGGTTATGTAGTGTCTTCACCCCTTATTGCAAGACAGTTCCTCCCTGCTGATTCAACCTCAGTCACATATGAGGAATGCTTTGTTCTCTGTGTAGACCAGGATATCCATTCTATTCAAGAGATCTTGCCCATCATGCAAAAGCTCCATAAAGAGAATAAACCTATCCTCTTTATCTGTAACAGCATGGCAGGTCCCGCCCTTCATACTATGATCGCAAATTTCCAGCAAGGCCAGATTAAAGTTGCTGTTGTTCAAAGTCCCTCTTTCGGGGAGCACCGAGAGCAACTTCTCGAAGATATTGGAATTACCTGCGGAGCCAGAGCGATTTTCGGATCAAAAGCACAGTGCAAAGACTTGAAAGAGGCTGAGGTCGTAGACCTCGGGTTTGCACAAAGAGTGACCATCACAAAATCTAGCGCCACTATTTTTGGCGGACGCTGTAACGAAGAGACACTTAAAGGCCGTATCGCTTACCTGCAAGAGGCTCGAGAAGCTACCGGTAGTGAGTTTGAAAAGGAAAAGCTTCAGAAACGTATCGCAGCTTTAGCAGGTGGCGTCGCTGTAATCTACGTGGGTGGAAAATCTGAGGTAGAAGTCAAGGAGATCAAGGACCGTGTAGAAGATGCTCTTCACGCTACTAGAGCTGCAATTAGAGGTGGAGTTGTACCTGGTGGCGGTACTGCGCTTGTCTTAGCCGCAAAGGCCTTAACAAAGAAGGCCTCTGTACGCGGTAGCGACGAAGACATGGGTATGTCTTTGCTTTTAAAAGTCTGTGAAGCACCCATGAAGCAGATTGCATTTAATGCGGGCGTATCCCCCGATGTTGTGGTCGACACAGTCAAAAAGACTAAGAAAGGCTATAATGCCAAGGAAGACCGGTATGAAGACCTTCTTAAATCAGGTATTATCGACCCTGTAAACGTCACCATCAGCGCCTTGTCTAATGCTGTATCCGTAGCAGGGACTCTCCTGACTACCAGCTGTGCAATTGTTATCTCTAAGGAAGACAATGGACTCCAAGATATCTTCAGCAAAGCCCCAAGTCTTAACTAGGGATAAGCTTCACCTGGTGCAATTCGAGCAGGCCGTAGGGCCTGCTTATTACGCCTGTATAGCTGGGTATCGCTTGGCTAAGCTTGATGTAGGCCTTTCCTCTAACTGTGACCACATAGTCTACAGGTATGAGCTTCCTTTTGGTAAACAAAAAGTTTTAAAAGCGGAATCCCTTACCGAGGCAATGTTCAAGTTAGCTAACATTCTCGAGGGCCAAGCTCTCGAGATATCTATGGAACTAGATAGGAAAAACAAACAAGATGCTGACCAAATTTAAAGACCACCCGATTGAGAGCACTGTCCTTGCGACAGCTATGGCAGTTACAGCAGTAGCGCTTTCTTTTTGCTCGGAACCAAAAAGCGTTGAAAAAGAGAAGCAGCTTTTATCCTCGGCTGCGTCTGTCTATTCCCAAGCAAAAGAACTGGACAAAAAGCTCTCATCTACAGAAGCAGCAATCTCTAGCGGATACGCTGTAGCAGTAAAGCAGAAAGCCGTATACTTTAAAACACTAGAAAAGGTAAAACCTGATGAAACCCTTAAAGATTCTGGGTCTCACCATATTGGTGATTCTCTCGACAAAGTCTTTTTCACAGAACTCCCAGAACTACTTTCTAAGTAAATCACCATCAGGGGTTACAGCTATTTGCTATGATACAACCCGAGCAGCTGTAATTCTCGAAGGGACTAAGGCATTAGTTCAAAGCCACAAACTTCTAAAGCTTAACGAAGAAGCACTAGATCTCTGCAAGGAATCCTCCGCTAAGAAAGAGGAAGCTTACCTAGGAGCTGATAAAGCCGCCAAGAGTTGTGTCAGTAAATTAGAGGTCTGCAATAAGCAGAATTCTATGACCAGAAAGATTCTGATATTTGCTTCAGGTTTTGTCTTAGGAGTCCTAACAGTAGGTTACCTAAATTAGAAAGGCGGGAATTTACCCGCCTTTTCTTTTTAGCCTCGAACTGTTTCCACAACCTGATTAAGAGCCTTGTCTACTTGCTCAAGATACTCAAGTATACTCCCCATAAGAGCCACAATACCCTGTTGAATATGAGGGGCTTCTTCGTCGGACAAATCTGTTACGTCTTGACCGTCAAAAATCTCCCTACCGTGCTCATTCATAGTCAGTCGGCCAGAACGGATAAGTTTAAAGAACCAGAGCTCCATAAAAATAGACCGGTATAGATGGTCAATGTACTCTTTGACTTTAGAGGGGGTAACATCCTCAGTTCTGACAATGAGGATTAAAGAGTCACCTTGGTCCACAATAGTAGTAGGGGAATCCATCTCCTGAATGTCCTTAGGGGTCGTAAGGACCTTAATGGATAACTCATCCATATCTTTGTCAAAGATCTCTTTGCAAGCAAAAACTGTTGCATAGAGTGCTAAGTATGAAGAGGACTCTTCAGAAGCATGGTGTAAGGAAATAGGCACCTTGCTAAAAGATGGAATCTGACTTAAGTCCATGAATTTTTCCTTTTTAATGACATAGAGCAAAAAACCCGGAGGAATTTTCCTAACTATGAATCAGTGGGTTAAGATGAAGAATTTCATCTTATGCTTACTGTCAAAGCTAAAGTTCTATAGTCCAAGATTGCAAATACTCGGATAATTTCTTTAGTATTAAGGTATTCTATTCTTTTCTATGATTTATGGAAATCCTGGGAAACCTTTAGGGTAACCTTTTAAAGGTTTGTCCACCTACTCAAAATATGTAGACAACCCTGAATGACTTTCCTAAGATTAGAAATGTGGCTGATAACCAAAGTCACGTTAAAAGAATAGTACCGCAACGGGTACAAAGCCCAAGGAGTTGCTCGGGCTTAACATGCGTTGAGGTGATGTAAGACTTGTTAAGTTTACTTAACAAGCAGTTGTCGGTGAAACGCATAACAAACACAGTTTCTATAGTTTTTCTATAGAAACTGCAACTATCGATTTAACGAAGAGGTGCAATGACCGCTTTAAAAATTCTGCGTCAAATTTGCCTACGTGAGGGCAAACTTGTGCGTAGTCTAGTCTTAGTCTTAGTGTTTTCCGCGATGGCTCTTGGAAAAAACTCAGACAAAAACGAAAACGAAACATCAAGTCCAAACGGGGCCGCGCAGATTGCGGTCATCAGCCAAAAGGTAGAAGGACTCAGCGCATCAAGCTACGAGACAGGTCGAGCAGCTTGGTATGATGTAGTAAAACTCTATAACCGAGGTAAACTCTCAGGGTCACTTAAAGACCGTATTAAAAAGTACGGGACAATGGTGGCAGCACACAAAACTCTTCCTCTAGGAACTAAAGTCCTAGTCAAATGCCTTGATACACAAAAAAGCGTCCTTGTCACTATTGTGGATAGAGGGCCATTTTCGAAAGGATTTGTGATAGACCTTTCGAAAGAAGCGGGAGATAAATTAGGTCTTAGAACTAAAGGCACGACACGTGTCAGACTTTCTATCCTAAAGTAATCTTAAGAGCCAATCACGATTAAAGCCTGGGGGATAACCTCAGGCTTTTTCATTTTCAATTATTTGATAGGCCTCTGTTTTAGATTGTAACAGAGGTGTCAATGTCTTCTCCAATTTTAAGATCTAGGCTAGGTTTTCTAGAGTATAGCACAGATGGGGGCTTATCCTTCCTACCGGTACTGGATAGTACTACAGGTGCTCCTATTAAATCTTCCGGAGAAGATGGAGCTATCGGCCCTCAAGGACCTACCGGACCTCAGGGTACTTCACCCTTAGTTAAACTAGGGCAGCACCCTACCCTAGGGTACTCTACTCTAGTCTCTTATGATAATGGGACTACGTGGTCTTTCCCCGTAGGTAGCTTCTTTTTTAACCCAGAGCAAGGTGCTCAGGGGCCCGCCGGGCCTCAGGGGCCTCCAGGACCTCCTGGGCCAGTTCAGAAACCTTTTAATGGTGTAAAGGACTACCGGACAGCAACTAGCTCTACTCCTCTAGAAACATCCTTAAGCCCTAAGTTATCAACGCTAATTAAAAACGGTTGGTATATGCTTATAGGGTTACCTGCAATAGGTACCGAATTTGATTGCCAGGGACTACCTCAAGGGGACTACTATCTAAACGTATTCAGCGGGGATGGAGTGGCTCCATGTATGCAGCAAGCATTTTCTGCTTCAGACATAAGAAGAATTTACTACAGATATAAGCCCGCATCAGGTGCATTCTCTGCCTGGGAAGAGATTTCCCCATACTCAATTGGGGGTGGAGCCCTTAGTGTTGTAGGGGAAGAAATAGTTTTCTTTAAAGATATTGTGTCTTCAGATGGTAAAGTTCGGATCCTAGCGGAAGATACCTCTTCGGCCAGGTTAGAGATAGATGGTCACGCTTCTTTAGGGTCTCTAGGAATTCCAGGCTTTACTCTTTATGAAGATTCCGGTGTTATAAAAGCAGAGTTTAATGGATTAATTGAATTAGGTAGTTCCTTATCAACCACCTCTATATTAGGCGGTTTTAAACTTCCTAAAAATGCGGGGTTAGGAAAAGTCTTAATATCGGACTCTGAAGGTAATGCCACCTGGCAAGAGCTGGGGTCGGCAACAATACCGGTAGCATCAGCTACTGACTTAGGCGGTATTAAGGTAGGGACTGGGTTAGACGTAGATGCTAATGGCGTATTAAGTGTGGATCTCCCTATAGCTACAAATTCCACTCTTGGCGTAATTAAGGCTGGCTCTGGTGTAATTATTTCTCCTGATGGGGAGATTTCATTCCCCGGAGTTTCTGAGATAATCTACGAATTCACTGCCCAGACATTAGTAGACATAACTCACACTCTGTCAAGTACAAGACCTCTTGTAACGGTTGTATCAGGGAATCAGGTAGTCACCTGTTCTGTGGAATACCCGGCTAACAATAGAGTGGTAGTTAGGACAAATTACATCACATCCGGCCAAGTTATTCTTAAAGGCTAAGGAGAAGGTAGCATATGGCTTCACAAAAGATTTACGTAGACTTGGACCTTGGCCGCAATCAGGTCATGAACGTCGTCGCTCATGTTCTTGCAGGCGACCCCGCATCCCCCACCGAAGGTCAATTCTACTACAACTCCACGAGCAAAACTCTCGGTCTTTTTGTTGGTGGTGGGTGGATCTCCTTTGGTCGCTTAGACCAAATGACCGCTCCAACAGCTTCAGTTGGTTTGAACAACCAAAAGATCACAAACCTTGGAGCACCTACTGTTTCTAGTGATGCGACCACTAAAGCATATGTAGATGCTCGCAGACTTGATGAAGCTGCAGCTCCAACGGCTTCTGTGAACCTAAACAACCAGAAGATCACAAACCTTGCAGAGCCTACAGTAGCTACAGATGCTGCTACTAAGAACTATGTAGACAACGCAATTCAAGGTTTGGACGTTAAAGCTTCAGTCCGTGTAGCCTCTGTTTCTAACGTGGCTATTGCTACTGCGCCTTCTTCCATTGACGGTGTAACTCTTTCTAACGGTGATCGCGTTCTTTTGAAAGACCAGACCACTGGTAGCCAAAACGGTATCTACGTTTTCACTACTGCAGGCGCAGCTCTTACCCGTGCTACAGACTTTGATAACTGGGCTGAGATTCCCGGATCCTTCACGTTCGTAGAAGAGGGTACTGCCGCAGGTCGTGGTTATGTCTGTACAAACAATAGAACTGGTACACTAGGTACTACAGCTATCACCTTCACAATCTTCTCTTCAGCTGGTACTCTGTCCCTCACTCCTCTAGGTAACTCTGCTACTCTCGGTAACGTCACTCTCGCAGGTAACGTGCTCTCTGTTAAGGGTTTATCTGCAGCTTCGTCTAAAGTCACAGTAACCTCTGACGCAGCCAACGTAAACATTGATGTTAACGCGACTAACATTGCTGCTGATCCTGCCTTTACAGGTGTATTCGCTAAGCGGTTTGTCTCCAATACATTTGTTATGGGTACTGCTTCTGGTTCCCAAACTATCACACACAACTTGAACTCTGAGTTTGTTAATGTGTCTGTCTACAACAACACAAACAAAGAAGAAGTGATGGTAGGAGTGGTCTCTACAGGCGTAAATACTGTGCGCCTAGACTGGAATGCTATGAGTGCAAGCATTACCGGTATTGCTATCGTAACAGCCTAATCCTTTTAGATTAGGTAAAACGGGGCTTCTTCTTGTAAGGAGAAGCCCTTTTTTAGAAACCTTCGAGGATTATTTTGGCCGAAAAAGTCTCATACATAGATTTAGTACCTTCTGACAACAACTTCAATAGTATAGGTACAAGTAGTAAGCAGTGGAACGCTGTATATGCGCAAACTGTATTTGAAAATGGGTCTGCTCTTTCCTCTAAGTATTTAGGATTGACTGCTACCGCTTCTTCCTCTTTTGTTCTAGCCACTCCTAGGTCAATTACTATCCAAGGCGATATTACCTCAGTTGCTCAAAACTTTGACGGTTCTGCAAATATTTCATTTTCTGCTGAAGTTGCTGCTTTACGTGGCAGAGCGGTCTCTGCAACTGCCCCTAACCTAAATCAAGTTTTAAGGTGGAATGGGAGCTCGTGGGACCCAGCCACTATAATTCCTAGCGGTGGTGGCGCATCTCACTACTTACGTGGTGACAGTACCTGGCAGACCTTAAGTACTGCTATCCTAGGTACCAGCTTATCGGGATTGAGTGTGGTCAACTCTCCTATCACTGCTACTGACAATATACTGGTAGCTTTCGGTGAAGCTCAAGGGCAAATAGATGCTATCAATCTATCCCTAGGTAGTTACGTAGCAAAAGCTGGCGATAACATGAGCGGGGCTCTTAGTATTTCTAATAATATTGGTGGGGAGTTTCTTACTTTAGATAGTGGTACCGCAGACTTTGCTCTAATTAGGTCAAAAGGAGCAACCAATTCTGGCGGTTGGACATTTGGTTCTGGATCCAATGGATGGTTTACTGTACGTAATGAAGATACTTTAACGTCCGTATTTCAGATTTCACGTACAACAAACAATGCTACCTTTACAAACAGGGTTACCGCAAACTCTATAACGTCTACAACAGATTTATCTGTTGGTACAACAGGTTCTTTTGGTGGATTGGTCTCCGCCTCCGCTGCCCCAACACTAGGGCAGCATCTAACTAATAAAACCTATGTAGATGCATTAGTTGCTACAAAACAGAATTACTCTGCGGCACTAGATAATATTGACGGTCTGAATGGTGCAGGGATTGTAGTTCATAGTGGTGGGGATAACTTTGCTCTCCGTACGCTTCAAGCCGGTTCTGGTATTAGGATTTCTCACGGGAACGGTTCCTCGGACCCTAGTATTAGTATAGATAGTGCTACTCTTAGTAGCTATGTACTTAAAGCCGGTGATACAATGACTGGCGCATTATCTGTATCAAATAATCTGGGAGGTACAAAACTTACCCTGAACTCAGGGACTGGTAATGGGTCCATGGTTCTATTTAAGGATGGCATTACATCAGCTGGAGGGTGGAGAGCTGGGGTATCAAATGCGGGCACAGGTGACTTTCTTCTGGTAAATGATAATACTGCAGGAACTCTTTCCATTATTGTTAATCGTACAACTAATAATGTAGGAATCGCAAGTAGTTTAAGTGTAGTTGGTGCGATAGATTCTACCTCCTCTTTTGTTCGGACAACCCGTACAGAAAATGATACTACTCAGTTACCCCACTTCCAGATGCGAAGAGGTAGTGGTGGTGGTGATATAGCCTTCCTGTCCTCCTGGGGCAATGGGTCTAATGGAGTTGAGTCTATAGGTTTCTTTATTGGAGCAACTTCATTAAATAGAGTGTACTCTTCAGGGCTACATGAAATCTATGGAGCACTTACATCATCAGGCAGCATAACCGCTACGGCAATTATCCGTTCAGGAGGGTCCTCTTCTCAGTTCTTAAAAGCAGATGGATCCGTAGATTCTAATTCTTACCTTACTTCAAACCAGTCAATAACTCTTTCTGGTGAAGTATCTGGAACGGGTACTACCTCGTTGTCAACTACAATAGCAAACACTGCTGTAATTGGTAAAGTGCTAACCGGGTTTTCTTCTACAAACGCAGCTATTGCTGCCACTGATACCATACTCCAAGCTTTTAATAAAACTCAAGGTCAGATTAGTGCTAAGGAAAACACTATTACTGCGGGGACCACCTCGCAGTATTGGAGAGGCGATAAATCCTGGCAGACATTAGATACCAGTATTGTACCAGAAAACACTAACCTCTATTACACTAACGCAAGAGCAGTAGGTAGTGTTTTGACGGGGTACACTTTAGGCTCCAATGTGTCTATTGCTGCTACGGATACAATCCTACAAGCACTTGGTAAGACTCAGGCTCAAATTGATGCTAAGGCAAATACTAGTGCCCTAAGTAGTTACCTACTACTCACAGGTGGGACTGTAACTGGTACTTTATCCTTAACCAGCGCAGCTACTACCGGTCAGCCCTCATATTGGTCATCAAATACTTCCGCAGGTGCTTCTCTGACACTTCGCTACTCCGAAACCACAATAGGTAGTATCCCCGCTGATGTCTTCCAGTTCCGTATGGGTGGGAGTGACGGAAGCCGCAACATTGTGTGGAGTTATTTCGATAATACTCCCGTTCTGACTATTGCCCCAACAGGGGTGTCGGTAAGTAGTCTAACTGTTTCTGCGGGGATTAACGCTGCATCAATCCCCACCGGGACTATCTCTTCCGGCGGAAACTTGGGCCTAGATGCTAGTGGTAATCTAGTAAAAGCTACAGTTTCCGGTGGGGGCGGGTCATCTTACTTACTTGGCTCATTGACCGTTAGCGATAATGCTTGGTCAGGTAATACAGATTATACATATGTAACGACTATAAGTGGTGCGACTATTGGTAGCCCTGTCGTCGTTTCACCCGATACAAATATTGCTAACGTTATATTTGCCAATACATTAACGATGTATGCATGGGTGTCCGCAGCGAATCAAGTGAGTGTCCGCGTTAGGGTTGCCACATGGGTTCCGTTGCCAGCTACTAGAACACTTAGATTAGGAGTGCTTATATGAGCATTATTATGAAAATGATTTACGTATGTAAATCAGACCCATCAATAAGATTTTATGACGATGTCTCTTTAAAAGCATTTGTTGAATCCAATAATCTCGACAAACGATATTCTTTTTGGGAAACTATTTACGAAGTATTCGATGATACTACTGGCAGTGAGATTCATACAGATTTAAATCTGGCATACACGCCTAGAGATATATTAACTAGTTCTCAAAGAAGTATCGATAGAAGCACATCGTCATCATCAACAACAAATTTTGAATCATACATTCGCTATATAGGCACAATAGATGGCAATGAGACAATTCCAAATGCGGTTGGTAGCGGACGAACTATTACATATAAAAATAGTTCAAACTTTAAATGGACATTAAATGCTGCTAATGCAAATACTATAGATGGAACACCTTTTTTCACTCTACAAAAAAAGTGCAGTATAAGTATAGTAGATTCAGCACTAAACACATGGGATATTATATAGGGCAAAAACATGGCATACGGAATAGGAACATATCAAGAAGATTCTCAACACACATCATCCGACCCAGGCGTATTTGTATTAGGAGTTCGACAACTATTCGATACTACTATGACCGACATGGATGGAGATTTCTCACCGTTTAAAATGGATGAAGAAGGTAGATTAAAAGTAGCAACCAAATCCGCATCATTCCCACTTATTACAGGCACTATAGATGCAAACGGTGGTACATCATTAACTAATCCACTAGTCGCAAATTCATTCATTGTAGCGGATGTGAATAGATGCTCAAATGTCATGATACAAATGACATCAGTTACTACCACACTTAGCGCATATACAATTCAATTTGAAGGGTCACTAAATTCAACTAATGGCATTGATGGCGCATGGGTTATACTACAAGTAGTTAGGACCAATGCCAATACGGTTGAAGTTTCATCTGGAGCATTAGCAACCGTAGCAGGGAATGTGATAAACTATGGGTGGGAATGTTCAGTCAATGCATTCAACTGGTTTAGAATTAGAACAATTAGTAGAACCGCAGGAGTTGCTAATTGGGCAATTCAACGTGGCACATATGCAACAGAACCAATTCCAGGACTTCAAGTAACGGCAACTCAATCCATATCAGGTACAGTGACTGCTTCGAACTGCACTGGTTCAATTGCACATTCTACAGCTACAGCTGGTAACCCAGTTTTCGTTGGTGGTACTGTAATTGCAGCGACTATTGATACTTCTCTTGTACAAAATGATAGAGCACAATTACCAATCACTACTGGCCAACAGGTAATAACTAAACCTTTTGCACCATCGGAAACTACATTCCAATATGCTACCCCCGTTGCCACCCCTGTAACAACAACGACCGCAGTCGCACTCCGTGCTGCTGGTGCAGCAAGTATTCGAAATCATATAACTAATATGCAATTAATTAATACTTCAGCTACACCTGGTGCAGTAAGCGTCCAAGACGGCTCAACTGTTATATGGTCAACTTGGTTGCCTGCGAATATGACATCTCCTGTCGATATATCGTTTGACACACCGTTGAGAGGTACAGCTGCGACGGCAATGAACTTTGTTGCAAACGTAGCTGGCATGAACATATTTGTTTCAGCACAAGGATACCAAGGATTCTAAGATGGCTATAGTAACAAAGATGGTTTATGTTAATAAAGCGGATCCCACCATCCGCTACTATGATGAGTCCTCTCTTAGGACTTTTGTTGCTGCAGCCCCTCTAGTCAGGGAGAGAGTTCTGTGGGACGTAGTCTATGAGGTCTTCGACGATGCTGCGGATAGTACTATCCATACTAGCTTAAACCTAGCTTTTACTCCTAAGGCCGTAATTCCATATCCTACAAACTTTTCAGAAATGAACGGCCGCCCCAACCTGACTGAGTATGTAAGTAATACGTCTGTAGTTTCTCAGTCTGTAGCCGGGCCTCTAGTTTGGGCAGGTACTCAAACTTTTAATAACTCTGTTAGTATATCTTCCAACTCTACTACAGGTCAACCTCAATTTTTAAGTCTATCTAATTCCACAACAGACCTAATTGCTTTAAGATACACAGAGCAAACGATAGGGTCTATACCCTCCGATAGCTGGCAACTAAGATTAGGCGGTACAACATCTCGCCCTCTTGTTATCAGCTCTTTTGATAGTACTGCAATTGCCACTTTTTCTAGTACCTCAGTAGGCATAGGAGTTGGCCTTAATGTCACTGGAGCCTCCACTTTAGGTTCCTTGTCTGCTCAAAGTCTAACGGTATCGGGCAATACAACTCTTGGAGACGCCAGCAACGACACCTTGGTTATAAATCCATCAGATATTTCTATTGCTAATATCCCTGCTGGAACTATTGCCGCAGCCTCTAATCTTGGTATTGATTCTAATGGGAAACTGGTTAAAGCTGCGGTATCCGGTGGCGGCGGCGGCGGTGATAGTATTAAGGTTACACAATCTATAGACATTCCTGGCCTAGGTGCTAATACCTCGTCTTCATCTAATGTTACAGTCGCAGGAGCTGTAGTAGGGGACCCTGTCCTTGTAACGCCTCCACCTACAATGTCAGATGGTATTGTAATTTGGGCAGCTTATGTCTCCGCAGCAGATACTGTAACTATTAAGTTCCGGAACATTTCCGGAGGATACCTAGACCCCACCGCAGCAAACTTCTCTGTAGTTGTCATAAAAGATTCTTCTGTATCTTCTGGTAGTTATTCAGATTTTACAACAAGTACATCAGGACTAGTGCCGGCTCCAGTAAGCTCATCTGGTAGATTTTTAAGAGACGATGGATCATGGGCCGCTGCCTCGGGGGGGGGCGGGAGCAGTCTAGTGGTAAAAAACGATGGCATCAATTTAACCACAGCTGCTACTTCCTTAAATTTTGCGGATGGATCGACTGCTACTCTAAGTGGATCTGACGTCACTGTAAGTGTAAACCCTTTAAGTGGGGCCTGGCTTTACGATGAATTTTTAGACTACGTTGCAGGAGATAGGCTATTTAACGCCTCCGTTATATCTACCGGTACTATAGCAATTTCAACAGCTATATTAGATGATGGTAATCACCCTGGAATTGCCCGTATCTCATCTTCTGCAACAGCTAACTCTGGCGGTAGGCTTTCTACGAACAATACGGCGATTTTATTAAAATCAGGGTATAGGTTCAGATCCTGTATTAGACTGCCCTCTATAACAACTTCTACTATAAGAATAGGTTTTATGGACGCTACCTCATCTACTGACGCAGTCGATGGTGTGTACTTTGAAATACTTAATGGTGTAGCTCGTTTAAAAACCTCAAATAATTCTACTCGCACAACAGATACACTAAGTACAACACTTTCGACCAATACATGGTATGAGTTAAGGTTAGGTATAACAGGATCTGGGGCTCAAGGTTATATTCTATCTGATACCGGAACTGTTCTTTACACCTCCACTCTGATAAATACCAACATACCTACAGGAGCCGGCAGACAAACGGGTTGTGGCGCAATCTATACAAACTCAGGAACAGTAGCAACAGAAGGACTTCAGATTGACTATATGGGAGTGAGGTTACCTCCTTCTTCCACAACCTACCGTCAGCCTTGGAACTAATAATGGCAGTTACTTACAAAAACAACAAAATTGTAGCCCAAAGGATAGAGTTAATCCTGGACTTTAATTCTGATGGTATCCTAAACATCGAAAATTCTTTTGTAAAATTTTGGTCTTACCGCTGTCTTGGTGGAACTGATGGTAAGTTATCTCTCGGTTGCTCAGAGGTACAGACTAAAGATGTACCTTTACAAAACATCTTTACCCTAGATCAAGCTATTTTAGCCATATATGAAGACCCCGATCATCTATCATCCCTTTGTAAACTTCCGTTAATTTCAGCAGAGCTTCTAAAAGTGAATACAGAAGAATTTGTGGACCCTAACCCATTAGAGGAATTTTAAAATGGCAGTCACGTACAAAAACAACAAAATCGTTGCAGACCGAATCGAAGTCTTTCTGGACTTCGATAACGACGGTAACATCAATGTAGCTAACTCCAGAGTTCAGTTCTGGAACTCCAGATGCCTTGGCGGTAACGACGGAAAGCTACAGGTAGGTCTTACGGCAATTTCCACTGCATTGGTAAACCCTGAGGCGGTGATGATGCTTGATCAAGCCCTAATGGCATTGTACCAAGACCCTGACCATTTGTCTGTACTGTCAAAAAATCCTATGCTACAAGATTCGGACTTAGTAGTAGACGGAGAAATATTTGTAGACCCAAATCCTTAACTTTTATATTATTGGAGTAACTCACGAGGCCCGTGAGGTCTGAACTAAATTCCGGAGAAAACCAAATGGAATTCAAGCCTAAAAAAGACTTTGCTCCCACTGCTCAAAAATTGTATGTCCTTCCAGGTCAAGCAATTTTGAATCTTCGCCAGATTCTTTCCAATCTCCCCATCAATCAAATTGCTGTGTATGAGACTGCTTTGGAAATTTTGTCTGTGTCCGAAGAAGTACCCGAGCAAGCTCCTGCTCAAGAAGAGACTGCTATCGAAGGCGAAGTAACCGCCTAAAATATTCTTTTCTTAAGAGAATAGAGCTGGTAGATTGATATACCAGCTTTTTGTTTTTAAGGAGACGCCGAGTGGACCCTATATTTGATACTATCGTAAAGCTGTCCGCTCAAATAGCCGAGATCAAAGGATCAGTAAGCTCTTATGCGGACCTTGTTAAAAAAGTCGACGAACTTGAAAACCAAGTGATTGAAGTCAAAACTAAGCTAAAGTCAGAGGAAGAAAAGAAAAAATCCTCCTTTGAAAAGCTCAAGTTCTGGCTACCTTGGTTGGTGACTGTTGGTGCTCTTTTATTTTCAGATAATGTTCTAAAAGTCTTTGGAGTATTGCCGTGAAGATTGACGAAACAGTCCGAATTCTGTTCGTAGAAGACGACTCTGTGTTTAAAGCAGTTATATCGGAGTTTTTCTCTGATAACGAAAAAGTCTATGTACGCGTGGCTTCTTCCATAGAAGAAGCCAAGAATTGCTTAAATGCTTCTGGTGTAAAATATGATATAGTGGTTCTTGACTGGTGGATGACCCACCCTGTTACGCTTAAACAAGAAACCACCTTAGAAATCATAAAGCTATTAAAAGAGAGAGACTCCAAAGCTCTTACAGTAGTCTTCACCTCCTATGACGACACAACAACAGAACATACGTTGGGAGTGCCAGTGGTAGGTAAGCACCTTCGGACTTATCTTAAGGAGCAAATTGACATAGCAGTCAGAAGTAAGAAAGAGATTGTTGAAGCCCTTAAGGTAATACAGGAGTCTGTAGACTTCCTAAAAAGCACCCTGAGGTAAAAATGGCCTTCACAATTCTAGCTATATCCGTTTTTATTACAGTAGCGGTGACACTGACTATACTTTGTAGGGTTTATATTGCAAAGTATAAGAGTGAAATAAAAAAGCTAGAGCATAAAATTGCTTTTATAGGTATGAGCTCACACGAGGTCAAAAACCTTAGTTATGAAATTTCTTGTACATCTCAAGCACTTAAAAAACTTGTTAATAAGTACAAGAAAGATATAGAGAATCCAAGCCTTGTCGAATCACTTGAAGTAGATATTGAAAATATTAGAACAGCCTCAGCAACTATGGGAAACTTTGTCTATGAGATGATAGAAGTTAACAAAATTAAAGACTTGTCAAGTATTCCTAGAGTTTTATCTAAAGTAAATCTTGTAAATGCTGTAAGAGATGTTTTTAAGATATTTAAAACTCAGTCGAGTACAAAAGGTATTTCGGTTGAGTTTCATCCTGACCCCTCACTAACAAAAGAAGACTTTTACGTATTCACGGATACTGTAAGGGTTAAACAGATTCTTCTAAATCTAGTAGGTAACGCCATAAAGTATACAGATGAAGGATTTGTTCATGTAATCTTAAGTAGGACTAAGGATAACTTCTCCTTCACAATTAAAGACTCCGGGATAGGAATACCGTCAAAAGACTTACTGAAAGTTCAGAAATTAGGACATAGAGGGTCTAATGTGGCATCCAAGATCGGGTCGGGTTTTGGGCTTCCATCCGTCATTCATATGATAAAAAATCTAGAGGGTACTATCACTATAACCAGTAAAGAGGGTGAGGGTACGGAAGTTTCTTTTACCCTACCCGACGAGGAATAGGTTATGTGGGTTCCCGAAAGGATAAAAGCTTTTGGTAAGCAGGGATTTCTTTTTACCGTACTAATTTTCCTTATTCTAGGGACATTTTTTATGATCCTAAACTCCTATAGTTTAGACATAAGAGCCTTTGTGACAGCTCAAGAAGAGGTGACCCCTGAGTCTATAGAAGCACTAAAGTCCTTTGACCGAAAAAGGATTTTTGCATTTATTACTGTTAGTGTGCTTGCTTTCCTAGCTATTTACTTCCATTTTAAAAATGCAAACAAAATAGTCCAGGAACTTACAATCCTAAGGAGAGTTCTTAGGAAGAGCCCTACCACAAATATGATCATCAATACCCACAGCTTTACTATCCCTGCTATTCTGGATCTGGCCGAAGCTTATAATCAGTACGCTCAAGAGGGTATGCAGGAGTACAAAAACTTAACTAGGCTAAAGACTCAATTGGAAGAAGATCAGAGGTCTCTTACAATAGCTAGAGTTTTTAATCAAAAAATGCTTAGTGAAATCCCTATCTATCTATATGTAATTGTTAGAGACGGTGACGGATTTTCTATAATCGACAGAACCAGTTTAGTAACAAAACTATTTAAAGAAGACATAAAAGACTTTCAGGAATCCTACCTGTTCTCGACAAAGGGTAAAGACCTTAGTAAGTCCCTTAACAAGAAAGTCATTAAAGAGAAAACATCAATAACAAACCTTGAAACCTTTAGTGTTTGTGAGAAGGAGTGCACCTTTAAGACAACTAGAGTCCCAATCCCTGATGACCAAAATATTGTTAATGCAATACTAGTATTGATGGAGCCTATAGATGAAAGCTGAAACTAATGATTTTTTAGTAAGCTCTAGAGAACTGGAAATACGAAAAGTATACGAGGCTCTACATGAGCTATTAGATGAGGGTCTTAAGAAGAATGGGTTTACAAGAGAGTTTGAGGCAATCAGTTTTGTTTCCTCGCTATACTCTCATGTAATGCACCAAAGCTTTATCCAGAAGTACATTTCTATTCTAAGAAATAATTTTCATAGTAGAGAGCAAGAGACATTCGTATCTGACGTCAGGATACTCCTAACCAATATGACCTCAGAAGTGACAACAGATGCTATCTCTTTAGGAGTATCTACAGCCTTTGTGTCAAAGTTTTTTACAATAGAAAACACAAAGGCTACTTCCTCTTTTACAAAAGCTATAACCTCTAAGGATCTGTCTTTCTTTAAAGGAGAGCAGGAGTATCTAGCTTCCTGCCTAGTGGATCTTTATGAGTTTATGTCCGCTTGTTTGGTGTCGGCAAAAAATACAGACTACTCTAATACACTCAAAATCTCCTCATTAGGCGATCTAGAGATGCCTCTGATTTTCATCATGGTAGCCCTGTCTTGCTTCCTAGCTATTATACTACTGTAAGGAACAAAAAATGAAATTCATAACCCTACTAGTTTTACTAGCTATCCCACTACTGGCCTCTACTCCAGATATTGAGTTGAAGAAAGAAGTCTTTAGCGCCTCACTATCGGAGAGAACTCTTGAGTCCTCCCCTAACGTGACCATTATTACCCGGGAAGATATTGAAGCTTCCGGGGCAAGAAGTCTCTCTGAACTATTAGAAATATTCGTACCAGGTTTTGAGTACTTAATAAACCGCTGGAATGGTCATTTGTGGTCGGTAGGGGGTGTTTCAGGAGATCAGAACAATAAGGTTTCTGTTGCAATAGATGGGGTAGGCGTTAGGATGAAGTCTTTAACCGGGTATAAAGCAGAAACTGACTCATGGAGTCTTGACGGTATAGACCGTATAGAGGTGGTCACGGGACCCTCTGGAGAGGTTCAGGGTAGTGCAGCAATAGCTGGGAGTATTAACATTTTTACTTCAGCAAAAAACAAACTCAGAACAAAACTAGAGGTCATTAGCCTGAGTCCCGTATCTAACCTAACGAACAACTACAAAGTCTCTGTTCTAACGTCAAATATAGGTAAAGACGGAAGCCGGTCTTCATTTTACGGGTCGATGTACTATAAGGAAGGAAACGGGTTTCACAACTCGAGGATCTTAGGTAAATCCGAAATCGACCCCTACGGAGGGTACTACGGAGACATGCTATCTGCAGGGTCTTATGGAAGAAGCCCACTAGGTATTGTAGGCCAATACAACTTATCTAGTAGGATCTTAGGAGAGTTTTTTGTTAGAACTACCATATCTGAAGAACCTCTGAGTCCTTTTTACCCTATTGACCCTTGGTATGGGAAGTTCTGGTCTGATACGGACTCTGTAGTTTATGTTAATGATCGCAGGTACTCAAAATCTAAATCACTAGAGGGATATGCCCTATGGGGTAATAGGTCTACTATAACAAAAAGATCTCTGACATCGGGAGTCAGTAAAAAATTCAAGATGAAGGACATGGGGATTACCAGTTCACTAGGGGTGTTTTCTCAGACTAATGTATTCTCTGCTGAAGAAAACGGTCTGTATAAAACAGGATTTGGGGAAATCTATAGGCAGTACGGAGAAACTCAAGGAACAGGTAAAATTCTTTTTTACCCATTAAGGTCTAACTTTACTTTTGTAGGCGGAGCAGAATATACCTATGTAAACCCCGGAGAAGGCCTACTTGGGTCGCTTAACATTGATAACAATGTGTCCACGGAGTACGTAGCAGATTCTAGGTTAAAAGCGATACCTGAAACGCCGTCACAAGAAATGGCCGCGTTTATGGAGTTTATCTCAAGAGAGACAAACGGGTATACTCTTGATGCTGGGGTAAGGATGGATTGCCATACAGTTACCTGTGGGATGTTGTCATATAGGGTAGGATTATCTAAAAAGTTTAGCGCAAGCACTATATCCACTTACCTAAGGTCTACGGAGAGGCCTGGTAACCTAACCATGTATAGACCTATATATGGGATAAAAGGAGAACCTGTAGGAGAAGAAGCCTTATACAGATTCCCAAGGGATACAACCTCTCAACTGTTACTACCTGTATCCTATATAGATAGGGCTTCAATGAGGCCCGAAAAAGCTACAAGCCTAAGTAATAGTATAACTTTTCCTGTAGGGGATGTTGGGTATGTTAGAGTACTAGGGTCCTATACTCAATTCACAGACGTACAAGCCTGGGATGCAATTCAAGGGATCCAAAAAAATCTCTACTCCTACAACACTCTATCCTCCTCCCTAGAGACGAAATTTACACTAGGAAAAACTACTATAGGAGCATCGATATCCGGAGTAATAGCTACCGGGGTAGATACCTCCCATGTTGTTTACAACACCCACAAGTACATACCTGTAAAAGATGTCATAGACGCGGATAGTGTCCAAACCTATAAACCTTATAAAACAGAGGCAGAAACCTCCTATGTTACCAGAAACCCTTCTATCTGGGCTTTAAGTCGTGATGGTTTTCATCTAACGAATAGCCACACTTACATGGCTAAGGCTTTTGCGACCCAAAAAATAGGAGACGGGTGGGTACTAGCTGGGTCGCTTAGATACTTCCCGCCTTTTTATGGTAAAGCTACAATTGCAGAAACTGATGGGGTACAAACAATCAGGGACGACATCTATTACAGGTCAAGTTATAAGGCTAATTTTTCTATATCTAAAAAGATCGGAAATTACTCGTTAACTGGGTATGCTTATGATGTTTTTGGAGTTTATAGTCAAAACTCTATAAGGTGGCAACATACATCCGCCGAAAGTCAGATAGAAGCCTACACGCTGGATATACCAATAGTCGGGATAAAACTGTCTTCGGAGTTTTGATATGAAAATACTTCTACTAGTCTGTCTATTACTTGTTAAATCTGGAGCTGCTATTTACGCTTACCACCCAGAGATGTCGGACCTTTCCAAGTTTAAAGAGGTGAGTTTCCTACTGACTGGTACTAGGGAGGTAAAGACCTTTTCCTCTAAACAAGAGTTCTTT
>SXGQ01355205.1_pt1 | contig 23081 bp, 24 predicted proteins | sample 3178371 | NCBI WGS metagenome assembly SXGQ01 (sample SAMN11356859, study PRJNA531348) | freshwater metagenome | isolation source: freshwater sample F1-20 | place: China: Fuxian Lake, Yuxi | collected 2017-12-25 | reverse complement strand
GGGTTTGAATCAGGCTGACATTGTCTTTGAAGAAAACGTCGAGCAGTTGACTCGTTTTGCTGCGGTATTTCAATCTCAGGGCAGCGACCCGGTTGGTCCGATTCGCAGTGGCCGGTTACAAGATATTGATTTGCTCGCATCGCTGAATGCTCCGTTGTTTGTTTGGAGTGGTGGCAACGCAAAGGTGACGTCTGAAATTAGAAAGTCAACGATGATCGATCTGAGTCATTCCGCCGCCAATGAAGCCGGAGGTTTCAGACGCGAGTCGAGTCGTGTTGCGCCGCATAATTTGGTGGCTGAAACTTCAAAATTGTGGACACTACGTCGGCCAGAAGAACGGCGTGAGGATGCCGATGCGGCCCAGCACCTCGCACACCTGCTGCACGCGGATGACGCGGCGGATGTAGTCGGCGTCGGCCTGGCCGAGCGAGTCGAGCGTCTTCTGGCGGATGCCGTCGAGCTCCTCGCCGAAGCGCTCGAGCTCCTCGTAGCTCATGTACTCGAGCCCGATGGTCGACTGCTTGGTGCGGTCGGTGCCCACGAGAGGTGCGGGCGCCTCGTTGTGGCCCGACGCGCTGTAGGGCGCGATGGGGGTGCGCTTGCGAGACATGGAACTCCCTTTCCTAGAGTGCGACGCTGACGTCGCCGACAGGGACCTGGACGCAGACCTTGATGGTCTCGTCGGTGTTGGCGCCGACCTCGCCGGTGACGACGTGGCGGACGGCGCCGCTGAGCTTCTTGACGGCACAGGTGTTGCAGACGCCCATCCGGCAGCCGTACTCGGGCGCCAGGCCCGCGGCCTCGGCCTGCTCGAGGATGGTGGCGCCGGAGTTCTCGGCGGTCGTGCCCGAGGCGTCGAAGCTGAGGGTGCCCGTGGCGTCGGCGGCCGTGAGGTCGACGGAGGGCACCTTGAAGTACTCGGTGTGGAGCTGCTCGGCCGCGCCACGCTCGGCGTAGACGTCGCGGACCGCGGCGATCAGGCCGGCTGGGCCGCAGCACCAGGTGGGCGACGTCGTGGGGTCGACGTCGAGGTGGTCGAGGTGGTCGGCCGTGAACCGTCCCTCGAGGGCGGCGCCCGCCTCGGGCTCGCGCGTGTAGACGCGGTGGACGACGGCGCCCGGAAGCTCCTCGGCGAGCCGGTCGAGCTCGGGCGTGAACATCTCGTCCTCGCGCGAGCGGGCGTAGTGCAGGAACGTGACGCGTCCGCGGTGGCCGCGGTCGCGCAGCGTGCGTGCCATCGACATGACCGGCGTGATGCCGGAGCCTCCGCTCAGCAGCACGAGGTCGTCGGGCACGTCGTCCGGGAGCACGAACTCGCCCTCGGCCTGGGAGAGGTAGACGATGGTGCGCGGCTGGAGCTCGCGGTGCAGGAACTGGGAGACGTAGCCGTCGGGGTGGGCCTTCACCGAGACGCTGAAGGTGCCGTCGCGCCGGGCGCGGGAGCTGGACACCGAGAACACGCGCACCTTGCGGGTGCCGTCGACCTCGATGCCGAACTGCACGTGCTGGCCGGGGACGAATCCCTTCCACGCGCCGTTGGGCCGCAGGACGACCGTGCTGGCGGCGCCGGTCTCGCGTCGTACCTCGACGACCCGGGCGCGGACGGCGTCGACCGTGAGCATCGGGTGCAGCTGGTCGAGGTAGTGGTCGACCGAGTGCGGCGAGGTCAGGGACGCGACGGCTCGCGACGAGAGTGCGGTGCGGACGAGGCCCATCGCGTGTCTCCTTCGGTCGGCGAGTAGTTCAGTGCACGAGCGTACACTCAAAGTGTGGCGCGATGAAGCAGGCCGCGGCAAGACGCGCCGGTCGTGACGTCCGGCACGCGAACACGTGTTCACCGAGTGGGGTGGGGTCGCGGGCCACTAGACTCCCCACGTGTCCGGAAGTCCGTCGCCGTCCGCTGCGCGCGCCGACACGTCGCGTCAGGCCCAGAAGGAGCGGACGCGCGAGGCGATCCTCGCGGCCGCCCTCGAGCTCAGCCAGACCCAGGGCTTCGCCCAGACCAGCCTGCGCCAGGTCGCACGGCAGGCGGGCGTCGTGCCCACCGCCTTCTACCGCCACTTCGCCGCGATGGACGAGCTCGGCCTGGCCCTCGTCGAGCAGTCGTTCGGCACCCTGCGCGCCATGATCCGCGACGCGCAGCGCGACCCCGAGACCTTCGCCGACATCATCGACGCCTCCGCCGAGATCCTCGTCCGCGTCGTCAAGCAGAACAAGGCCCACTTCGGCTTCGTCGCCCGCGAGCGCAACAGCGGCTCCGAGGCCGTCCGCCAGGCCATCCAGCGCGAGCTCGAGCTGTTCATCTCCGAGCTCGCCGTCGTGCTCGCCCGCCTCCCGCACCTCGACACGTGGTCGGCCGAGGACGTCAAGCTCGCGTCGGGCCTCTTCGTCCGCAACATGGTCTACCGCGCGGAGCAGGTCGTGCAGATGCCCGACGGCCGCCCCGACCTGGAGGAGGAGATCAAGCGCAAGGCTCGCCGCGAGATGCGCCTCATCGTCCTCGGCTTCGAGAAGTGGGACAGCCACTCGGGGTGACGTGCTGACGGTGGTGGTGCGCTGACTGCGGTCGGTCTCGTCGTGCTGGTGCGCTGTCGCCGGGGTCTGGGGTTGCTGACGCGCTGCCGCAGGGGGTCTCGACTCGCTGGTGCGCTGCCTCGGCTGGCGCTGGGGGTGGTCTCCGAAAAAGCCTCGACCGGGCGGCTGGCATCGGCGCTGGTCTGGGGTCTCGGGCTGCGCGTCGGTGCTGGGGTTGGGCGCAGGAATCTGCGTTGGTGCGTCGCAGGGCCAAGGATGCTGCGTTGGTGACGGGATCCCTTCGTGAACGCAGAAGCGTTCGACCTCAGGCGCGCGAATGAAGAATCTGGGGTGCCTTTTTTGCGTTGGGGGACGCAAGATTCTTCGTTCGTGTGGACCGTTCCACGCGAAGGAAGAATCTTGCGCCGCTCAGTCCGCCATCGGTGGATCTTCAACCGCAGAAGCGCTCCTGCGGTTGCCGATCCACCGATAGGACGCGCAAACGCAGAGCCGTGGCCCAAAAACGCCGAAATGAAGAATCGCGCGCCCAAAGGCGAGCTCGGGCCAGACCCCGAGACCTGGAACCAGCCCCAGACCCGCCGCCGGTCGAGGCCCTTTCGGAGACCACTCCCAGCGTGGGCTGCGGCAGCGCACCAGCAAGCCCGGACCTCCTGCGGCAGCGCACCGGCAGGTCGAGATTCCCTGTGGCTGCGCCCCAGCAGGTCGAGATTCCCCTGCGGCAGCGCACCGACAAGCCCATGACCCACGCAGCCAGCGCAGCAGCAGCAGACTTCCCGCCAGTGCTAGCGTGGACGCACTACCACGCAACCCGACGGAGGGGTCCCGATGGACGAGCTCGGTGCGCTGCTGGACGAGGTCACGCGCGACCACGCGGTGGGTGTCACGGACGACGGTGAGCGTCTCGTGGCGATGCGGGTGGCGGAGGAGTGGTCGGTGGGGGTGCGGCTGCACCGCGAGGGGAATCACCGACAGTGGGCGATGCGCGAGCTCGTCGTCCGGCGCGGCGCGGGAGACCGGTCGTTCCAGGGCGCCGACGTGCGCGACCTGCCGCTCGGGGCGGTCGTCTCCGAGGCCCGACGGCTCGCGACCCGCAGTGTCGACCCGGGCAGCGAGCCGCGGACCACCGTGGGTCGGCTGCTGGAGGAGCGGTCGGGCCGGCTCGGCCGCGACGACCTCGCGATGGCCGCCGTGGCGCTCGAGTACACACGGCTCGTCGAGCAGGGCGAGCGGGCACCGGCCAAGCGCATGGCGGAGCGGCACGGCGGCAGCGCCGGGACCTGGACGAACCGGGTCGCCGAGGCCCGACGACGCGGCTACCTCACCGCGGTAGGGCGTGGCGAGGCCGGCGGGGCGCTGACGTCGACCGCCCGCGTCCTGCTCGACCTCGACGTCGGCTGACGGTCAGGCCGACGCGCTCGACACCGCGGCGACCTCGGCCGCCTGGCGCTCGTGGGCGGCGGTGGCGAGCCGGTCGAGGGCGAGCTTGAAGACGTCGTCGCCCAGCTGGTCCTCGAGCAGGTGGATGATGCCGGGGTCGGACTCGAACTCCGCCGACCACTCGACGTGGCAGGTGGTGTCGGAGAACGCCTGCACCTGCACGCTCGCGCGGTCGTTCGTGATGGGGAACGGCGGCTCGGGCATCGTGTAGGTGAGGGTGCGGGTCTCGTCGTCCTGGCTCTGCACGCTGACGACGATGTCGGCGTCCGCCTCGGGGCCCCCGGAGTAGATGCTCAGCCGCGGATGCCACTGGGCGAAGTCCTGGAGGAGCTCCCACACGAGGTCGGCGGGGGCGGCGACGAAGGTCCTGCGGATGATGCGGCTCATACGTGCTTTCCGGTCGTCGGTCGAGGGGGTGGACCCATCCAACAGGTCGCGCCAGGGTCTGGGCCCACCGGGGTAGCAGGATTCTGCCAGCCCAGGGCGCACGGCGTCGCGGGGCGGGGCGGTCGATCACCGTCGCGGTCGGTGTCCAGGAGGCAGGCCGCGCGGGTGCCCTAGGCTCGACGTGCCTCGAAGGGAGAAGCCGATGTCCGACCGCCCGACGCCCACCGTGTCGCGGCAGCGTCTGACGAGCGTGGCGCTGTCGGTCGCCGGTCTCGTCGTCCTCGTCGCCGGGCTGCTCCTGCCGTGGTCACGTCTCGAGGTGCTCCTCGTCCCCATGGCGCTGGGCCTGGTGGCGCTCGCGCTCGCGCTCCGGGAACCAGCAGCAGCCGCTCGACCGGGCCGCGTCGCCGCCGTCGTGCTCTCCGCGTTGTCGATCCTCGGCCCGGTCGCCACCGTCGCCGTCGTGCTGGCCGTCGACGCCCTGGGCACCTCCTCGTCGTACACGCTCACGGTCGACTCGCCCGAACCTGTCGACGTGATCGTCAGGAAGGACGCCGAGCAGGAGCGTGCGCGGTGGGACAGGGGGGACTCGATCACGTTCTCCTCGAGGGCGTCGGTCGTCGGGATCGACGCGCGGGCGGCGACCCCCACCACGGTGGTCTCGTGCGAGATCCGGCGCGACGGCAGGATCGTCGCGTCCGCGCAGCGCGCCGGGTCGGTCGACTGCAGCGTCCGCTAGACGCGACGCCTCTCGGCAGCCGTCGCAGTCCGATCGGGATGCGGATCGGCCGGTCTTGCGTAGCGTCACCGTCATGACTGATCTGACTCCCGAGAAGCTGGAAGCGATCCAGAACGTCGTCGACCGCGTCGGCGCCTACCAGGACGGTGCGCCCGAGGGGACCGTCGAGACCGAGCTGCGCAAGGGCCTCGACGAGGCCGACGTGAGCCTCGAGGACGCGCACGTGACCGCCCTGGCCGAGGCCATCGAGTCGGCCGACGGCGACGTCGACGCCTCCTCGGTGCTCGGCTGACGGACCGACCCACGATGGTCGTCGTCCTGCGGGCGCCGCTGCGCTCGCGGGACGACGACGTCGACCACGCCGCAGCCGTCGCGCACGCGCTGCGGCGTGGTCTCGTCGGCGTCGGCGGCCGGTTGCCGGAGCCGCCGGCGGACCTCGACGACGCGGTCGCGCAGGTCGCGAGACGTCACGGCGACCGCACGGCCGCACGGCTCGGTCGCTTCGCGGCGGTCGACCGAGGCGCGTTCGCCTGGACCCGCGACGTCTCGGGGGAGCTGTGGCTCGGTCGGGTGACCGGGAGCTGGCGCTTCGACCCGTCGGCCGACGCGGCGACGTTCGACCTCCAGCACGTCCGCGAGTGCCGCTGGCTCGACGACCCGGTGCCGTGGCCGGAGGTGCCGGCCGCGGTGCACGCGACCTTCGAGCGGGGCGGGCGCAACCTGCAGCGCGTCCACGACGTCGGGGCGGAGGCCGGCTCGCAGCTCCTGTGGGAGCGCTACGGACGCTGAGTCAGCGCCAAGGGTCGATGATCGTGAGGCCGGCGACGGTCGCCGTGTCGAAGGTCGGCAGCAGGCCCGCGGCGGTGTCGAGGTCGACGGTGCGCTCCAGCAGCAGGTCCGGACGCAGACGCCCGTCGGCGACGAGCGTCATCATCTCCGGGTAGTCGCTGGCGGCCATGCCGTGGCTGCCGAGCAGGTCGAGCTCCCACGCGATCGCGCGCTCCATCGGCACCCGAGGGTGTCCCTCGACGCCGGGCAGCAGACCGACCTGCACCAGACGACCGCGCCGGCGCAGGCTCAGCAGGGCCGTCGCGCTGGTCGCCTCGCTGCCGACGGCGTCGACCGAGACGTGGGCCCCTCCGCCGGTGAGCTCGGCCACCGCAGCCTCGACGTCGTCGTCGCCGGCGAGCAGCGTGTGGTCGGCGCCGAGTCGGCGCGCCACCTCGAGCGCGCCGTCGTTGCGGTCGACGGCCACCACCCGAGCCCCGAGTGCGCGGGCGATCATCACGGCGCTCAGCCCGACTCCGCCGGCGCCCACGACCACGACCCACTCGTCGGCGACGACCCGCGCCCGAGCCACCAGGGCCCGGTACGCGGTCGCGAACCGGCAGCCGAGCGCGGCAGCGGTGGACAGCTCGACGTCGTCGGGCACCGCGACCAGGTTCGTGTCGGCCGCGTGGAGGGCGACGTGCTGCGCGAAGGAGCCCCAGTGCGTGAAGCCGGGCTGCTGCTGGTCGGGGCACACCTGCGCGTCGCCGGCACGGCACCACGAGCACCGACCGCAGCCGCACACGAACGGGGTGGTCACGCGGTCGCCCACGGACCACCGGGTGACGCCGGCGCCGACCTCGGCGACGACGCCCGCGAGCTCGTGGCCGGGGACGTGCGGGAAGGCGAGGTCCTCGTGCCCCGCCCACGCGTGCCAGTCGCTCCGGCACAGGCCGGTCGCACGGACCTCCACGACGACGCCCCCGGCCGGCGCTGCGGGGGCGGGGACGTCGCGGACCTGGGGGTCCGCGCGGACGGCGTCGAGGACGATGGCGCGCATCCGCCCATCCTCCCACCGGCGCCGGTCGGACGACCGGTCGCTCCAGGTGCGGCCCCGGCGGCGCGGTCCTACGGTGGCGAGACGTTCGGCCCACCCGGGGCCGGCGGGAGGGAGCACCATCATGTGGGACACCATCTTGTGGATCGCCGCTGTCGTCATCGGCATCTTCGGCGTGCTGCGCATCATCCGCGGCGACATCCTCTGGGGCGTCGTGCTGATCGTCGTCGCGCTGCTCGTCGGACCGGGAGGCGTGAGCATCCTGAGCTGATCGGCGTCCCGTGCGCCGTTTCGGCGGCGCACGGGACGGGTAGGTGTGAGGGGTACAGCCTTCTGCGAGAGGACAGCCCATGAGCACGATCACCGAGTCCGTGGACGTCGACGTCGACGTCCGCACCGCCTACGACCAGTGGACCCAGTTCGAGGACTTTCCCGCCTTCATGGAGGGCGTCGAGCGCATCGACCAGATCGACGACACGCACCTGCACTGGGTGGTCCAGGTCGGGCCGGTCAAGCGTGAGTTCGACGCGACGGTCACCGAGCAGCACCCCGACGAGCGCGTCGCGTGGAAGTCCGACAGCGGGCCCGAGCACGCTGGCGTCGTCACGTTCCACCGGCTCTCGGACCACGCCACGCGCGTGACGGTGCAGATGGACGTCGACCCTGACGGCTTCGTCGAGGAGATCGCCGACAAGGCGGGCCTGCTCGACCGACGGACGCGCGGTGACCTCCAGCGCTTCAAGGAGTTCATCGAGCGCCGCGGCGGCGAGCCGACCGGCGCGTGGCGCGGCGAGGTCGAGCGACCTGAACCCGGCGTCGCGTCCCTGACGCGACTGCCTGATCGGGGCGACGGCCCAGCGGGGCGACGGTCGGCGCGGTCTCGGATCCGCGCCGACCGCGCGCTGTCTCGACCCCTGGCGCGAGACACCGCCCACCCGGCCTCGTGTCGTGCACCAGGCTACGGACGGGCAGTCCCGCTCCCCAGGGACCAAGGTCCTCGGAACCTCGCGGTGCGCCCGGGACCGACGGCCCGGGCCTGTCGAGAGATCCGGTGGTGGGCAGACCTTCAGGACAGGGGCGCGCGGTCGTCGACGTCGGCCGACAGCGACTCGAACGTGATGTCGGGGTGCTGGCGTGAGACGAACTGCAGGCGCCAGCGGTCGCTGAACACCGCGAGGGCCGTGCCGTCGCTGCGCTCGAACGTCTCGACGCCGTTGATGCCTGCCAGCGTCTCGCGGTCGGCGGGCTGGATGCGTCGGGCCAGCGTGTAGGGCAGGAAGTCGAGGCGGGTCTCGGCGTTGAACTCGCGCTGCAGACGGTCGGTGACCACCTCGAACTGCATCGGACCGACGGCCGCGAGCACGGGCGACTGGTCGCCGCGCAGCGTCGAGCGCAGCACCTGCACGACGCCCTCGCGGTCGAGCTGCTCGATGCCGCGCCGGAACTGCTTGAACCGCGACGTGTCGCGGGCGCTGATCGTCGCGAAGTGCTCCGGCGCGAACTGCGGGATCGGCGGGTACTCGACCTTCGGCCCGAGGTAGAGGGTGTCGCCGATGCCGAGCTGGGAGGCGTTGACCAGGCCGATGACGTCGCCCGGGTACGCGAGGTCGGTGGTCTCGCGGTCGCGGCCGAAGAGGTTCTGCGCGTACTTGGTCGCGAACGGTCGCCCGCCCTGCGTGTGCTGCACGACCTCGCCGCGCTCGAAGACGCCCGAGCAGATCCGCGCGAAGGCCACGTGGTCGCGGTGGGCCGTGTTCATGCCCGCCTGGATCTTGAACACGAAGGCGCTGAAGGGGGAGTCGACCGCCCGCGGCTCGCCCTGGGCGTCGAGGCGTGGGCGCGGTGCGGGCGCCAGCTCGAGCATCACGTCGAGCAGCTGGGTGACGCCGAAGTTCAGCGCCGCCGCCGCGAAGAGCACCGGGGTGGTGCGTCCGGCGAGGAACTCCTCGGGGTCGTGGTCGGCGCCGTCGGCGGCGAGCAGATCGTGCCCGCCGACCGCCTCCTCCCACGCGTCGCCGAACACGGCCGTCGCGTCGTCGGGGGAGTGCACCGTCTCACCGGCGATGGTGGCGCCGCCCGACGTGCGCTCGTACTCGACCGCGTGCCCGAGCCGACGGTCGAGGACGCCGCGGAAGTCGCCGGCGATGCCGATCGGCCAGGTGAGCGGCGTAGGGCGGATGTCGATGCGCTGCTGGATCTGGTCGAGCAGCTCGAGCGGGTCGAGGCCCGGGCGGTCCCACTTGTTGACGACGGTGATCACCGGGATGCCGCTGCGGTGGCAGACGTCGAACAGCTTCAGCGTCTGCGGCTCCAGGCCCTTCGCGCCGTCGAGCAGCATGACGGCGAAGTCGACGGCGCTGAGCACGCGGTAGGTGTCCTCGGAGAAGTCGGCGTGGCCGGGGGTGTCGACCAGGTTGACCACGTGCCCGCGGTGCTCGAACTGCAGCGCGGTGGACGAGATCGAGATGCCGCGCTCCTTCTCCATCTCCATCCAGTCCGAGACGGTGGCGCGGCGGCCCGCCTTGCCGTGCGTGGCGCCGGCCTCGGAGATCACGCGCGCGTGCAGGGCCAGCGCCTCGGTGAGCGTCGACGTGCCGGCGTCGGGGTGGGAGATGACGGCGAAGGTGCGACGGCGGGCGGCCTCGGCGAGCACGGTGGGGGAGGACATCGACCCGACCTTACCGGCGGCTACCGTCGGCCCGGGAACGAGCCGAGACGGAAGGGTCACCATGGCGAGGTTCGAGGAGCTCGACTGGGCCGAGACGCCGTGGGGCCTGGTGGTGCTGCGTCGCCGGTTCGACCTGGTGACGCAGCGCGACGTGCACGAGGTGAAGCTCGGCGACGACTACCTGATGTCGAGCCAGTTCACGGTGAGCGAGCGGGCCCTGGCCGAGCTCGGTCTCCGGGCGGCCCGCGGCACCTCGCTGCGGGTGATGGTGGGCGGGCTCGGCCTCGGCTACACCGCGTTCGAGGCGCTCCGCGACGACAGGGTCGCCGAGCTCGTGGTCGTCGACGCGCTCGACGCGGTGATCCGCTGGCACCGTGACGAGCTGTTCGACGACACGCGCGGGCTCGCGTCGGACCCGCGCACCACGCTGGTGCGCGACGACTTCTTCGACCTCGTGCGCACGGGCCGTCTCGAACGACCGGTCGACGTGCTGCTCGTCGACATCGACCACGCGCCCGACTGGCTGCTGCGCACCGACCACGGCGACTTCTACACCGTCGAGGGGCAGCGGGCCGCGGCACGGATGCTGGTCGACGACGGCGTGTTCGGGCTCTGGTCCGACGAGCCGCCGGACGAGGCCTTCGTCGACGTGATGCGTCAGGCGTTCGCGACGGCCGAGGCGCACGTGGTGACGTTCGACAACCCGCTCACCGGGGGCACGTCGACCGCGACGATCTACGTCGGCACGCGCGCCTGAGCCGACCTGCTCAGTCCGGCGTGGCCTCGTGGTGGCGTCGGCCCTGGGTGCGCCGGTCCTCCTTCATCTCCGCCTCGAACAGGTGCGGACGGCCGTCGACCAGGCTGTCGCGGGCGGTGCGCTCGAGGTCCTTGAAGGTCGCGTAGTAGCCCTCGTCGTACTCCTCGACGAGCTGGAAGGTCCAGCGCCCCTCGATGACGTTGCGTCCGACCAGCTCGGTCTCGATGCGGTCGGCGAGGTCGCCGTGACCGGCCTCGCGCAGGAGGTCGGCGGCCTCGCCGGCCTGCAGGTCGGCGTGCCCGGACAGCCGGTGGAAGGCGTAGAGCGATCCGCGCGCCTCCTCGACGGCCTCCAGCGCCTCGCTGAGCTTGCCGAGGGCCTCGACGGTGTCGTCGGAGACGCCGTCGGGTCGGCGGTGACGGGTGGCGGGACGGTCCTGTCGGTCGCTGCTCATGTCTCCACCGTGGCACTGGTCGCTGGTCGCGGCATCCGCGCGCACCGTGCTCTCGCGCTGCGCCCCTTGGCGCGCTCGGTGACACTCGACGTATGAGGCTTCTCGGACTCGGACTCGCGGCCGTCCTCGTGGCGGGCTGCTCCACGGACCCCGATCCCCGCTCCGACGACGACGCGTCGGGCGCGTCGACGCCGGTCGCCAGCGCGAGCGGCAACCCGCCGTTCGAGGTGGAGGAGGTCGACCGCTTCGAGACCCCGTGGGCGATGGCCTTCGTGCCCGGGACGGGCGACCTGCTCGTCACCGAGCGCACCGGCAGCCTCACCCTGCGCGACGCCGAGACCGGCGAGCGGGCCGAGGTGTCGGGCGTGCCCGACGTCGTCGCCGCCGGGCAGGGCGGCCTCGGCGACGTGGTCGTCGCGCCGAGCTTCGAGGACGACCAGAGGGTCTACCTCAGCTGGGCCGAGGCGGGCGACGGCGGCACCGGTGCCGTGGTCGGCCGCGCACGGTTGGCCACCGGCGACGGGTCGGCGGCCCTCGAGGACCTCGAGGTGGTCTGGCGCCAGACGCCCAAGGTGTCCGGCAACGGCCACTTCTCGCACCGCATCGCGTTCGACCCCGACGGCGAGCACCTCTTCATCAGCTCCGGCGACCGTCAGCAGAAGACGCCGGCCCAGGACACGTCGAACACCCTCGGCACGATCGTCCGGCTCACCCTCGACGGCGAACCGGCTCCCGGCAACCCGCTGGCCGACGAGGGCGGCGCGTCGGCGGAGATCTGGAGCTGGGGCCACCGCAACCCGCTCGGCCTGGAGTTCGCCGACGACGGCACGCTCTGGTCGAGCGAGATGGGCCCAGAGGGCGGCGACGAGCTCAACATCATCGAGAAGGGCGGCAACTACGGCTGGCCCGAGGCATCCAACGGCAGCGACTACGGCGGCGGCGAGATCCCCGACCACACGGACGGCGACGGCTTCGTCGCGCCGCGGACCGGCTGGACCCCGTCGATCTCGCCCGGCAGCCTGCTGATCTACACCGGTGACCTGTTCCCTGAGTGGAAGGGCGACGCGTTCCTCGGCGCGCTGTCGGGCGAGTCGCTCGTGCGCGTCGACCTCGACGGCACGACCGCCGGCGACGACGAGAAGATCGTCGAGGGCCAGCGCGTCCGCGCCGTCGAGCAGGCCCCCGACGGCTCCATCTGGCTGCTCGAGGACGCCGGCTCCGGCCGCCTCCTCCGCCTCGCCCCCGCCTGAGCGGAGATTCCCAGGTCGACCTGGGAATCTCCGGCGAGGCACGGTTCCCTCAGCGGCGCACGGCTTGCTTTCCGTGCTTGCGTGAGATTTTCATGCCTCGTCCCGGCGCGCCTCGTGCCTCGTCGTTGACGGTCAGCGACGCACGCCCTTGCGCCAGGCGCTGTACGACGTGAGGCGCTGCGACGTCGGCCGCTCCAGCCACTGCCACGGGTGCAGGGCGGCGACGTCGACGTCGGCCGAGCGCCGCGTGAACCACGGCACGGGCGCGAAGGTGACGGCGACGGACCGACCGGCGAGCTCGTCACCGACGACGCCCCGACGCACCTCGACGTCGCGCCGGGTCGCGAGGTCGGCGAGGGTCTCGGCGAGGAACACGAGCCGCTTGCCCGACCACCGCAGCTCGGCCAGCTTCGGCTCGTCGAAGACGTAGACGACGGGGAGGTCGGGGTGTGCCTCCAGGGCGGGGTCGGCGTCGCCCATCGACTCCGACGTCAGCCACACGGCGGACGGGTCGCGCTCGAGGACGGGCGCGTCGGGGCCCGGCCCGGGAGCACCGGCGGCGTGCCCGATGCGGACAGGGGCGTGCTCGACCGTGGGTCCGGTGTCGGCGTCGGGCCAGTCCTGAATCGGGCACGCCTCGCTGAGCGCGCACGACCGGCACAGCTGCGGGGCACGCTTCTCCACCTGCCACCGGCTGAACCCGTAGGGCTTCCCGGTGCCGGCGCCGATCGTCCACTGCCAGCCGAGCCGGTTCGCGGCCCGTGAGCCGTCGAGCAGGTGCCGATAGAAGTGGTCCTCGCCGTCGCGCCAGTCGCGCCCGTGCCGCACGGTCCAGTGGGACGCCCACCACATGCGCACCTGGTTGACGAGCCAACCGTCCTGCTCGAGCCGTTCCTGCACCCAGTCGATGCACGCCATGCGCCCGTCCCCGTCGGGGTCGACGTCGGGGTGGGGCGGCTCACGACGCAGCGGCTCGCGCATCGCCGGGCCGATCCTGGCGTACACGTGACGCGCGTACTCCTGCCACAGCAGCTCGTCGCGGTACGTGCGCCGGTCGCCCGAGGGGGCGTCGCCCACCGCGTCCCAGACGGTCGGCAGGTCGAGCAGCCCGTGCGTCAGGTACGGCGACACGCGACTCGCCCCCTGCCGCTCGACGGGCAGCACGTTCGAGCGCGTGCGGGCGTAGCCGCTGACGTCGAGCCCGGCGAGCGCGACGTCGGCCGCCGTCTGCCCGCCCCGGTGCCCGCCGGGACGGACGTCGTCGGGACCCTCCCAGGTCAGGTCGCCCAGGTGCTGCGCGACCCACGCGACGACGGCGTCGGTGTCCGCGGGTGCCGGCAGGGCGGGGAGGGCGGGCATGGACCCAGCGTGCCAGCGGTCGGTCGGGCCCACGACTCGAGCGAGGACGGCGTGTGGGGGCCGCCACGACGCGCGCGCCCCGTGCCGATGGGCTCTAGCCTGGTCGAATGGCCGAACGCTTGAACGACCGCTACGAGCTCGGTGACCTGCTGGGCGCCGGGGGGATGGGTCGGGTGCACCGAGCCCGCGACCTGCGCCTCAACCGTGACGTCGCCGTGAAGATCCTCAAGGGCGACCAGGTGGGAGACGACGCCGCCGCGCGCGCCCGGTTCGAGGAGGAGGGCCGCACGGCCGGACGTCTGCACCACCCGGGCATCGCGACCATCTACGACGTCGGCGAGGACGCGTCGAGCGAGGACGGCGACCCGTTCATCGTCATGCAGCTGGTCGAGGGGACGGCGGTCTCGGAGGTGCTCAAGCAGCGGGGCACGCTCGCGCCGGACGCGGTGGAGCGGCTGCTCGGCGGCGTCGCCGACGCGCTGGCTGCGGCCCACGCCGCCGACATCGTGCACCGCGACGTGAAGCCTGCCAACATCGTGCTCGCGGAGGGGTCGCGGCCGGTGCTCGTCGACTTCGGCATCGCCATCGGCGCGTCGCGCGAGCCGCTGACCCAGACCGGCAACGTGCTGGGCACCGTCGACTACATCAGCCCCGAGCAGGCGCGTGGCGTGACGGCCACGGGTGCGTCCGACGTGTACTCGCTGGGCCTCGTGGCCTACCAGTGCCTCACCGGCACGTCGCCGTTCCGGCGGGAGACGTCCGTGGCCACGGCGCTCGCCCAGGTGGGCGAGGAGCTGCCGCCCCTTCCCGACGGCGTGCCGGAGCCGCTGCGCCGGCTCGTCGAGGCCATGACCGACAAGGACCCGTTGAAGCGTCCGACGGCGGCCCAGGTGCGCGACGCGGTGCAGGGTCGCACCGACGGCGTCACCGAGGTGCTGCCCGCCTACGCGGGCGCGACCACCGCTCCGATGGGCGCTCTCGGTGCCACGGGCGCGACGGCGTCGACCTCGGTGCTCGCGCCGGTCGCCGCCACCGCTGCGATGCAGGCTGCGCCGGAGGACCCGCGCCGGCGTCGGCGCGGGATGGCGATCTTCGCGGGTGTCGCGGCGCTGGCCGTCCTCGCCCTGCTGCTGAGCATGTCCGGCGGTCTGTTCGGCAGCAGCGACCACGAGGTGCCCGACGTCGTCGGCCAGTCGGTCGCCAGCGCGACGGACAAGATCGAGGCGGTGGACGCGACCGTCAAGACCGAGACCGTCGACGAGCCGAACGCGAAGGAGGGCGAGGTCGTCGGCCAGAGCCCGAAGGCCGGCGCTGCCGTGCCGACGTCGGGCCCGGTGACCCTGCAGGTGGCGTCGGGTCGTGTGATGGTGCCGGCTGACCTGGTGGGGCAGCCCGCCGACGAGGTCGCGGCCACCCTCGGCGACCTCGGCCTCACCGTGAAGCGCACCGACGTGGAGTCGTCGCAGACCGCGGGGACGGTCGTCGTCGTCGACCCGACGGGCCGGGTGACGGTCGGCTCGACCGTGACCATCGCGGTCGCCGTCGCGCCGGTGGTGCAGCAGACGCAGCCGACCCAGCAGCAGCCGCAGCAGCCGCAGCAGGACCAGGGCAACGACAAGAAGGACGAGAAGAAGGACGACAAGGGTCCTGGCAACGGCGGCCCGGGCGGCAAGGACGACAAGAAGCCCTGACGTCGGTCGTCAGCGCCCGTGTCGCCGGGCCTGCAGGTCGCGCACCGTCTCGCTGACCTGCACGAGGTAGTCCTCGAGCGTCGACTGGTTCTCGCCGGACCACCGCTTCGCCACGGCGTTGGTCGGGTAGAGCACGAGCGACGGTTCGCCCACGACGCCGAGCTCGCTGCCATGCGTGTCGGTGACGAGGGCCCAGCGCAGCCCGAGGTCGTCGACGAACAGCTGCCCGATGCCGGCGCCGAACGCGTTGATGGTCGGGTTCGGGTCGGGACGCTCCGCGGCGGGCAGGTCCCACCAGGCCTCGCGCGCCTCGAGGAACACGGCGCAGAGCGTGGCGGCGTCCTTGACGCCCATCTGCAGGAGCCCGCCCTGCAGCGCCTGGAGCCACTGGTGCTCGGCCTCGGTGAGGTCCTCGATCGTCACGTCGTCCATGGGGTCCTCCGTCGCTGCCGGCGCTCGTCGGCCAGCCTAGGTGCTTGACACGACAGGTCCCGCCGGGCGTGGATGAGGGATGTCGTCGCTGCCCCGCCTGGACCACGTGAACCTCACCGTGGCCGACCTGCCCCGCACGGTCACCTTCTTCACGAGCCTCGGACTCGAGCTCACCGAACGCATGACGATCGAGGGCGAGTTCCTCGACACCGTCGTCGGTCTCCACGACGCCCGCACCGAGACCGTCTGGCTGCGCCCGCCCGGCGGTGGGGGAGCGCTGGAGGTGTCGCGGTACGACCGTCCAGGCCACGTGCTCACGGTCCCCGCACCGCCGCACGCGGTGGGCCTGCGCGCGGTGTGCCTGGAGATCACCGACCTGCGCGCGACCGTCGCGCGCCTCGACGACGAGGGCTACGCGCTCGTGGGCGACGTCGGTGAGCACGAGGGGACGTGGCTGATGGCCTACGTCCGCGGTCCGGAGGGGATCATCGTCTCCCTGACCGAGCGGATCGGCTGACGGGCGTCCAGCGGGTCGCTCAGCCTGTCGTCGCCGTCGGGTCCTGCAGGAGGCGGGGGAACACGCCGTCGACGCGGAACTCGGCGTCGAAGGGTGCCGTGAGGGTGCGGCCGTCGGTGTACTCGACGTGGGCCTCGCAGCGCAGCGAGTCGCCCGTGTCGGTGAGGACGCCGACCTCCTCGCAGGTGACGTCGACGTCGCGGACGTCGGCGTGCATGCCGTAGCGGGAGAGCAACCAGGCCGCGCCCTCCGTCCCGTAGCGGAGCTGGTCGGCCATGGACTCCTCGAGCTCGGCCGTGGTGGTGCCGCTGCAGCCGGCCAGCACGACGGACCCGAGGGCGACGGCGACGAGGCGGGCGAGGCGCATGAGCGCAGCGTAGGGCCGCTGGGGTGGAGCGGTCGTCGTCCTGCGGAACGCGTTCCGGCGGTGCTGCCGCACGACAGCGGCCCCCGAGCGAGATGCTCGGGGGCCGCTGCGTCGTGGTGCTGCGTCAGCGACGGACGGCGTCGAGCGCGTCGACCATGCCGTGCCCCGCGTAGCTGTTGTTCGACGGCGTCCCGGTGCAGAGCGCGCCCGGGGACGAGCTGGTCTGCTGGGGTGCGCAGGGTCGCTCGTCGGCCTGGGCCTTCAGCTGCTGGATGACACGCGCCGGCCGCCAGCCGGGGTGCTTGGACTTCATGAGGGCGGCGACGCCGGCCACGTGCGGCGACGCCATCGACGTGCCGCTCTTGAGGCCGTAGCCGTTGTCCTTGACGATCGTCGACAGGATGCGCGAACCGGGCGCGGCCACGTCGATGACGTTCTTGCCCCGGTTGGAGAACGACGACAGCTGCGTCTCGTTCGACGTGCCGATCTGCGCGTACGAGGAGACGGTGACGACCTCGGGCAGCTCGGTGGGGATGTCGAGGCAGCCGTTGTTGATGGTGCGCTCGATCGGGGTGCTGTCGTTCGGGCTGCTGGCGCTGGTCGTCTTGTTGGCGAGGTCGTAGGCGGCGTTGCCGGCCGCCGCGACGTGCACGGTGCCCTTCTTCGTCGACCAGGTGACGGCGCGGCCGACGGCCTCGACGACGGCGGCCTGGTTGGCCTGGTCCTGGCACCAGAACTCGAACGGGTCGATGTAGTAGCTGTTGTTGGTGACGTCCATGCCGCGCAGGCCGGACCACATGAAGCCGCAGATGGCGTACTCGGGGTAGATGAAGCCGTCGTCGTTGACGACCTTGACCGACGCCATGCGCACGTTCGGCGCGACGCCGGTGATGCCGATGCCGTTGCGGGCTGCGCCGATGGTGCCGGCCACGTGGGTGCCGTGGTCGCTGGTGGTGGGCTGCCAGCCGGTGGGGGAGCGGTCGACGGCGCCGCCGTCGGTGCAGTTGACGGAGTTGTTGACGTCGATGTTGGCCGCGAGGTCGGGGTGGTCGGCGTCGATGCCGCTGTCGAGGACGCCGACGAGCACCTTGCGGGAGCCGTCGGTGATCTCGTGGGCGTGGTCGGCCTTGATGTGCGCCATGTCCCACTGCTCGCCCTCGCGCGGGTCGGGCTTGACGTACTTCTGGGGCGTGTTCGCGAACTCGCCCTTGAGCTCGGCGCGCTCGGTGGAGCGGCTCCGCGCGGACTGGCGCAGGGTGGACGCCTGCTCGGCGCGCTCGCTGACGGCGACGGTGCGGGTGGTGCCGACGGAGGTGACGCTGGTGCGGCCGAGGCGGTAGACGTCGGCGCGGAAGTCGGCGTGCGTCGACTGCGCGATCACGACGCCGATCTGCGGCCACGCCTGCACGACGGTGCCGCCGGCCTTCTGCACGACCTTGCGCGCGTCGGCGGTGCCCTTCGCGTTGGCCTTCTTGGCGTTGACGACGTAGGCGCTCACCTGCCCCTCGGGCGTCGCGACCGGTACGGGCGTGGACTTCTCCGTGGTCGCCGCGCCGGCGCTGGTGAGCGTGGTCGCGACGACGCCGAGCGTCAGGGCAGCGGCCCCGACGGCGAGCCCGCGTCGGGCTCGAGACATACCTGTGTTCACGTGCTGTCCCCCCTAGGAACTGTCGGCGGCCACGTGAACGTGGCGCTGAGACCGACCGTCCCACCCCACCACAGCCCTCGGACAGACGTCCAGGGTCGGCGGGTTGCAGGTCGGTGACGACGAGGCTCGGCCGCGCCATCTTTGCGCGACGTCAGCCGTCCGCTCGCGAGATGCGTCCGGCGGGCCGAGAACTACGATCGGTCTGGTGGAGAGCGCGCGGACAGGGACAGGGGCACGGCCGGGGGTCCTGGTCTTCGACGTGAACGAGACCCTCTCGGACATGAGTCCGATGGCGGCGCGTTTCGAGGACATCGGCGCTTCCGGGCACCAGGCGCAGCTCTGGTTCGCGCAGGTGCTGCGGGACGGCTTCGCGCTCGCAGCCTGCGGGGCGGAGGCCGCGTTCACCGACGTGGCCGCAGAGATCTTGCGGACGACGCTGGACGAGTCGAGCCTCGATCGCGGCCTCGAGGAGGCCGTCGACCACGTCCTCGGCGGGATGGGGGAGCTGTCCGTCCACGACGACGTCCCGGAGGGCCTGCGCGCGCTCGACGCCCTGGGCGTCCGGCTCGTGACCCTGTCGAACGGCGCGCCGGCGGTCGCCGCGGGCCTGCTCGAGCGCGCCGGGGTGCGGTGGCTGCTCGAGGCCTTGTTGTCGGCGGAGGATGCCGGGGCCTGGAAGCCCGCCGAGCAGGCGTACCGGCACGCGCTCGACCACTGCGGGGTCGCGCCCGGGGAGGCGATGCTCGTCGCAGTGCACCCGTGGGACATCGACGGCGCCTCCCGCGCCGGGCTGCGGACCGCGTGGCTCAACCGGTCGGGTGCCAGCTACCCCGCACACTTCCGGACGCCCGACGTCGAGGTGGCCTCCCTCGACGAGCTGGCCGAGCGGCTCCACTGACCCCTGTCGAGTCGAGCCTGTTCGCGCGCGCGTGGGCAGTGCCGGGAACGACCCGCCGCAGAGGCCAGGAATGTTCGCGTCGCTCAGGCGCGATGGGGCGGCGGCGGGAAGAAGGTGCGGAGCCGCTCACGCAGCGCGGGGTCGCACACGTAGACGTAGGTGCCTCGGATGCCCCGGGTGAGCAGGACCCGGTAGATGTTGATGACGTACTCGAGCAGGTCGTCGTCGGTGTAGGTCTGGCCCAGCGTCGTGTTGTTCGCGCGTCCGTTGCGGTCGTGGTAGTTGGACCTGACGAACTCCGGGCCATCGGTGGCGACGTTCCAGCGCAGCTCGTGGCCGATGATCACCCCGGCATAGTTGAGGTCGTAGCCCTGGCTCGTGTGGATGCAACCGACTTCCTCCAGCGCAGTGCGTGAGTTGATCCAGTCCTTGTCGGTGCGGTTCCAGAACAGCTGAAGGCCGTCGATCTCGATGTCCGGTCGTCGCTTGTCCTTCTTGCTGACCCAGGGCCAAGCAAAGCCGGCGAGCACGCGGGAGAGTCCGTGGTCGGCGTCGCGCGCCATGATGTCCTCGCGCATCTCGCGGAGGTCGTCGTAGAGGCGTAGGTCGTAGTCGGGGAACTCGATCCGCTGCACGGCTGCCCCTCTCAGCGCGTCAGCGACGTAGTCGATGTAGGCCTCTCCAGCGAGGGTCCGCATCTGGGTCCAGAGGCGCACGTGCCGGTTGTCGTGCTTGGCCGTCTCGACCAGTGCCGTCACCGTGGTGGCCGGCAGGTCCGACATCGGCCGCACCGTCTGCTTGTCGTCGAGCAGCAGCACTGAGACCCGGCTCCGAGCCTTGATCCAGTCGAGCTGCGTGTGCTCGATCCCGTCCTCGTCGCCCGGGAACAGGCGACGGTTGATGTCGCGGTAGCGGCTGCTCAGCATCTGCAGGCTGCCGGAGAACTGCTGGAGACGGTGCGCCTCGTCGACGATGAGCACGTCGTAGTCGTCGTCGGACTCAGCGACGTCGAAGGGAGTGAGGACAGGCACGTCACTCAAGGCTGGCGTCGCTCTGAACACGCTGCGGATCGTCTCGCGCAGCGACTGCTGTGGAACAACGAAGCCGATGCTCAGGTTGCCGAGCGGCTCATCATCGCCGAGCTCGTCCTCGACGAAGGTGTCCGCGTCGAGGTGCGCGTCCCGAGGTTGACGCAGGTCGGCCAGCAGCTTGGCGAGGAAGATGCCGACGATCGTCTTGCCCGTGCCGGGATCCCCCTGAACGACCACTGGCTCTGATCGACCACCTCCTGCCTCGCGGATGATCGCGACGATCGCCTCGACCGCCGCGGCCTGGGTCGGCGTCAGTGACACGAACGGCGACAGCTTGAAGAGGTTGCTGTTCTCGATCTCCTCGAGGTCACTCGTGAAGAGTCCCTCGGCACGGAGCGACTCGAAGATGGCCGCGAACTTCTCGCGGTAGCGGGACCGGTCGTAGTAGTTGCTGTTCCTGGCGCTCGACTGCTTGTTGAGCACGGTGAAGGTCTGGTCAGCGTTGAGTGCGCGGATCAGGTACGTCTCGAGGTCGAGGCAGACCGACTTGTTGAACGTGTCGTCGAGCACGACGCGGAACTCGTCGAGAAGGCGGGCCTTCGGCGACCTGAGATGCTGGAACATCCTGGTCGCCGCGTTGACCGACTCGCCGACGTAGACGTGCCTGGACCCGGTGATCGCGTAGACGACGGGCCAGTTGTCGTGCCGTCCGTCCGCGCGCATCCAGTCGTGGATGTGCGACGCGTCGAACGACGCCTTCCTAATCCTGGAGCTGGTCATACTTCGTGCTCCGTCCGCGCGCCTTCTCGACCGGGTACTTCGCCTTCGTCCGCTCGAGCTTTGCCAGGACCACCTCGTCGAGATCCGCCTCGAGAGCGTCGGCGAGGAGCAGGGCGTAGGTCGCCACGTCCGCAAGCTCGTCGAGCACCGCCTGGCGGTCATGCTCCTCGTCCCATTGAAAGTGCTCGAGCAGCTCGGCCGACTCGATGACGATGCTTCGCGCCAGGCTGGCGGGCGTGTGGAACTGTGCCCAGTCGCGTTCGGCCACGAACTCTCGCAATGAGCGGAGCACCTCGTCGCTGGCCATGGGCCGAGCCTAACCATCGTCGAGCCCTGACGGCCCGAAGATCGGTATCGGAGCGTCCTGGAGTGCTGTTCGTATGTCCGGTCCCAAGGCCACCGCTTCTGACGCCGCCGACGACATTGTGGTCGCGTGGCTGTTCTGCGTCTCATGCACGCAATTTGCAGAGACTCGACCGCTGGTGGCCATTGTCGGTTCGGAAGGGCGCGACGCTCGATAGCTTGTACAAGCATCCCTGGAGACTGCCCGGAGAGGAACTGCGAATGGATCAGTCGCGCGTCGACATCGTGTGGCCGCACCGTTCGGGTGAGCCAAGCCCACGCCACGTGTTCCTGCATGACCAACTCCGCTACGCCCGCAAAGCCAACCAGATTGACGTCGAGCACGATGGACTTCTGAACTATCACTGGCTGATGAGCCCGGCGGAACTCGGACGCCCGATGGTGATGCTCGAAGCGGGCATCAATTCGCCTGCCGAGGTCGCTGGGCCTGACGGAATCCGACGCTCTCTCATCGCCATTCGATCCAGTCCTTGGAAGGCGGGCCACGAGACCAACCCGTGGCACGACGAGTTCGATCTCGACCATGGGCACGTCAGATACTTCGGCGACCACAAGCCCGGAACGATCGGGCTGCCGGGGGCGACCAAGGGAAACCGGCTCCTGCTCGAAGCGGCTCAGCTCCATGCGGGAACCAGCCGCCAGGAACGGCTGCTCGCCCCGCCGTTCCTTCTGTTCCGAAGCGTCACGGTGCATCGGGGAGGACGTGCTGTCGTCAAGGGGCAAGTCGAGTTCTGCGGTGCCGCCATCATCGAACGCCTGGAGCATGTAGTTCAGCGCGATCCCGAGTCAGGGCGCAGCTTCCCGAACCTGGTGCTCGACCTCGCTGTCGTCTCCGGTGGCGATATCGACGGCATCGATCTCCGGTGGATCGACGACCGACGCGATCCGTCCCTGACTGCGGAGCAAGCGCTCCGCCATGCGCCCGAAGCGTGGGCACGTTGGGTGAAGCAAGGCCGGATTGCCGTGCCTGGCGTACGTCGACGAGTCCTGGCGAGTGCTGTGAAGTCGGGCAAGGAGCAGCAGCCCCTGCCGGGCAGCGCGGAGGCCCAGGTCTTGCAGCAGGTGTACGCGTTCTTCGACGGTCGAAAGCATGCTTTCGAGCTCCTCGCGTCCAGGGTGGCGGCAGAAGTGCTTCGCGAGTCAGGGGCTCGATACCGGGAGGGCTGGCTGTCGCGGTCGTCGGGCGATGGGGGAGTCGACTTCATCGGACGTATTGACATGGGTTCGCTCACGGCGAGCACCCCTGTCGTCGTACTTGGCCAAGCGAAGTGCATCCAGCCCAGTTCGTCGATCTCGCCGGAACAGGTAGCGCGCGTCGTGGCGCGCCTGCGCCGTGGCTGGATCGGCGTGTACGTCACAACAGGGTCCTTCTCGCGACAGGCCCAGATCGAGATCATCGACGACCAGTACCCGGTCGTGCTGATCTCAGGTGGCACGCTCGCGACCGCAGTCCGGCAGATGGCCCAGGCCAACTATGGGGGCGATCTCGGCGCTCTCCTGGAATCCAGTGTCGACGGGTACGGCACGGCGGTTACGCACCGCCGGCCGGAGGAAGTGCTCTCGATGTGGCAACCCGAGGTCGCGCTCCCCGTGGAGTGCACTGCGTACGCACAACGACGAAACGGCGCCTGACGCTGGAAGACGTTTTCCAGGTCAGGCGCCGTTTCGGGCACCTATGGGCAGTCAGAAAACCTGCGACTCAGAGGTCGTAGTACAGCTCGAACTCGTGCGGGTGCGGACGCAGCTGGACCGGGAGGATCTCCTCGGTGCGCTTGTAGTCGATCCACGTCTCGATGAGGTCGGGGGTGAACACGTCGCCCTGGGTGAGGAACTCGTGGTCAGCCTCGAGGTTGTCGAGGACCGCGTTCAGCGACGTCGGGACCATGTCGATCTCGGCGTACTCCTCCGGCGGGAGCTCGTAGATGTTCTTGTCGATCGGGGCC
>SXGQ01779391.1_pt1 | contig 23083 bp, 46 predicted proteins | sample 3178371 | NCBI WGS metagenome assembly SXGQ01 (sample SAMN11356859, study PRJNA531348) | freshwater metagenome | isolation source: freshwater sample F1-20 | place: China: Fuxian Lake, Yuxi | collected 2017-12-25 | reverse complement strand
CTCAAACACAACCGGCATTCCCGGCAGTTCCACGCATTCCGCTCTTCACGGTGAAGCGCCCCACAACAACATTCATACCGATAACCCTTCGCAAGGCAATCCATGTAATACGGAATCGTTAACGGCTCTGGATTATCCATCTCTACTTCACTCCACGAGTTCTAGATAATGATCTGAAAATATCTTTATTTTACCATCAGGCAGAATTACCTGAAAAAATCTCGCCTCAAAGGCCATACCCTGAACTTCTTTAAGAATGATTCCAAACGGATACCACGGAATCCGGGTGGTCGAGAACTTAATTTTGACCAGATCGCCGCGATTCACTTAGAATATCTATCTTATCACTCGGCCACACGTCCCAGTCGGTTATTGTTCCGTCGAGATCTAATAATTTTATTGTGAAGTCAGGTTGGTTCGAACTTACTCCGTAAGTAGCAAGATTGATCTTCGATACCTTCAACACGATGCCGATGAACGCCGTCGATCCAAATCTGTAATTCACTAGATCTCCGACCGACACCCTCATGGTTCAGACACCACCCTGTCTATGATCTCGACGGCATACCTGAGACAGTGTTCAAGGTCAGGTTTGTACAACACGATACACCCACGGATGAGAGATTCCTTGTGAATCCGGATCTTTGGGTAATATTCTGAATCTTTCACGGGAAAAGAACTCATCTCATTCCCCCAACTTCGCTATCGTCCGAAACTCAAAGATCAAGTTTGAATTGATCCGCTTCATGGCTCCTCCCACCAACAAGGATAGATAGGTGATGTTGTGCGGCCATGCTGGACTTTCCACCTTCACAAGAATTCCTTCGTGAAAGACTCCGTCCACAGTCTGGTACCGAACGTAATCGCCGACATCAGCTTGAGTCTCGTTCCGCCCGTGGTATCGAATCAACACTTAATTCCTCCATGAAAGAATCTGATACAAGCTTCTCTCCCAACTGGGTCATCACATGGTAATAACCCGGATGTTTTCTTCCATCACGGTCCACCATGTCATATTCACGGAGAATCAAACCCAATCCCCACCCGCCATACACGGAGGTGGTGAACTTCACCAGGGAACCAATCCTCATAGCTTGCTTACGTCCCGGAACCAAACCCACCCAGACCCAATACCGTTGATAAATACTCGATACCACTCGAGCCGATCTTCCAACAACACCCCCAACAAGGGATTTTTTCCTGTGAAAATTGCTCCCTTGGCCGATCCCCATGCGGGATTACAGGATGCATGTGGCTCAACAAGAACCAAATCGCCTGATTTCATCACCGAACAACCTCGATCACAACCTTGTGCTCATCCACCCACGCTTCAATACCGTTCTTGGTCAGGACCTTGTACCTCATGGGATAATTTCCGTACCGCGGTGGAATGGGATCCTCAAGAAGCATGCCACTTGCTTTCGGACGTGACATCAACTTTCTCCACTGAATCAGGTCACCGGCCCTCATAGGTCAATCTTACCAACTTCCAACTGATCTTTGCACAGATCAAAGTCCAGGACCGGTTTATCTAATCCCTGGAGTTGCATCAGAATATCTTTCTTTAATTCTTCCGGGGTTTCACCATAAGGAATTACAGGATTTTCTGTGATGGCTTCTACGGTTCCATCGGATCGCCAGTAAACCTCATGGATTCCATAGGCTTCAATTCCACCTTGAACTTTTCTGATAACACGATAATCCCATCCACCCATGTCACTACCGTCCGGATTCTCTACTACCTCTACCCATTCTTCTTTCATCATTTCATCACCGATACCAATGAATATTTACCAATCCTCTTCATACCAGTAGGGGTCACCATGGTTCCCTCTGATGGATTGACCACGAGCGCAGGGAAAATGTCAGAATCCTTGACCCAACGGTCAGGACCAAGGCCTTCCAACATATAACCACCGTTACCGGACTCTCTAGCGCTTCTCGATGGAAACACTAAAGATCCCTGTTGAACATCACTAAGATAAATGTCGGAAAAGTTATTCATGTTCACCCCGCATGAAAAGAAGCGCAAAGGATCCTCTTCCCAGGTTGATGAGCAACGCCGACCAGCTCTACCTCAACTTGCTCAGGATTCACCCAAGATACCGACCAGCTAGCCACCGTCGTGTCATCATCATAACACCAACTTCCAGTCTCATGATTCCAAACCAAGTCTCCCTGTGGGTGGGTCATCCGAGCTTCTTCTTCGCTCGAAGCCACAACAATCGCAGATGAATACGTGTCATATTCTCTATTCGAAGTCTGGGAGATTCGGAAGATCAACATGATTCCATTCTATCACAGATTTTATTGGGTTTACACCGGTTGAACATCGTTGCCGAACAACCACCCGATTCCGGATGGAATCATGACCTGAATAAAGGTGTCTCTGTCAGGATCGCCAGGGACGCTCCAAGGCCTGACATTCAGCACTGTGCCGACCTCACCAGATCTCCAAGGAATGTTGTGTGATGAAAGAGGATCATCCGTGCTGGTTATCCAAACGGTTTCGGGTTTGTACTTGTGAACCACGAGATCACCCGGTTTTGGTTCAAATTCTAGTGTTGTCATTCAGGAACTAATCCTACCACCTGAAGTTGACTCTCCCAAATCCAACCAATTCCTGTAGGAATTAAGACCTTAACATAGTTTTCTGGTCCGAAGTCAGGACCAGGATCATCATACAATGTAAACTCTAATACAGTACCGACTTGATCCTTGGTCCATCGAATCGTGAAGCTGGACTCTGGGTTGTCATCACCCGGGTCCAACCAGATCTTATCATTATATCTGTGCCTGACCAGATCACCGATTTTCACGGCTCGCCCACCACTCTGTTTATGATCTCCGCAGAATACCTGATGCATGTTTCAAGGTCAAAACAATCACGTATCTCTATGATGGTCATGTGCCGACCGATGTCAGGATCATGGGACACCAATTTCTTGAAGTTCAATCCAGATTCATGACTCTCTGTGGCATTCCGCTGGACCATCACATAGGCCTCCTGCCGCGGAACACCCTTTTCAACCAAGGCCAACAACACAGATTCGCTATAGATCAAACCGTTGCTTGAGTCTAGGTTCTTCTTCATGCGGTCAACATTCACCACCAGATTTTCAACAACAGAGGTGATCCTTTCCAACATGTAGACCACGGTACAAGTTGAATCAGGTGCAGTGTGCCGTTCCACTGAAGAGTGTGAGATGTCTCTTTCGTGCCACAGTGGGATGTTCTCAAATGAAGGTTGAAGGTTTCCCCTAACAAGCCGGGCCAGACCACAGAGGTTCTCACTGGAGATTGGGTTTCTCTTGTGAGGCATGGCGCTCGAACCTTTCTGCCCGGCCGCGAACCTCTCTTCAACCTCTCGAACTTCTGTCCGTTGGAGGTGCCTCAAGTTCACGGCCAACCTCTCTATTCCTCCTGCGATGAGGGCCAACACTGAAAACAGAACAGCATACCTGTCTCGAGCCACAACCTGGGTTGACAGTGTTTCAGGCTTCAGGCCGAGGGTCTCAAGTGCCACCCTTTCAATCTCCGGTGAAAGATGTGCATATGTTCCAACGGCACCAGAAACTTTTCCAACCCTGATCTCTTCACGAGCCGCCATCAATCTCTTCATGTTCCTCTTGGCCTCGGACAGATGACCGGCCAGGAACAACCCAAACGTTGTAGGTTCGGCATGGATTCCATGTGACCTTCCGATCATCGGGGTGGATGAATACTGATAGGCCATCCTCTCAAGAACGCGGATGAATTTTTCTAGTCTATCGTGGATGATGGCCGTCGATTCTAGGAGCAGAAGAGAAAAGCCAGTATCAACAATGTCGCTCGAGGTGCATCCGAGATGGACCTTTAAGGCTTTTTCTCCGAGGACTTCTTCAAGGTATGTGAGGAAGGCTATCACATCGTGCCGGGTGGTCTTCTCTATCTCCAGGATTCTATCAACGTTGAACTGAATGTCGGGTAAGTCTGCCATTCCGCGAGCTGAGCAGATAGCTTTCTCTACCTTGTACCATGTCTCGTACTTCTTCTTTTCTGACCAGATTTCACGTGTCTCGGTGCTAGAATATCTGTCTAACATGGTACCTCTCTATCTTATCTTACAACACTTCAACATAGTCTGAATAGGTCCAACCAACCTGACCTTCTACCATGACCCTGATTGGGAACCACCTACCTCGGCCTCGGTGAAGTTGTCTGCTTTCTAAAACGATTCCAACCTGAGATGCAGTCCAATAAAAAGAAATGTGATCGACCTCATGATCCATGTAGTCTGGATTATCAAACATGAACTCTTCATTGTCCACTGGAATCACAAGATCTCCACGATTCATAGTAACTCCAGTTGCACATATCTCACCTTGGTCATACCTTCAGGTCCCAGTATGAGGGCCGTCCAGTTATCTTCAAGATCTTGACCGATATAAACATAGGCAACTTTTCTGGATTCTTTGGTGACCCACCAGCGGACCAGATCACCTGGTACGAATGTGTTTGGTTTTCTTTCTGGGTTGATCATCCGGATGTTCTACAGGAAATATGAGATAAGAATTGACTTCTTCGACCCCCTCACCGGTCAAGACCAGACAGCTTTGATGAGCACCGTTTGTTATGCCGTCATCGATATAAATTCCCAATTTTTCTGGGATGATATCCGGGGAAAATGATGACACAATGATCAAGTCCCCCACTTTCATGAATCACTCGTGATTCCCAGGTATTGTGTCCCTGTCATCATCACAATAGACATCAGGATGAACATCAGGATCCATGAACCCTAGTGACAGCAGCCTGTCTTCCCTGCTTCTGAGGCTGTCCATGGTTCTGTGTCTGGAATTGTGGATGTTCATCATGGAATTCAATCGTGAACATACTCCGATTGTGTCTTCCCAGCTCACGGAGCGATAGACAACAATAAAATCCTTATCATCATCAGGATTTCTGAGGACCACTTTTTTCTCAGGCCCATCAGGTTCGACAACAAACGGCTTAAATTCTGTGAACATGATTCTCCTCAGACGGTAATCCTGGGTGCACAAGGACAATTAATAGAAGCACAAGATCCTGGTCCTTTTAGGTCAACACCACATGTCGGACAATTTGAGATCTTACCTTCATTTAGGAGATTTTCCTCTTTGTGATTGTCGGCCGCGATTACTTTTTCTTTCTTGTTTTCCATTTTCAAGTTTTTCCATCATGAAATCGAGCACACGAACGGTACGGGTCCCACCGGAAATCAACACAGTGTATATTTCATCACCGTATGCTATGATCATCCCGGTGAGACCGACAAGGTCATCACCCACGGTAAAGCTCATTGGATCATCTATGATCCGTATGAGGTCACCTACCTGCCAAGCCGGGTTCATCCTCCTCGACCTGGGCTTCACTAACTACTCGATCCTGAACCATGGACATGAACCATGCGAGACACTCTAGAGATTCTGATCCGACTTCAACGGTGACAAAATCATGATTCTCTGCAGTGATTCCATGCTCATCGCGTGGAGGATCAATGACCAAACGAAGCTTTACGTTCTTTCTCATTTTCTATTTTCCTTTGAAGCTTATCCTATAATCTACACCACTCAACTGTCGGTGTTCATGTCTTTCTTATCACCGGTCTTTCGGTACTTCAACCACAATCCCCACAGAACAGGAACTGCCAACCAATGAAGGCACAGTGCCCAAGAAACTGGAACTCCTGCATAAAATACAGGATGAACACAAGACCCCAGGAACATGAATATCACAGGAAACAACACATCCTCAATGATCTCCCATCCCAAGGTTATCAACAATAACGGAAGCCCACCCTCGACCACGGTCTTCTTGAGCTCTTCAAAAGAGAAATGCTCTAACTTATGGTGAATCCTGTGTTTCAACCAACCTGGAAACCCTTTGATGAATTGAACGGCTTTAGTCAACATGATCCAATAACTATTTGCTCAGATCTTCTCCGCACACCATCCAGGTTCCTTCAACACAGAACTGAACACCGACAAAACAACTTGTCACACCTCCATGCTCACCCAATGTCACATGACACGGTCTCTTGTCACCGGTGACACAACTCTCCTCAATAGGTGAAGATCCACCTTGAGATTGAACAGCATCACCACCGAGATCAACCACCTTGGGATCATGACTCTTGGATGAGCAACAAGCCAAGAACACACACAAAAAAAATCTTCTCATGGGGCAGGAACAAAAACGTCTCCACCAGATGACCTAATGATCTTAATGAAATCTTCAAGCGAGGTTCCAGCCACAATCGGCTTCAACTCTATAGAAGAATAAGATGAAGTCTTCAACCATGGTATTTTTCCCTTGTTAATCATGACCACAGACAACTTTGTCCTAAGCTCATCGCAACACGGTTCTTCATAATCAGACTCAAATGCCACCTTTATGACCTTGTGTCTCTTCTGCTTGCCGTCCTTTTCCTTATGAGAACTATAAGGAGGCATTGAACTATACTCATAAGGTGTTTCTGTCCACCCATCTCCCAACTGGAAATCTAATGAACATGAAGTGAACCATGCCCAATTACCCTTAACATAACAGAGCTTTAAATCTTTCATGTTGTTATTCTAACACCGTCTCGTAAAATTTATCACACTCGTTTAACCCTAGAATCGACGAAGCTCTTATACTTCATGATCACCTTGTTTCCAACAAGAAATTGGTATCTCAGCGTCGAAGGAAAGGCCGTCTCTACAATCCCAAGAAAAATTCCAAAAAATAAATTATTGGAAATACCTGTCCGCGATAAATTAATAATCACAGGATCACCTGGAATCATGGAGTCATAGGTTCTCTGGACTGTCACTCCAATAAATAGTCACATCGGAACCGATTTGATTTGCAATGAATTCCTTGATTCCCATCTCTGAAGAGAATGTCAACTTCTTCCCACGGTAATACAGACACCACATACCAATTGACCTGAGAATGTCCATCTTTGAGACAACTAGGTCGGTCACACCATTGATCTTAGCGGCTTTCACCAAATTATCAATGTTCAACCAATTACATTGCCGTGGTCGACCTGTGGTTGCTCCATACTCATTACCAAGCCCTCGAATCTTTTCAAAAATAAGATCATCAGGCTCAAACTTCTTCGTACCAACATATGTCTCATAGATCTTGGCCGCACCATAAACCTTACGGATCTTCTGCGGCGGAACACCATTCATCACTGCAGAACCCACGGTACAGTGGGACGAAGTGACATAAGGATAGTCTCCCCAATCAACATCCAAATAGAATCCCTGCGCTCCTTCGAACAACACGGAACAACTCTTCTTACCATGAAACTCCTCATAGACATCGATCAAATATGGTTGCAGCTCATGGACCTCTGATGCTCTGATTCCTTTGCGATCATACTTGTCTCTATAGGCAGGACCGTTGCCTCGCTTCGTGGTACCAATCGTGGTGTCACGGCCATCCTCTTCTAGGTGAGAACCTGTGATGATGTGGGTGTTCTTCGAAATATAGATCAAACCGTTGAGATCGATTCCATAATCCTCAAGATCATCAAGCTCATCAAAAAAATGATCAACATTAACAGCACACCCAGGCCCTATGATGCTCTTGACACCGTGAAGAACTCCGGCTGGAATGCTGTGAGTCACTATCTTCTTACCGTCCTTGTAAATGGTGTGACCAGCATTGTTGGATCCGTTGAATCGAACTGAGTGTGTATAGTCTCCGGTCTGAATAAGGGAATTAGAAATTTTCCCCTTGCCCGAGTCACCCTGCTGCAGATCTAAAATAACATCAGCAAAATTAATCATGTGTTGTTTGTTTAACCTTTTCGGAACATTAAATTTTTCAGAGCAGACTTTCGAGATTCAAGCTCCCTGATCTCTTCTTCGAGCTCAAACCGTATGTCGGCTAACTGCCGAACCCTTCGAACACCCACATCTTCTGACTCAAAATTCTTCTTGTCTTTTGACATTTGTACAAAAGAACATCCGACAGATGTGAATATAGAAACAATGGCAATTCCCAAAAGAATTCCACCCATGGTGTGATACTCATGACCCAAAAATCCGAGACAAACACCAATCATACCAAACACTTTGGCCAAAACAAAGAAAGCAATGGCGGCCCATGACATCGGTGTCATGTTCACAAATAATCCAGAATCTTTCATGCTTCAACCAGGGTTTTTTCCAAAATACCCAATGAAATGGGCATTTCTAGTTGCATCTATGTCTTTTCTAGTCATCTTTTTCACTTTTGAATCGCTGGACCAAACCTCACCAGCCTGAACAACGGACCGGCTCCAAAATCTTTGATGATTTGAGATGATCCTGACCTGTTGTTTCTGCCCCACCTCAAATACCTAAGAGACGGAAACAGGTGAAAAGACCACACGGTCCCACGAAGAGGATGTTCACCCCAAATATTCAACACTGCGTGATGAAACAGTGAGAAATTAATCCGCGTAAATGGAATCCTAAAAGTCTTCATCTCATTTATTAAACCTTTTTCTTGGTGGTCAGGACCGTGGCAGGATACCTTTCTGCGGCCGTCTCTTTGGCCTGATACTCAATCACTTCCCACAGCGGAGACAACGAAATTCGAAATGCCTCGAGTGCAGAAAAATGCTTCTTCAATTCACCAATGTCCTTCCACACTTTGCCTCTCTTGGACCAAGTAGGCTCTCCAGTGAACTTCTCGACCTTACCGTCCTGATACAGTCCGGTTCCCAGGTCGCGCACCTTAAACTTAACTTTCTTAACTTCTGCTTCAGACATGACTCCACTATCTTATACCACCCTGCGCGAAGTTTTCACAGCTCTGCAAAAGTTCTAATTCGCTTTCGATCCGCTCAACAAATCCAGCGTCCGTCAACACCGTGTGCATCGGGGATGCCCATCCATACCGATATCCAACATAAATCCCAAGCCGCGGCAAGGTTTCTCCGGCACCAAAAGCATCATACACAATCACAAGATCTCCTAGAATCACTTCAAAACCTTCAGCTCAGAAACATTCGCCCACCACAACTTGGTTCCAATCATCAGCTTCACACGAGCACTATTTCCTGATTGAATCTCTATGACCAACCCCGTCTCACCCCGGCGAAGCCATCCTATGTCTCCTAAGTATCCATAATGAACGCTTTCTGGATCAATAGAAAATTCTACAGACTCGCTAATCAGACCGACACTATCGCCTATGGGAATCGCAATGTCTCCCGGCTTCATCGGATTTCCTTTATTTCGTCATGAAAACACAGGCCAATCCCAGTAGGAACCATGACCAACACTCCAACTTGTCCCACCACGGCCGGCAAGACAATCCCAACTTCATCAGGATACCATTCTGGCCACTCACTTCCCTCCGGGTCATTCAACGGTGTGAGCCTCATAATACCATTCAAGTGAGAAGGATAACGAGAAGCACATCTCACCAATGTCCCAGGTCTCATAGCTACAATATGCAATATACAATAATCTTTCTAAGTTTTCATTGAGAAGATTCTTCTGCATTGTTGATTGTAAAAACAAATATTAAATTCAAGTAAGAATAATTCTAATATTTATCGTGAAGGAATCAACTAATATGGCAATAATCACTAGTAAAACGTTCAATGGAATTGAATTATTAAAAGTTAATTCAAGTCCGTCTGGCATCTCTGCGCCCGTTGGGTCTATAGCTTTAGACGCGTCAACTGGAAACAAATATAAAAATGATGGTGGGGGTGTTTGGAAACTGCTAACTTCCGGTAGCCTCATCGAACGTATTATAGGCGGTGCTCAAGGACACCAAGGATACCAAGGATACCAAGGAAGAACTGGCGTTCAAGGAGATGTAGGCCTTCAGGGATACCAAGGACACCAAGGACATCAAGGAAGAACTGGCGTTCAAGGAGATGTAGGCCTTCAGGGATACCAAGGACATCAGGGACACCAAGGACATCAGGGAAGAACTGGCGTTCAAGGAGATGTAGGCCTTCAGGGATACCAAGGATCGACTGGATCTGGTGCGCAGGGATATCAAGGTTCAACCGGTGACGGAGGCTTGCAGGGATATCAGGGATACCAAGGCCCAACCGGAGTTGGAACGCAAGGACCTCAAGGGGTCCCAGGATCAAGTGGCGGCGGAGGAGGTACAAGCGGTGGATTACCGGTCATCAACGTTACAACAGACTTAGTGGGATTGGGATATTCTGCAAATGCGGTGCGGGAAACGGATTCCGGCGGAGATGCAATTCAAGATGCGATAAATCATTTCTTATTGAACCCAGCTAGTTTTTATGCGATTTATATACCACCAGGTGTTTATAGCATTTCAAAATCGCTTGTTATCGCATATCCGCCAGCAGAAAGTTCCGAGTTAGGAACATGGTCACAATGTAATATCATATCATCATTAAACATGTTCCCAGACGTAGGCGGAGCTAAAATACAATGGAATTCCGGGCTCGGTAAAGTTGATCCGATGCTGGTCATCCAGGGAGCAAGAAACGTTTCGATATCAGGAATCACGTTCGATGGCCCAAACACAGCCCCCATTGAATTATTAAGCATTGATCCTGCAGTCGGCGTTTGGGATAATTACGAACGTTTATTTTCGACCAATTATGCTGACTGGATTTCTGCAGGAATTAGAGATAATGCAAGATCTCCTCAATGTTGTGTCGCAATTGATCCTTTCTTGGATGGAAGTCCAGGAGGAAATTTGTCAAATAGATATCCAAACTTAACGCATTATTACGTTGGGAAGTACCAAAGATCTTCTAGCAACATTGTATTTGAACATTGCGCATTTAGAAAGAGCGCATTTGGTGTTGCCATATCGCCTCCTGGACCACCTGCAGCAAGCGGAAACAACGTAACTGCTAATGCAGAAAATTTCTATTTTAAGAATTGCTTCTTTGAATATAACAGAGTTCACTACAGCACTGGACAATCTCAAGCAAGAGCAAATAATTTATTTTCTCCAAGAATGTTTGGTTCATGGATTTCAATAGATACACAACTTATAGGTCCTGGAGATGGTCAAGGTGGTACAAATGGTGTAGCACCTGTAATATCCGGCGCGCCGAACTTTGGCGGATGTAAATACGTTTTAAACATAAACACCTTTGCTCAACCCTTCGATTTATCAAATGCATATTGCGAATCAATTGCAAGTATAGGAAGAGTAGATTTCGGAGCTGGCGGCACGGGAGCAAGATTTTCATCATGTAATTTTTCATTTAAAGACTCAACAGACGCAGGGATTGCAGGGAACAAAGGAACAGTTCCTGGCATTCCTTTCCACCTATCAAACATGGGAATGATACACATGGACAGGTGTTTATTGAACACCGGTCATTATCCCTTAAAGATTTGGAACGGCGATTCATCTAGATTAAAATTCACACAATGTATAGTACAAACGCCAGGATTTAATAATAAAGTTCAAATTGGATTTGATAAACATTCTGTTGCCGATAGTCAAAATATCGTTAGAACCGATAGCATGACAGTTGTTCCAGTTACGGGAAATGTTGTTCAAGATAGTCCTGAAACATCTAAGTGGAGTACATATAACATCGGAAGCGTAACATTTACGCAAGGGGCCAATCCGACAAAGGGCACATTTACCGTGAATTGGGGCGCGCCTCTTTCATCAAATCTTGAAGTAGGCGACTTGGTTTATCTAACAGAAGGTACAAGCTTTAAACCAGAAATATTCAATCCTCCAGCTACCGTTGGAGGTGATTTATGGGGAACAGTTGGTACGATTGAATCAATAACGGGCTCGGGCCAGACCCGCGTGATCGGAATAAAATATATACACAAAGGATTTCCGTTTAATGCGGCTGTCACCCTTAAAGGGTTTAGATGGTCAGCGTGAAATTAAAAATTCAGGCTTCATACGAAGCCTGAATCACTTTTTATTTTGAAGATTCTTGTTTAAGAGCGTCTTGTTGTTCTGCAGGTTTAAACGATGCTTTTTGTTTCTCAATTTCATTATTGAGTTGCTCTGGTGTCTTCTCTAGTAGATGCCTGTAAAAAGACTCGCGATTATTAACACCAGGCCAATTACAAGATCCAGCCCCACCATAAATTGCCATCGCACCATGAAATGTTCCGCATTGCTTCATTCCCATGGACAGGTAACGAACCGCAACATTTGCTGACATCGTTGTTGATTCAAGGCTCGAAGAATTCATTATCTTGTATTCATCTTGACTAACAAGGCCGGTCTTTTGGATCTGCCATGGAGAACGAGCCTTGTGATAAACAGCTCCATTTGCCGCGACCGAAGGATCACATTCGTATTTTCGACACTTACCTTCATGGACATTCTTGGCAAACTTGCTCTCCCAATATCCCATGGTAACTAGAAGAAGTGCAAGGCTCTTCTTTTCTTTTGGCCAGGTACGTACGCATGTCTTATCAGGCTCATATTTGTCAGAACACGTAGCTTTTGATGATGCATCATCAATTGCCTGAGCAATAATTGACATGCGATCAACACGTTGTTGCCAAGCCTCACCGTCCCCGTATGTGGGTTGAAGGCTTAGCAGAACCGTTGTAATGTAGTTAACGAGATTCATGGAATTTTATATATCACCATTACGAAAGTTTGTTCACCTTTGTTTACATCAAATTACAAAATTCGCTGACGAATATTTTAAAAGTGTAAAGGGTGCGGTGGAGGTGATAGTATAAGGTACAATTCATGATTCCACCGCGGAGCGGATACGGGTTGATCCAAGAAGACCTTTGGCCTGATTCTTGGAAAATCATTGTTTCTTGTGTGATGTTGAACTGTACGACTCGGAAGCAAGTGGAAAAAGTTCTTCCTAAGTTTTTTTCTCTTTGGCCGAGCGCAGAAGCACTTTTAAAGTCAAATCCAGAAGACATCACCGAAACAATTGCAGCACTTGGGTTTAAAAACAGAAGGACAAAGAACCTATTAAACATGTCCAGGTTTTATCTGGAACGTGAGTGGAAAGACCCACGAGAACTTCCTGGTGTTGGTGAGTACGGTGCCAGAGCTTGGGAGATATTTTGTGCAGATAAATTAGGGGATGAACCTCCAAAAGACGGAGCCCTGGTGATATATTGGGAGTGGAGAAAGAAACATGACAATCGAACGTAAACAATTGCAACAGAAACCTGAAAAGAAAAAGGTAGACAAGGTTGACACAAGGAAGCTCAAGCGGGGTTTCAAGACAGATTCATTGTCAGATGCTATCGTTGAGGGGAAGTTCGTAGGTGAGATTGGTTGTGAAATCGTTGTCAGCAGGTTTCGCAATGGAAAAGACACATTGTCTGTCTGCACCGTGAAACAGGTGGATGAAAAGGATCTCGTCCACACTTGGGATGAAACCCTTCAGCAGTGGTTTGTGTTTCCAGTCAACGAATCACCTAAGATCACAAAGCTACTTACGATTAAAAAGTAAAAAGAACTTTTTGATCATATCAAATAAGAACCCGAGGAAACTTGGGTTCTTTTCTAGTTTCAGCGGCGGGGCTGCCACGATGGCATTTAGTTCATTGATCAGTTCTTTATTGATCGTGGAGGTAGAGACAGGCCTCGCATCGATCGGTGCACTTATTATGATCGGTTTGACTTCTTTCGGTGGAATGAAAGACCACTTTTCTAGCTCAACAGAATTGTTTGGAAGATCAACACCGAACAAACTTTCGACAATCGGCCTAAGGGCATCATATCTCTTTGGGTAAATCTTGATGTTTGGACCGAAAGTTAGCCTCTTGATCAATGAGATGCACCACTCTTGGGACCACTTTTTACCCACAAATTTCGTTGATGAAAACATTTCCCCTGCGACTCGTGGAAGGTTGATCGCGAAGGTAAGGTAAATCGTCCTGGTTGCATCGGCCCAAGGGGCGGAGGTTTTATCATCGAACAAGGACTTTTTCACCTCTGCTGGAACGAATCCCATCAACCTATCCATGGTAAACTTTTTTTGAATTTCATGGGTATGTGGATCTTCAAAGACAGATGCCATGGCTGCGGCCCATGTTTTCGCATACATCCTCAGCTCATTGTTCCACTTTCCCTTCCGACCATCACAACCTAAGAACAATTGCTGCTGAAGTGCAATGCTATTGACCTCAGAATCACCTATAAAAAATCTCCAAATTCCTTTATGGTTTTTCCTAAAAGAAGAATTTGAAATTTTTAAGGCAGGCTTCAAGTGCTCTTGAACAACTGATTCTTTTCCAGAATCGCATATCGCACCCAAAAGCTTTGAAACAGAAAAAGTGTTGGCCTCTCCCCACTGAATGAGACCCACGGTCAAGATCATCCGATCATACATGTTTATGGCATCATAATGGCCACTCTCGATCGTGGTGATCACGGCAAGATACTTGTCCTGAAGAGAAGGACTCTTAGGTATCTCAAACTTGGTCTTGCCTCGATAAAAAGGACCCTCAAATTCCTGGTACATGCTCCAGTAAATGTCTTCAACCTTAGCCATAAAGTTCCTCCTCGAATTTAAGAAAAATTACGTTAGTATATAACTCCCTCTTTCACAAGAAACTTTGAAATTACATCTTTATGGATAAAAAAAGTCAAAAAAGGCCCAGCCGTCGAAACCCAAGAACATGTTCCAATAAAGTGCCCATCAGAATCAAAGGCTCCTCCCCCGGAATTTCCCAACCACGCCGGAGATGAAATCTGAACCACCTTGTCAACAGGTGCCTCAAGCGGTCCCTTCATTCCCCTACGAACCGCAGAAACATGCCCCATGGAATATGTCCACCCATACCCAGAGGTGTGACCCATTATGTGAACTTCTTCCCCAGCTTCTATCACCTCATCGGTCAATATCACATTATCATGAATCGGTTCTGATGCCGGATCAACTGCCAAAACAGCAATGTCATTCGCCTCATCAACGGCCCTGACAATTGCCATGTGAATTCCCTCATCCTCATCAAAGGTTTCATATGTAACCAATTTATGACTGTTTATACAGTGCCCAGCGGTCAACAAAAATCCCCGTTTGACCCACACTGCAGAACAACGGATCCACGGATTCCTTGGATCAAGGTCTGTCAATGCAACTGTCAATCCTTTCAATCTACGAACGTTTTCGATCTGGTCAGATCGATAATCTTGATGAGAAACATGCGAAATCTGCAAACTTTTCGCAGGACTAGCACAACATCCCATAAGGAAGAAAAATAAACTAAATGCAAATAGGCTCCCGAAATTTTTCACCAAAGCCCCCTTCGGCAGGTCGAAAATCCAGCTTAATAATACCTATATGTGCTCGAGTCTGTTCAGGGCTTTCAACTATGAATTTGTTGCATTTGTAAAATTTTGGTAAACAAATGTAATATCGTCCAATGCCCCTATCAAAAGAAAACCAAGATTTGATTCGAGTTGCGGCCAAGGATGCCGGTGATCATCTCAAAGGTAAACTTCCTCCCTGCAAGTTTTGTATAAATTGAAACTCATACGCAATATATATGAGCATAGGAGTTTCAATGAAAAAATCAAGACCTTGGACAAATAAGGAATGGCTCTATAATCAATATCACAATCTTGGAAAGTCTCAGAAAGAAATAGCTATTGAAAATGATACAGGAACTTCTACTATCTGCAGGTGGATGAAATTTCATAAAATTGAAATTAGACCGATATCTAAAGAATTATCTGAAAGAAAAAAGAAGTTTTGGTCCAACGAAGAGAATAAGGAAAAGTATCTTCGCGGAGACAACAATCCAGCAAGAAGAGAAGATGTAAAAAAGAAGCTCAGCAAAATTGTTAAAGGTCACTGGGATGGTAATGAAAAAAGACGCTCTCAAATGTCTGAGTGGTCTAAATCTTCTTGGAATGATGAAAGAAGAGAGTTTCAAAAAAACAAAGCATCAGAGTTAAATATCACACGATGGTCAGATCAAGAGTATAGAGAAAAAATGTCAAATTTCTCTAAGAGAACGTGGAATGATACAGCTTATGCTGAATCTGCTACAAAAATAGCACTAGCACTTAAAAGTGTATGGGACGACCCAGAATTTAGAGAAAGAGCAAGCGATAGAGCTCGCGCTATGGCATACGAAAGACTGAAAGATATCGGCATAGGATTTCCTTCATATAACAAGAATTCTATTTCTATCATAGAAGGGTTTGCTGCTAGCTTAGGTGAACACGTACAACACGCTGAAAATGGAGGAGAAGTTAGAGTTACAAACTATTGGCTTGATGGATATATTAGCAACAAGAATATTGCTATTGAGTATGATGAACCTCATCATTTTAAGAAAAATGGTAGTCTCTTAGAAAAAGATATAAAAAGAATGAAAAGAATTCACAAAGAGATAGGATGCACATTCGTAAGAATCAAATATGATGGTGCAATTACCGTCTATAATGAGCAATGGTTTATCAATCAGGAGAACAGAAATGCCTTTAACACTTGAAAACAGAAAAATAGTGCAGAAAGCAGTTGCAGAGAGTGGAAAAGCTCTTGAAGGTAAGTTGCCACCGTGTCCTTTCCTAAAAAAGAGAAATCCATATGCGCATCTATACGAGAGGTTACGAGCACGTTTAGGCAAGTCCTACAAGGACTGCGATGATCGCCAGGTTCATCAGATCCTGGAAATGATTGAGTGGTATAAGAACAACCCATGCTAAACATCATCAAGAATATAAAATGGGACATCAAACAGGGTCGGTATAACAAGTTTCCGATCTGTTGTGTCACATTTGACTCTTTTCTATGGTCTAGGATCAGTGACTTAGGAGTATCAACTGATTCTGTCCACGAAACTGGATGGTGGAGGATTATTGTCTGTAATCCCTACAATTTTCTCATCAAAACCGGATGGAAGCTAAGAGGAAGGGATTATCAAGACACAACTTGGAATAGGATTCCCTGCCCCAAGTGCATCTTTTTCGGTGAACCTACTGATTCAATTGACGGATTCGCAGAATAGATCACTTACCTGACTTGATCTTTTCTACAGTGGCATTGTACCACTTCTCTAGGTTTCCTCGGAAGGGCCACATCCAGAAATAATTCGCAGTTGTAAACTGCGAAAGTGTGAACTCCTTTAACTGTGAAGAAGAAGTTGCTTTTTCTCCGTGGTATTGGTAGATTGTCCGGATGCTCTCTTCGTATGCCTCTTGTTCAAACTTCTTGCGGAAGTAAGCCAAGCCTACCGGAAGTGGGAATAAGAGATATAAGAAAGAGAAAAGAAACCTTCCGTATTTCTTAGCCTGTCTCATGTGAATCCTTTCGTGCCTTAGGACCTCAACCTTGTCCACGAGGCGGTTGGATTCCCACTTCTCTGTGACATAGACCTTCACCCCTAGGGTGGTTATGAAGTTGGTCATGAATGTTTTCATTTGACCGAAAGTGATCGCCTTGAGGCAGACATCAATGAGCTTCATTAGCCTTGAATCTGTCTTCTTGATGATGTCAAAATCCGGGAACTCTTTCTTAATTTCTACCAGCAGTGCCTCATAGTCTTCTTTGATGGCCATCGAATTATTTCTCCTGAGAGATGATTATAATCCAGAACAACTCGAAAGTGTTGGTATAAGGTAACAAAAGAGATGACGGCCAAGAAGCTCCTACCCCCTGGAACTATGCTCGTGGGGCGCATTGATCTAGATCAATTGATCCTATGGTCATCATACAATTGTGACCTTGATGATGTCAATGCGACCGTGAATGTGAATGAGGTCCTCATGGTAATCGATTCTAGGGTCACACCTGAAGAAGATCGATCGAAGCATGATGAAGTCTACACGGATGAATGGAAGAATGGTGCTTACTTTGTCATGTCTTCATCCGGTGCGAAGGGGTGGATCGGCGAAGGGTGGGTCATGCCTGTCACCATCTGATTCTGATTCCACAAGTTGCCCCGGTAGGTTTGACTGGTGCTGGTATCCCGGTGATCTTTGTTAGATTGACATCGAAGCGAAGTTCGACAGGAGACCGATAGCCTTTTGACTTTTTCTTCTCTGTGACCAGAGGAACACCGATGCTTATGGAAGAGCTCTGGATGCTGAACTTGACCGGGATAGGCTCAAGTGTTGTTGGAAGGGACGACAAAAATGTTCCGCAACCCGAACACAATAACAATAGGGGAATTATTAAAAGCCTCACCTAGGCTAAATATGTCACCCCCACAGGTGCTCAAAGGACCCGATGAACTTCTCCCAACTTCCTTTTTTCGTAAGGGACTTGAAGCCGTGGCCTTCGAACGTCGACTTCACATCATCCCAACTCTTCTCAGGAGAAGTTGATGTCATTTCCATCCTTTCGGCCGAGGACCAATGACGGAAAGAAATCAAGTCATGGTTCCTGGTGAATACATCTGCATGTTGAGGATCTGCAAGGAACCGTGATAGCCGATCAGGATCAGATGCCAGGTCGGCTGCCGTCTTGTCTCCAACGCCTGGAATTCCTGGAATGTTGTCACTACCATCGCCTCGGAGGGACTTCCATGTGACATAGTCATAGTCTTGAGGAGCAACAACATACTCTTTCTTCATGGGGTTCCAGATCTTCACATGGTGAAATTCTTGGAGAAGCTGAGTGAAGTCGGAATCATTAGAGATGACTGTCCATGGAACTGCCGTCGAACTCCGCTTGATGAGGTTATAGATCGTGTCATCACATTCCGATGTTCCATGTCGAACCACCGAGACAGGGAACCGGGTGGACAACAACTCCACGATCTCATCCTTCTGACGGAAGAACTTCTGAAGCTCTGCATACTTGGGATCATCCTCCTCGACCCTACGAGTTGCCTTGTATTCAGGCAAGAGTTCATACCTCTGGACAGGCCGACCCTCGAGGACAACATAGACCCTGGTCGGCTTGAACTGGTCAACCAAGGCCTTGAACTGCCGAAAGAAGTTATATACAACCGGTGCCGGCCCCATGAGAAAACCGCTTCGGGCTCGGTGACACAGGTTCATAAAATCGATACAGATGATTGACATATTATGATCTTACCATCTTGAGAAACAAGATTGCACAACCTTGTATAATTTAAGCCATGTTCAACCACTCTACAGAATCTCCAGAAGTCATCATGTACATCGATGCGGCACACAAGGAAGGAGATCGATACAGATTTGTTGGATGGATTGCCCACCTCACCGAGAAGGTCAGGGGTCTCAAGATAGGGGATTCAGAAGCGACCTGCATCTTTACCATGAGGAACGATGTCACGGCAACATATCCCGGACTTCCATCCTCCTACGTAGGTGTCGAATTTTCGATAAAGAAAAATTCCCTTAATGTTCCCCTCACTGTCCGCACCGAACCAGGCCACGAATATCAGGTAGGAAAGATGACCAAGTGGGCAGTCATGGCCTCAGGGTTCAAGGCCACCAAACGAAGCGTGACCGTGGTGGATGATTTCTACAATGATCCTGACTTCATCAGGGATTTTGCAATGAACAACCTTGAGTTCAAACCATCAGGGTACCACAAGGGATGCCGAAGTGAAAAGTTCCTGTTGAACGGAACAAAAGAGAAACTGGAAGAGATCCTAGGCCGGAAGGTGACCAATTGGAACCACCCTCAATATGCCAATGGAGTGTTTCAGTTCTGTACCGAAAATGATCCAACGGTCTATCACAGCGATACCCAGACATATGCCGGGGCAGTCTATCTCACACCTGATGCCCCGCTTCGTTCAGGAACATCGACATATAGAAGCACGATAACAGGTGCCACACGATTCGATCCAGAAGAGATGGGGTCTGAGAGGTTCAGGACCACGTTCTCTCACGGAGGATCTGAGGTGAATTTCTACGATAATTCGACACTTGAAATTGTCGATTCAATCGCGAATGTCTACAACAGGCTGGTCATATGGGACGGTAGGGCAATCCATGCCGGAAACGGTTACTTCGGTACCGACATCGGCAACTCACGGTTCTTTCAATTGTTCTTCTTCGATCTAGAGTGATTGCTGCCGAACATGTTTCTTGATGGCACCCTTGGTGATTCGCTCCTCAGGAGGCACGAAGTTCATCTCCAGGATGTCAAAAAAGTCCTGTTCTTCAGGGATCCACAGCTGTTCACCGGTAGGCATCGTGGGCATGCAGTCCGTCATCCGACCGCCACCGGACAACTTCTTGAACCTCCCAAAGATCCCTGGAATGAAACCGTTGAAGGTATTACCATCTGGAGATGCACCTGATCCTGTCCTCATCATGTATAGACCACCCCAGTTCTGTGGTGTACCGAGGAACACATCCAGGTTCATACCTTCTTCCAACCGAACTCGAAGGTACTTGGCCTCCACCTTGGGGACCCACGGAACAGCACCAGGAACTCCAGGTTTAATGTGTTGACCAATATCACCCAACAGTTGGATCAATTTTTCTCGATCACCAGGGATGCCACAGATCTCGATGTCACCGACAACTTCTTTTCGGCGGCGAATTGAACCGGCAACTTCTACACGGTCCATCACAGGACTGATGTAGTCCCGCACTTTGTTCGCAATTGATTCAGCAAGGACTAGATCGATCTTACCGATACCCATAGAACGATAGTATCATTTTCTAGATGAACTTTGCACTAGTCTTCGTAAGGAGGTTCTTTTGTTTCATTTCCTAAACGAGCATATTCTTCTTTGATGTAATCATCATCGGCCCAAGGAAGCTTACGAATCATGTGATCATAGAAAAGAGGATAGTAACCATATTTGGCAAGAATAGTGAGTCGAATGATGTCTTCACCATTCAACCCAACTTCATCACCACTAGCATATTTCTGCACGGCTTTGATAACAGATCCAGCTATCACTGTTCCAAACAAGAATTTCCCAATGGAGATTAACTTCATCGACCGTAGAATTTTTTCTTAGCCTTTTGCTCTCTAGAATAAATAGCGCCAGGAGAAGATCTCCAACCTTCAGGATCAGGTTCTCTTTCTGATCTTTCATACGACGCTGGTTGTGGCGAATCCCATAGCTCTTTTATTTTGCTTATTAATTCTTCTTTAGGGTCACCGACAATTTCGCCGCGGCGCTTTAATGCCTCAAAATCTTTCAGCATACCATCGTACTTCCAATCGCCTGATTCTATTGCTTGAATTACAGAACCTAAAGATCTACGATTCCTCTTCTGGTAATCGACAGTACCTTGAAGGTTTTTCATGATTGTTTCCGTGGGAAGATCTACGGACACAACTTCATTCAAAGTACTTAAAATCTCTTCTTTGATGATACGGCGGAGTTGATTGACTGTGATTTTCATGATTTACCTTTGTCAATATGTATTGGCAAACAAGCAAAATGATATTTCCCTATAACAAGAATCTTGTTCTTACGGATTATCTTGGATGTTTCTCAGCGCCTTAATTTCTTCCGGCGTCTCGGGAGGAGGAACGTCGTGAAGATTATCCACTAATCCTGTGACTTGTTCAATGAGAAACTCTAAGTGGTCCTTGACATGCGGCATCCATGACCACTCGTGACCTATATGAATTTTTGATAAATCTTCCGATGACAATTCAATCAGCTTTTGATTAAATTCTTTTAAGACATCTTGAACATTGGTATATGAATTGCTTCGTTGTTCTGACATAATCACATTCCTGGAAATGGCATACGAATCTTGGCAACTGTCCCATCAGGAAGAGTTATCATAGCATCTTCTTCTGCCTGTTGGGCTTCTGAAGATTCAACCTCATGATGGATTTGAACCACATCATCAACACGATACCATTCTTGAGATTTCTTCACGGTATTTGTAATGATGTTCTCAACAGAACGCGTTATTCGTTCGTATAATGTCGTACGAAGAACTTCTACAGAGTCAAAAACTTGGCCGTCTAAATCAGACAGTGACACTGTCTCACCCTTCTTTCCAAGTTTAACGATGTACGTTGTTGTTTCGCCAGTTAAAGTTCTCTTGGTGATTTCTTCAACGACTTGAACAGGGCAGATCTTCGTCTCACGATTCAGTAAAACATATAAAACTTGACCAATTTTATAGCTCATTCTTGATCCTCATCTGGCAGTTCTAAACCCCTAGGGAAATCTTCATCATCTCCCCCACCATCACTCATCATCTCAAAAACGCCAAGTTGGGGAGGTGCAGAGATGGTTACAACGAAGTCAGGCGCTTCATCACCCATAGGAACGTTAGCTTCCTCGCACAAACCAGCAATCTTGTTCCACAACTTAGATTCTGCCATATGCCTACCTTGACTTGCAGCGATAGATTGGCTAACCGTCGTTTTCATGTCAGGAGGTAACATGATTCCAAAGAGATCACGAAGATGAACTAGTTCTTGTTTCGAAAGCCTTAGTGTGAAATTCTTCTTTGGTTTAAGAACCGTTTCTGTCTCTTTTGGTTTGGTTTGAATTCGGCTCATGCGTCACCCACGTTTTGAGCTTCGCCTGGGGCTGGGTCTAGAACCTCTAGGAACAAGTCAAACGTATCACGATGGGCAACACCTTGTTGGATCTTTACGACCTTCATAGCAGCCTGAAGAACCTTTAGATCTAGCTTCGTTGAATATTCTTCAATGAGATCTTTTCGATCTTCCTTAAGAAGCTCGATCTCATTGTCGACATTACCCACCCGAGTAACGAACTCTTTGACGAGCTTCTTCAGCTCACCAATCTCATCAGGTTGCATCAAATCTACGTTGTAACTTTTCTTTGGTTGTCGCTTTGCCATGGTCTAAACTATAATAGCGCGGTTGCTATATGTTTAGTAAAACCATTAACTACATGTTCGATTTTATTTTTTTGATGATTTCGTCATAAGCATAAATAATGCTTCCTGCACCGGAATATACGGATTCAGAAACCTCTGGAAATGCTTGCTTTATTTCTGATATTGCTTGATTTCTTTCTGCTTCAACTTTAGAAAGAATTTCTCCAAGCTTCATAGCTTTTGCCGCAGCTAAAACGTCTTCTGGTTTTGCCTTTAGATCTGTTGCTATTTTTTTAACAATGTCTGCGGGTAGTTGTCCAAGATCTTCTATCTTTGAAGCAGAAACAGTTGCTTTCACTTCTGAATCAACACGAGAAGCATAATCCATCATTGCTTTCCTAGATTCTTTCATGGCATCCTTCAACCAAGGATGTTTTTCAAT
>SXGQ01858352.1_pt1 | contig 23084 bp, 13 predicted proteins | sample 3178371 | NCBI WGS metagenome assembly SXGQ01 (sample SAMN11356859, study PRJNA531348) | freshwater metagenome | isolation source: freshwater sample F1-20 | place: China: Fuxian Lake, Yuxi | collected 2017-12-25 | reverse complement strand
GGCGAACTCGATGACCGCCACCTGGAAGCCCAGACAGATGCCCAGATAGGGCACGCCGCTGGTCCTGCAGTAGCGGACGCAGGAGATCTTGCCCTCGACCCCCCTGCTGCCGAAGCCGCCGGGGACGATCACCGCGTCGAGGTCGCCAAGCAGCGCCTTGGCGTTGTCGTCGGTGACTTCCGTTGAGTTGATCCAGGCGATCTCGGTCTCGCAGCCAAGGTGCGTCGAGCAGTGTTCGACGGCCTTGTCGATCGAGGCGTAGGCATCGCGGACGGCGGAGTACTTGCCGGTGAGTCCCATGCGGATCTTCCGCTGCCGGGGCATCTGCATCCGCCGGACGTAGGCCATCCACCGCTCGCGCCAGCGGTCCTCGTGGGCAAGGTCGACGCGCTCGTGGAGGTTGAGGATCGAAAGGATCTCGCGGTCCAGGCCGTCCTGACGCATCGCCTCGGGAATCTCGTACACGCTCTTGCGGTCGTGCATGCTGAAGACACGCTTGATCGGGACGTTGGTGAACATCGCGATCTTCTGCAGAACGGTCGCCGAGCAGGGGTTGGTCGAGCGGCAGGCGATGATGCTGGGCTGGATGCCGGCTTCCATCACGCGCTTGATGCCGAGCTGGGCGGCCTTGCTCTTCTGCTCGCCGAGGGCTTGCGGCTCGATGATGTACGTCAGTGCGACGAAACAGACCGACCCGGGACCCTCTTCAAAGGCGAGCTCGCGGAGTGCTTCGATGTAAAAGCCGTTCTCGTAGTCGCCGACGGTCCCGCCGACTTCGACGAAGACCACATCCGCGGGCTTGTTCCCGTCGCCGTGCATCGCCAGCTCGCGGAGCCGGCGCTTCACCTCGCCGGTGACGTGGGGAATCATCTGGACGTCGCGCCCGAGATAGCCGCCGTGTCGCTCGCGGTCGAGGATCTCGCGGAAGATGCGCCCGCTCGTCACGAAGTTCCGGCGCGAGAGGTTCTGGTCGAGCATCCGCTCGTAGGTGCCCAGGTCCATGTCGCACTCGGTGCCGTCATCCAGCACGAAGACTTCGCCGTGGCGGTACGGGTTCAGGGTGCCCGCGTCGATGTTGAGGTACCCCTCCATCTTGATGGGGGCGACCGTCAGGCCCTTGTCTTTGAGCAGCTTCGCGAGACTGGAGGCGAAGATGCCCTTGCCCAGCCCGGACATCACCGTGCCAAGGGTGACCACGTACTTGTGGAACCCCTTGCGGTAGCCGTCGGGGACGGGCGAGTAAAACTCGGTATCGGTGGTGGTGTGGCCGGTGGCCGCGAGGAGGGCCTGGCCGGTGAGGGGACTGGGGGTGGTGCGTCGATCGGGCGTGGAAGACCCTTCGCTCGAGCCGTATGCCGCCATCGGTCCCGTCATGCCCGCTCCCGTGGGGTACGCTGCCGTGCGATCGAGTGTGAGCATGTCGTATCGTACCGCCCCTTGGGCGGTCGACCAACTGGTCACCGATGCCTGTGGATGATTTGCCCGCCCGCGACCCTCCACCAACGCCGCAACCCGAACCACCGGACCTGCCATGACGACACCCGTTCTCAAACCCCGCGTTCCAGCGACCGGCCCCACTCCGCTCGGGCGAGCGATCCGGCGATCGCGCCTCTCCGTCGCCGTTGCATGCCTGAGCCTGCTGGGCTCGATGGCCCCCGGTGCCGCATCGGAGGCTGAGTGGGAGGTCGGCGGGGAGCATCTGGGGGCGTTGACCCGCTTCGGGTGGCACGAGGGATTCGGATGCCACCACTGCCGCATGCTGGCCGAGACCGCAGAGGCCCAGAGCGCCGAGGACCTGCGCTGGTGGCCCGTGACCGGCATGGACCGGCGCAACTACCCGCCCGACCGCCGGGCGGACATCAAGCACATCCACCTCCGGATCGACATCCCGGACATGAACGAGCCCCGGTTCCGGGCGATGGCCAGAGTGATCTTTGAGCCCGTCGGCCGCCCGCTGGACGTGCTGACGCTCAACGCCGAGCAGCTGGGGATCGTCCGCGTCGACAGGCCCAACAACATCCACCTGATGTCGAACGAGTCCGGGACGGTCGGACGTCAGCGGCTTGAGGCGCTGCTGGACCAGCCGCCCGTCACCAGCGACACCCCGTGGCCCGCGGCGCTCCGCGGCAACGCGTCCGAACTCCCCTTCACGCACGACGGCTCGCGCCTCACCGTCCGCTTCGACCCCCCGCTCCTGCCGGGCGAGAACGCAGAAGTGGACATCTGGTACGAGGTCACCGATCCGCCCGACGGGTTGTTCTGGACGCCCGAGTCACCCGACTGGCCCGGCCGTGCGGCCCAGATCCACACCCAGGGGCAGCCCGAGACCAACCGCTACTGGTTCCCCAGCCACGACTTCCCCAACGACCGGCTGACGACCTCGCTCGATGTCACCGTGCCCGAGGGCTTCATGGTCAGCTCCAACGGACGACTGGAGAAGTCCCAGACCGTCAACGGTCGGACAGGCTTCAAATGGGTGCAGGACAAGGAGCATGTCGTCTACCTCGTCAGCCTGATCGTCGGCAAGTTCGACGAACGGGATGTCGCCCCCGCCGGGCACAGGGTGCCGATGCCGGTGTGGGTGCCCCCGGGCCGCGGACGCGATGTCGAACAGACCTACGGACGCACCGCCCGGATGATGGAGGTCTTTGAAGACCGCTTCGGCCATCCTTACCCGTGGGACCGTTATGCCCAGTTGGTAGTCCACAACTTCGGCGCCGGCGGCATGGAGAACACCGCCGCCACCACCATGTACGACACCGCCATCTTTGATGCCAAGGCGCTGCTCGACGGCGATCTCGACGGCCTGATCGCGCACGAACTGGGCCACCAGTGGTTCGGCGACCTCATCACCTGCAACTCGTGGGAGCACATCTGGCTGAACGAAGGGTTCGCGACCTACAGCACCTCCCTTTGGTACGAGGCACGTGACGGCGTCAACGGATACCTGTCCAACATCTACGGCAACATCCGAGGCCTGGCCGGTTCGGACCAGCTCGCGCCTCTGGCCGACGGCAAGTCGGATGCCAACCCGCGCCCGCCCATGGTCTCCAAGGTCTATCGGCAGCCCTTCGAGACCTTCCGTCGGGTCAGCAACCCCTACCCCAAGGGGGCCAGCATCCTTCACATGCTCCGGCGCAAACTCGGCGACGAGCTCTTTTTCCGAGGGCTCGGCATCTACGTCGAGCGCTACCAGAACAAGACCGTCGAGACCGACGATCTGCGCCGTGTGTTTGAAGAGATCTCCGGCTTGGGGCTTGAACAGTTCTTCGACCAGTGGTGCCGCCGACCCGGCACGCCAGACGTGCTTGTCACCGCCTCATGGGACGAGCCGCGACAGGAGCTGCGCCTGGTGGTCGAGCAGCGCCAGCGGATCGACGCCGACCATCCGGCATTCGTCTTTGACCTGCCCGTCGAAGTCCAGACCGCCTCGGGTGGCGAGGGTCCGCTCACGCTGGTGATCCCCGTGACCGAGCGTCGTCACGAGCGAACCATCGCTCTGGCCGCCGCCCCCCACTGTGTGCTGATCGATCCCGACCTCCACGTCCTGATGAAACTCGACCTCCAGGCCCCCGTCGACTGGCTCTACGCGCAGAGCTTTTCCGATCGCTCGATCGCGTCGCGGCTCGACGCCGTGACCTGGCTGCGTCGCCACCCTGGCAAGCGCACCGAAGACCTGCTCCGCAGGCTCACGCTGGCCGGGCCCGAACACCACATCGTGCGGGCCCGCGCCGCCGAGTCGCTGGGCCACTTGCGCGCCGAGGCCGCCCTGCTCGAAGCCCTGAACGCCGGTGTCGACGATGCACGGGCTCGGATCGCGGTGATCCGAAGTCTCGGCCGCACGGGCGGCCCCGACGCCGTCGAGGCCCTGGCCAGGCACGCCGCAATGGACGATGAGAGCTACGCCTGCCGCGAGGCCGCGGTGGCGGCACTGGGCCGTCACGGCAACGCGGCTCACCTGCCGATCATCCTGGCCGCGCTCGATGTCGAGAGCCAGCACGATCAGGTGCGCCAAGGGGCCCTCCGGGCGCTTCGCGACCTTGACGATGCCCGCGGCCTCGAGCATGCGATCCGGTTCACCAAGCCCGGCTGGCCCTCGCGGCTGCGCCCGGTCGCCATCGAGACGGTCGCCCAGCTGGCCCACCACGACCCGGTCAAGGCCGCCGATGCGATCCTGCCGCTGCTCCAGGACCGCGAACGCCGACCGGTTCGCGCTGCCGCAGCAGCGCTGGTCGACATGCAGGAGCCGCGCGGCCTTGAATCGCTCGATCGCCTGATCGCCACCACCCGCAGCGACGAGCTGCGCCGGCAGGCGACGGGCTGGCGCGAGTCACTCGCCAACGCCACCGCCAAAGCTGATGCCAACGATCCCTCCCGCCGGCACCTTGAGCGCCTCGAGCGCGAGCTCGAGTTGCTCCGGCAGGAGATCGAGAAGCGTTGAGCCCCCGGCCCTACGCAACCCCTGCGGAACCTCACCCATGACGCCACGCCGCTCCCTGCTCCTGGCCATCACGCTCATCGCCGCGGCATCGCTGCTGGCGGCGTGCGCAGCGCGCCCCAACGCCGATTCGGGCTCGACCAGCGCCCAGCAGCCGCTGGCGGAGCTGACCGACTGGATGACCGGCAGCTTCTCCAGCCAACAGCAGGCAGAAAGTGATCCGGCCAACTTCCGCGATGTCCGCCTGCACATGGCCCGGATCTGGCCCGATCGCAGCGACGGCCCATGGCTGTACGTCGAGCAGGCGATGGCCAACACCCTCGATCAGCCTTACCGCCAGCGCGTGTACCGACTGAGCGCCGAGCCCGGCGGGGTCTTTCGCAGCCGCGTCTATCGCTTTCGCGACGAGTCGCCCGAGTCTCTCCGCGCCCTGGCCGGCGCGTGGCGCGAGCCAGCACCGCTGGCGAACCTCAGCCCGGCCGACCTGACAGCCCTTGAGGGCTGCGACATCGTGATGACACGCGCCGGCGACGCCTCGTTCGTGGGCGCTACCGCGGGAACCGGCTGCGCCAGCACCCGCGCCGGGGCGTCCTACACCACGGCCCAGGTGACAATCACGCCGGAATCACTGACCAGCTGGGACCGCGGCTTTGACGCATCGGGCACACAAGTCTGGGGCGCCACCGCGGGCGGATACCGGTTCATCAAGTCAGGCGGCCCCGGCGTGCGCTGACGCGCGCCATCAACGCTCGGCGAGTCTGGCCTGCTCTCTGCGAGCAGCCTCGATCCACTGCTTGGCATCGGCATCCCCGGGATTGGCGTCAAGAATCGCCTCCCAGTTGGCGATCTCGGCGTCAAACAGCGCCCGGGCCTCCTCGCGCTGCTCGCTCTTGAGCAGCACTTCGGCCGCCTTACGCTGGCTCATGGCCAGGATGCTCCGCGCTGTTCGGTCCCTTGGATCCGCCTCGACCACGGGGCCGATCCGCTCGATGCAGCTCCGCGCCGCCTGCAACGACTCGGCATCCCGCCCCTGAGATCTCATGATGTCCGCCAGAAGCATCGTGGCCTGCGACCAGTTGATCGGGTAGCGCGCGTTGGTCGGGTCCGCCTGCATCAACTTCTCGCAGGTCTCGATCGCTTCACGCGTCATGGATTCGGCCTCGCTCGGGTTGCCTGCTCGCAATAACAACTCCGCGAGCTGGAGCTGGGCGATGGCCAGATCGCGCCTCCACCTGGCCGCACTCTCCGCGTCGACCGCGACCAGCCGCTCGCGGATCGCGACCATCTCGCGGGCCGCCGCGAGCGCCCCCTCCGTGTCGCCGACCTGCCTCCGGGCGTCAATCTCGCTGCCCAGCCCGACAGTCAGGCCCCGAAGGGCCACGGGGTCGTCGGGCGATTCCGCGACCATCTCACGTCGCATCGCCATGGATCGCTTCTGGAACGGCGCCGCCTCGTCCCAGCGTCCCGCGGTGCGGTGAACATCCCCAACCTTGTCCAGCGCCGCCATGAGCGTGCGCCTGCCTTGGATGCGGGATTCAGGCGTCGGCCACGACGCCGCGAGCGACTTCTCCGCCGACTCGACCGCCGCGGTGTACCGCGCCAGCGCATCGTCCGCCCGCCCGCTCCGCGTGGCAGAATCCCCCAGCCGAATCAGTGCGGCCGCGACAGCCTGATGCCGCGGGCCCGGCGCATCGGAACCGGACAAGCCCAAGGCCCGCTCGACATGCACCAGCGACTGCCGGTATGCCTCCTCCGCCTGGTCGGAGGCGCCAACGTTGCCCGTCCGCAGGCCGCCGAGCACATCACCGAGCTTCAAATACGCAGTGCCCACATCCCGCTGCAGGTCGGCGTTGTCGGGATCGAGGGCAACGACGCTGCCGAGGAACGACTGTGCCGCGTTGGCCAGCATCAGGCGAGCGGGCGTCGATCCCTCCAGCGGCTCGATCAGTTTGTCGTACTCGAAGATGAAGTCTGTGGCCGTGCTGCGGATGCCGGCGGCCAGCGCCTCAGACCGCTCGCGCGCCACCGCCTCCGCCCGCTCGGCTTCCTCGGCTCGGACACGCAGCGACCGCTCGCGGACCGCCCACACGCCCGCCACGACCGCGATCACCGCCCCCGCCAGCGCCCCCACTCCCGCGAGCTTTCTGAGCCGGCGGCGGCGGCGCTCGGCCCGGCGCTGCTCAAGCGTGCGAAGCCGCTGCGCCAGTTCGGCCGCGCTCGTCAGCCGCCGAGACAGATCGCCGGCGACGCACGCCTCGATGTCTTCCACCAGCAAAGGGTCGGGCACATCCGCCTGCCAGCCCTGCGCCAGCGGACGGGTCAGGTCGCCGACGATCATCTGGTACAGCAGCACCCCCAGCGCATAGATGTCGCCCTGAATTGTGAATGGCGCACCGGTCAGCGATTCGGGCGGCGCGTAGATCCGCGTGCCCGTGCGGCTGGACTCGTTGGTTGCCAGCATGTCCTCGGTCAGCCCGGTGATCGTGATGTTGAACCCTTCGATCCGCGAGCGATCGGTCAACATGCCGATGCCGAAGTCCGCCAGTCGCGGACGAGGAGCGCCGCCCTCACCGGTGAACACGAAGATGTTGGAGGGCTTGATGTCCTTGTGCAGCACCCCCACGCTGTGCGCTGCCGCGAGGGCCTCGGCCGATCGGGCCACGAGGTCCAGCCGCGTTGACAGCGGTACGGCCGCGATGCCCCCCTGACGCTCGGCCCAGTCGGTGAGGCTGCCCTCGGCCGAGAACTCGCTCTCGAGGAAGTACGGCGACTCTTCGAGCTGCACCTCATACAGCCGCGCGATGTCGGCGCGGTCGCCCAAAGCCTCGCGGAGCAGCCGGAACAGCGTCAACTCGCGCTTGAAGCTGCGCAGTCGATCGGCGTCGAAGCAGAACTTGAAGACCCGGAGGTCCTTGGTCCTGTGGTGCCGCCCGAGCCATACCTCGCCGAATCCGCCGACGCCCAGCTTCTCCTGCAGGACCCAGCCAGGGCGACGGGGCACCTCAAGGCCGGTGCCCGGGCGCCATCCCAGCGTCTCGACATCCTGCAACGCGACCGAGCGTCGGGCCTTCTCGCTGTCGGGAGGCGCCCGCAGCGGGGCCCCTCCGCTGGTCCCCACTTCAAAGACCTCAACCGGCTCCTCGGCGCCCTTGAACAGGTACGGGCCGTGCGCCATCCACCGCAACGCCCCCGCCTCGCGCCCCTCCTCCGGTTGCTGGTCGCGAACGTACAGCCGGGCATCGTCGAACACCGCCCGCGTCATCAGGATCTGACCGCCAAGGGCCAGACCCATCACCCGCGCCGCGATGTCGGTCGCCATGCCGATCAGCTTGACCGAGCCATCCGCCGACCGGACCTCGTTCACCTGCCCGACGTTCAGGCCGATGCGCACCAGGAACGACTCGCCGCCCCAGTCGCTCCGGCGCAGCTGCTCCTGGAAACGCAGCGCCGCTCTGACGGCGTCGCTGGTGGTCGTGAAGCCAGCGAGAAACCCGTCGCCGGTGTCCTGGATCACCCGGCTGGCGTCGCCAGAACCCACGATGTCGCGAAACAGCTGATCGTGGCGCGCGATCAGAGCGGTGTAGGCGTTTGCGCCCAGTCGGTTCTTGAGGTCCACCGATCCCACCAGATCGGTGAACATCAGGACCAGGAGCCGGGATGAACCGTTGCTGCTCAACGCCGCTCTCCGTCTGCCGTCGGGGCCGTCGTCCAACGCCGGCGGCCAGTCTACCCCCTCGCCACTGGGGTTCTAATGGCCGCGGTTTCGACCCCTTGGGCCGTGTGCCTGTCACTGAACCGTCGGATATAAACCCATGCGCGGCAAGGACCAACGGCAATTCTGCCACAGCCGCGTGAATGCGGCGACGCTTTTTGGCCTCGCGGAACCGTAACTCACGACTGCCACAGACTCTACAGTCGGCGACAGGGACACGAGCACGGACGTGCCCCGTCTCACCGCACCGCCCGCACGCCAAGGAGTCGACTCAGCGATGACCCCAGCAGCACGCAGCGTGGGATGGATGCACCGATGGCCCGCCTCGATGGGCGCCCTCGCGCTGCTGGGCGCTGGTGCGATGTGCCTCGCCCAGGCGCCGCAGTTCGTCCCGAGCAACCAGGCCACCACGCTGCTCTCGCCGTTTCGCGCCATCGTGATCGACGGCGACCCGCACGTCACAACCCTCGGCATCGCGGCAGATGCCCACGCCACGCTCGGAGCCCTCGACCGTGTGATGCTCCGCGGCATGCCGTTGTCCGATGTGCGCCGGGTTGATCTCGAACTGAGGCCGCTGGACATCTTCACCCCCGATGCGGTCCTGATCCAGGCGGGCGTCGACGGGGAGCAGGCCATGCCGCGCCCGCGCGTGGTGCTCCTGCACGGCACGATCGCCGGCGACCCGTCCTCTCGGGTCATCATGGGCGTGACGCCCACGGGCATGAACGGCCTGATCGAGTCCGCCGAGGGATTGCACATCATCGCCACCGGGCTCAACGATGACCCGCGCACCGTGATCTATCACGCCGGCGAACTGCCCGCCGAGCGGATCGACCTCGTCCCGTTCATCTGCGGCACCGACGAACTGGACCCGCACACCGACGGGCCGCGCCCCGACTCCGGCCGCGGCGCCGCCGGCGCAGTGCCCCGCATGCTGCGCCTGGCGATCGACTGCGACTATGAGTTCTACCAGCGGTTCGCATCCAGCACCGACGCGGCCTCGGCGTATGTCGCGACGCTGATCGGCGCTGTGGCACAGATCTACCGCAACGACTTCAACGCCAGCGTCCGCATCAGCTTCCTCCGCGTCTGGGCGACGCCCGAGGATCCGTGGACCGAGCCCAACGCCCAGAACCAGCTCGCCCAGTTCCGCAGCTACTGGCTGGCCAACGGCGCCGGCATCGAACGCAAAGCCGCGCACCTCCTGACGGTGCGTCAACTCGCGGGCGCCGGCGGTGTCGCGTACCTCGGCGGCCTGTGCTCGAGCTTCGGCTACGGACTCTCTGGCTATCTCAACGGCTTCTTCCCGATGCCCCTCCAGAGCAACCGGCCGCAGAACTGGGATGTCATGGTCGTCGCCCACGAACTGGGGCACAACATCGGCGCCCCCCACACGCACTCCATGTCGCCGGTGGTCGACTCGTGCGGCCTGGGCGACTGCTCGCAGGCCGGCGCCGGAACGATCATGAGCTACTGCCACACCTGCCCCGGTGGCGTCGGCAACATCGCGCTCACGATGCAGGATCGCGTCGTCAACGAGCGGGTCCTGCCATTCTTGAACGGCTTATCGTGCGACATGACCGCGCCGACCGCCTGCTTCGCCGACTTCAACCGCGACACCGCCGTCGACGGCGCGGACCTCTCGACGTTCCTTGCGCTCTTCGGCCAGCCGGTCCCGCCCTGGGGCCCGGGCGACACCAACGGCGATGCCACCGTCAACGGATCAGACCTCTCGGTCTTCCTCTACGCCTTCGGCCAGATGTGCAACTGAACCCCGCGGCCCTCAGGGCTCGACGATCGGCTCGGGGGCAGCGCCTGGATGCTCGCCGGGCTGATGCGTCGGGCGATCGACGCCTTCGTCTGTCATCTTGAGCACCCGTGCCTTCTCGATCACGTACAGCCCCAGCAGCCAGTCGCGGTTGACGTAGGGCTCCACCTTCAGCACCCCCTCGACGGTCGCATACTGCACGAACATGTCGCGCCGCTCCACCGCCTCGACCACCTTCACCTCGACGGCGTCGTACGGCGTTGGCGGGATACCGATGCAGCACCCATCCCACTGGTTGCGCATGATCAGGAGTTCATCCGCCGAGGTCGTGAACATCGGGAACAGCAGGAACCCCGTGATGCGCACGTGCTTGCCCGCCAGCATCGTCACACGCTCGGGCAGCACGCGCTTGCCCAGCCGGGGCCGATAGGTCTCCGCGGCCGACACCAGAATGTCCCACGGGATGATGTACGGATCCTCAGCAGTCCCCTGCCCCCGGATCATGAACCGCTCGTCGACCCGCGTCCAGCCATCCTCGACAGCCTCAAGCTTCACGGGCATCGGTTGCCCGTCGGGCGTGGTCGCCGGCGGTGGAGGAACCGTTGGAGCCCCCGCCGCGATGGTCGGCTGGCCCTGCGTCGTCGATGTCGCGGGCGTGTCCACCACGGGCGCCTGCTGGATGGGCGTGCCCGTCATCTCGCTGATGGCTCGGTCAAGGTCGCCCAGCACATCAAGACTCGATCGTCGATCGGCCGCAGGGGGCGTTACGGGTTCTGGCGCAACGGAACTGAGTTCCGGTGCCGGCATCGACGGGGCGGGGTCAGCAGGGGGCGCGACCGGCGCATCAAACTCCAGCGCGGCCGGCATCGGCGCTGTCGCGACGCTCGGCTCGTCCATCACACGCGCGGGCGCACCTCCGCCGCCGCGACCAACCATCAGCACCAGTGTCAGCACCACCAGCGCCGCGACAATGCCCCAGAAGACCTTCATGCCTTGCTCCGTCGTCCGCCATTAGCCCAGCGGGCGCAGATTCTTTGCCACAGCAGTACGGTACGCCACCATCGCCGGTGCGATCCCGGCAAGTGAAGCCAAAAGGACCGTTCCGACCACGACCATCAGCACCGTTTCCGGGCCCAGCGCCGGCTGGATCACCAGTTCCAGGCGGCGCTCGATCGCCTCGGAGGCCATCTGGCCCCCGATGAACGCCAGCACCAGCCCCGCCGCCGCTCCCAGAAGCCCGATCATCGCCGACTCGGTCACGATCAGCCCGAAGAGCCGGGCTCGGCTGCACCCCAGCACCCGCAGCACCGCGACCTGGCGCCGGCGCTGCTCCATCGAGTTGTACAACGCCACCATGATCGAGATCGCGCTCGACACCATCACCACCACCGCCATCGCCAGGAAGATCCGGTCGATGTTGCCGACAATCACAAACAGCTTCTGAATCTCGCTGCCGGGCTGCGCCACCACCAGCGTGGGGTCCGCCCGAAGGCGAGCAAACACCGGAGCGATCGCCGAAGTGATCTCCGAACCCGGGCGCGTCAGCACCCGGAGGTACATCCCCGTGATCAGACGGTCCGCGGGGGTAATGTCGGCAAGCGTGGTCAGCGGCGCACCCGGACTCTGCTCAAGCCGCCGGTCGTGCGCGTGCAGGATCCAGCTGCTCTCGAGATTCACAAACAACGCCCGGTCGTGCGGCCCGCCGGACGGCGCCAAGATCCCCACGACCGTGAACACGAACTCCTTGTGGACGTGCGCCGCCAGCGTGCCCGCCACCACCCCCTCGGTCTGCCCAGAAGACTCAGCGAGCGCGGCGGCCCGGCCCGTGCCGTGCGTCAGGAAGATCTGGCTCCCCAGCCGGAGCCCCGTCCGCCGCGCAGCATCCGCGCCGACCACAACCTCGTACTCCCGCTCGAACGCCCGCCCCTCCGCAAACTGCCACGCTCGTCCGATGACCGGCTCGAACCGCGTGAAGAACTCCTCGGTCGTGGCGACCACCGGCAGGCCGCGGTAGCTGTCGCCGAGCTGCGTCGGGATCGCATAGTCCAGCGGGAACGACTCGGCGATCCGCTCGTACTCCGACATCAGGATCGGGCGCGGCGGGGCGCCGGCGTGGAAGATGTTGTTCAGCACGCTGGTCAGCGGGCTGTTGTCGCGGCTCACCAGGAGGTGCATGTTCCCCGGCCCGCTCGAAAACGCCCGCTCGGCCGAGTGGCGCATCGACAGCAGCACCAGCATCAGCGCCACCGAAATCGCGACCATGACCACCGTCGTCACGGTCGAGAACGGGCGTGAGACCAGGCTCCGCCGCACGATCGAAAAGTCCGTCATCGCCACGGTCTCAGCCCCCCCGCCCGGCTTGGGCCGCCGCCGAGACGCCGGCCGCCAGACCTTCGAGCGTGGTCTGCCGCTCGAACCGCGACCGCATCGCCGGATCGTGGCTGGTGCACAAAAGAGCCGCCCCGCCCTCGCGGCACGCCTGCTGGATCAGCTCCATCGCAACGTCCGCGTTCTCCGGATCAAGACTCGCCGTCGGCTCATCGGCCAGCACCAGCACCGGGTCGCACGCCACCGCCCGAGCCACCGCCACACGCTGCTGCTGCCCGACGCTCAGCGCTTCAGGCGCCACATCCGCCCGTTCGATCCCCAGCCGCGCCAAGAGCGCCCGAGCCCGCTCGCGGTGCTCCTTGGGCGGGATCGTGCTGAACATCATCGGCATCATCACGTTCTCAAGGGCCGTGAACCCCACCAGCAGGTTGAACGTCTGGAAGATCATCCCGATGTGACGCCCGCGGTACTGATCCCGAGCCGCGCCGTGCAGCTTGGTCATGTCACGCCCGGCCACCCGAATCGAGCCCGACGCCGGCTCAAGCAGCCCGGCGATCAGGTACAGGAGCGTGCTCTTGCCCCGACCCGAACCCGCGGTGAGCAGCATCTGCTCGCCCCGGGGCAGTTCGAACGACCCGACATCAACGGTCCACACGCTCCCCGCATCGCCGTAGCGGAAACGCAGGTCAGAAATTGCGAGAGCCGGTGCATCACTCACGTCGGGTCCCTCCGGAATCCGTGGCCCGCGCGCCGGCCGCACGGGGTCCAGAGTCTACCGGCAAGACGCCCCGAGGGACCGCACCGATCCATGCGCCCCCACCACCGCGCTCCGGGTCGCCGCGACGGCGATATTCCGCAGACTGCGGAGCCGGAACTCGGCCTTGCAGCCGATCGCCGGCGCTTCGACCGCCACTCGCACCGGAGTCTCCGACAGTTCGACCAGCCCCTGCTTCGCGTAGCGGCGCCACAGCGGCGGGCATTCCAGCAGTCCCCAACCGTGCGGCACCTCGCGGGCCGTAACCAGCCCCGCCGGCGCGAGCAGGTACAGGCGGTCTGCCACCCGGTACCGGGCCATCGACCAAAACTTGGTCTGCCCGTACAGCCGCTCTTCCAGCCGCTTGAGTTCGGCCAGCCCGCGACGGTACCCAGGGCTCCGGGCCGCGGCGAAGTCCCACTGCTCCATGTCGCCGAACAGGAACTCGCCCGACCGTCGCAGCCCCGGCTCGGCCACTTTCACGATCGCCTCCTGCAGGTGGGCCAACCGCCGAAGCACACGCTCTCGCTGCGCCAGCAGCCTGCCGCGCTCTTCCGCATCGCGGAGAAAGTCCCCGCGCGACCGCTTGCACTCCACCAGCACGATCTGCGGCTCGCAGCGCACGCGCCGCCCCCCTACCGCTCCGAACAGCTCGCCCTGCGGCTGGGCCCAACGCTTGAGGTGGTTGACCTCCGCGCCGATCGGGGCCGCATCGATGTAACCCATCGCGTCGGCCCGATACCGCCCGATCGCGCACCGGACCTCGACCCCCGCCGCCTGGCAACCGTGACGCAGCAGGAACGCCGCGGCCAGCCGCTTGAGCTGCATGTGCGCACCAGTTTCCACGATCGCGCCTCACACCAGGAACGCCCGCCGCGACGAGCCCGGTGAGTGTACGCTCGGGACACGCCCGAACCGACCATGCCAACCCGCCCAGCCCCATCCCGACGACCGACGCCCACCGCTCCGGGTTCGCCATCAGGCGACATTCAGACGGAGCTACCTCAGCAGCGCGGACGCATCCTGCTGATGGGCGTGGCGTTCGTGCTGTCGGGCGCCGCGGGGCTTGGGTACCAGATCGCCTGGACGCGTCTGTTCGCCCCCGGGCTCGGGCACGAGATCCCCAGCCTGCTCGCGGTCATCGGCGCCTTTTTCGGGGGCTTCGCACTGGGGGCGTGGCTGCTGGACCGCCCGATCAACCGATCAACACACCCGCAACGCTGGTACGCCGCCCTTGAAGTGCTGATCGGCCTGTGGGCGATCGCCAGCGCTGTCGTGATCCCGCTGCTCAACGCCCGCGTCGCAACGTGGACCGGCTCCGAGCCCACGCCGTTGCGTCAATGGAGCATCGCCTTCATCGTCCCGGCGCTCACACTTCTCCCGGCCACCGCCGCAATGGGCGCCACCCTCGCCGCCATGGAGCGCACCGCGCACCGCCTCCGCCCCTCGCGCCGCTCGCTCGCGGGCGTCTACGCCGCCAACACCTTCGGCGCAGTGGTCGGCACCCTCGCCTCGACCTTTCTCCTTCTGCCCGCGCTGGGCTTCCGGCTCACGCTCTTCGGCCTCGCGCTGGCCAACTTCGCCGCCGCCGTCATCGTGCTCCTCTGCCTTCGCCGCACCACCGCCCCCGCGGTCGCTGAGCAACCGGCATCCTGGGGGCCCGCGCCGCTGACCAGGCGGCGGTACATCCCCCTGCTCATCTTCACCGGCCTGCTGGGCATCGGCTACGAAGTGCTGGCCGTGCGCATCATGGCCCAGGCGCTCGAGAGCACCATCTACACCTACGCCTCATCCCTCTCGGTGTACCTCTTGGGCACAGCCCTCGGAGCCGCGATCTACCACCGCGTCGGCCGCCGCTTTGGGTTTCGACCGGTGCTGACCGCTCTTCTCATCGGCCTCTCGTGCGCCGTTTCGATCGGCGCCTTTGCGATGGAAGCGGCCATCGACATCTACGAGCTGCTCCGCCAGTCCTTCGGCGCCGATCAGGCCGGGTCAATCGCCGCGGAGATGATCCTTGCGGCAATCGTGCTCGGCCCGGCCACGCTGCTGATGGGAGCGACGTTCAGCCACCTGGCCGAAGCGGCCCCACTGGTCTTCCGGCGCGCCGGGGCCGCGGGAACAGCGCTGGCGTGGAACACCGCCGGCGGCGCGCTGGCCGCAGCCGTCTTTGTCGTCGTCCTGCTGCCCGCCACCGGCTCGACGCGCGCGCTCATGATGCTCGCGCTGGGCTACGCCGCGCTCGTCGTGGTCGGCCAGTCGCGCCCCGGTGCGGCCCTCCGGCTCGCCGTGCTGCCCGCGATCGTCGCCGCACTGGTGCTCACCGTCGATCTCCGCCTCGTGCGAGCGCTGCCCGGCGGCCGCGTGCTCGACGTGCGTGAGGGAGTCCTGGGCACCAGCGCCATCATCGCCGACGCCGAAGGTCGGCGAACCCTCAAGATCGACAACAAGTTCTCCCAGGGCGGCGCCACCAGCATCTTCATCCAACGCCGTCAGGCCCACATCCCCTTGCTCCTTCACCCCGCGCCCAAGACCTCCCTCTTCCTCGGCCTGGGGTCAGGTTCCACCATCGACGCCGCGGGCGTTCACCCCGGCCTGCGCGCCACGGGTGTCGAACTGGTCCCCGAAGTTCTCGAGCTGCTGCCCGCCTTTGACAACATCAACCCCACGCTCGCCGACCCCGACCAGCAGTCCATCCGCCTGCGTGTCGCCGATGCACGCCGCTTCGTCCGCGCCTCAGACGAGCAGTTCGACGTCATCGTCGCCGACCTCTTCCATCCCGCCCGCGACGGCGCCGGTTCGCTCTACACCCGCGAGCACTTCCGGGCCATCCGCAATCGCCTCGCCCCCGGCGGCCTGTTCTGCCAGTGGCTTCCCCTCCACCAGCTCGACGAAGCCACCGCCCGCTCGGTGATCCGCACCTTCCTCGATGTCTACCCAGACGCCACCGCTTGGATCGCCTCGTTCAACGTCGAAACGCCCGCGCTCGGACTGCTCGGCAGCAACGGCCGGCCGATGCGCTGGCCGCCCACCCACTTCGCGAGGCGCGTGACCGATCAGACGCTCCTTGAAGACCTGATGCGCCAGGCGATCCGCGGCGATGTCACCCTCTTCGGCACATTCATCTCAGGCCCCCAGGGTCTGAGCGCCTTCGCCGGCGATGCCCCCATGAACACCGATGACAGGCCCTTCGTCACCTTCCGCGCCCCACGCTTTGCCTACGCGGGCCACACCCCGCCCTGGCGCACCCTCGAAGCCCTCATGTCCACGGCCCGCGCCGACCCTTTCGAGATCCTCGAACAGTCCTCATCCGCGGCCGCTCGTATCGATGTCGACCTGCTCGGCCGCTTCCTGCGGGCCCGCGATCGATTCCTCGAAGGCTCCATCGCCATGGCCGAAGGTCGCGTCGATGATGCCCTGGCGGCATGGATCGACTCGGCCCGCATCAGCCAGGACTTCGCGACCGGCGCCGAGTCCGCCCTCGACGACGCCCGCCGGCGTATGTCCACCGACCCCGTCCGAGCCCGCACGACGCTCACCGAGCTCGCCCGCATCCTGCCGCGACGCCAGGACATCCGCGACCTTTTGAACGCTGTGGACGCGACGGCGGCCCAGCCCGACGCTGTGCCCGGCCGGACCTCCCCGTAACCCCAGCCCCGCCACCGGCCGACCAACCAACCCGAATGGGCAGTACCCGAGCACCCCCCGGGCCGATATCGTCCCCCGATGATCGTCGTGGTGAGCCCTCACGAACTGACCGCCCGGACCCCCACGGCGGTCGCTGCGCTCACACTGGCGATGCAGGTCGTCACGCTCCTGCCCACGCCGCTGGAAGGGTCCGACCCCCAAGCCCTCCGCCAGGCCATGGACCGATCGCCCAGGTTCACCGCGCTGATGCAGAACTGGCGCTGGATGTCGCCGCTGTGGCGCGAGGGTGTGCTGGCCTCGGGCTTTGACGGACAGACCCCGCTTGACGATGTCGTCAGCGCCACCGAGCGCATCGGCTCCGACCCGGCGCTCGCGCCGCTCGTCGCGCTCGTCTCCCGCCAGACGTACCAATCCACCGACAGCTACCTCGACGCCCTTTGCCAGGACCTGCTCCGAGGCGGCGGAAACCCCACCATCACCATCCCCGTAATCGCCGGACTTGAGCGCTTCGCGGCCCGACACGGCCTGCTCGCCATGTCGAGCCCGGCCCCATCCCTCGCCGGACGCATCGAGTCCAAGGGCATCTCCTCGCTTGCACGAATCGGCGTGCCGGTCTTCACCCGCGCCGGAGCCACGCTGATCCTCCGCGCTCGCGAATCCCTCGGCCAACCCCTTGCAGCGCTGCGCGAGTCCATCGACAGGCTCCACACGCTGGTACGAACCTCGCCCGCTCCCGAGTCGATCGCCCGCCTGGTCCGCGACGATCTGGAGCCACGCGCCCGCGCCTACGAAGCCGCCTTTCTCGATGTGCGCCAGCCGCTCATCGCCCAATCGCAGGACGACGACGACCAGCCCGCCGAGGGGCCCCGGGCCCACCACCTCTCCCTGTCCTTCGGGCTGCTCGAACCCTCGACCGCCCTCTCGGCCGCCGCGATCGCCGCCCGACGGGCCATCCCCGCGTCCGGAGCCCGCCGGGAGCAACGTCCTGAAACCGTCGAAGCCCCCGGAACCGCTCTGGCCGCCCGACGCGCCATGACCATCTCGGCCCGGGTGCTGCCCTGGGACGTCTGACCCGATATCAGCCCGCGAGAATCACGGGTTTTGGACCATCCGCGGTGCCGGACTGCCAGTATCGTTGATGTCCCAGGGCGTCTTGGACGCCTGTGCATCGTCGATCGCGGAGATTCACGCCGATGGGCAGCCTGCGTTCCCGTGTGTGCCTGCTTGCCTGCACGCTCTTGCTGGCCTCATCGGCCATGGCCGACGACCCGCTGCCCCGCCCGTACCAGGGGCTGAAGCTGGTGCGCGTCACGCCGCAGAACCCAGCCCAGCTTCTGGCTCTTGAGCAGCTCGGCGAGTCGCTCGCGTGCATCCCCGCGCCCACCAGCCAGCCCTGGATGCTGCCCCCTGAGGCGCTGGCCGTCCTCGACGATCTGAAGATCACGTACGAAGTCGTCGCCGATGATGTCCAGACGCTCGTCGACGCCGAACGCCGCGCGCTCGAACAGATCCGCATCGAACGCGGCGGCAGCTTCTTCGCCACCTACCGCATCAACACCGAGATCAACGCCTATCTCGACGAACTCGCCGCCCTCAGGCCCGACATCGCCACCGTCACCACCATCGGCTTCTCGCATGAGAACCGCCCCATCAGAGCCATCAGGATCGCCGCACCCGCCAAGCCCGGCGATCCCGCAAAGCCCGCGGTCGCCATCAACGGCGGCCAGCACGCCCGCGAGTGGATCAGCCCCGCGTCGGTCATGTGGGCCATCGACCAGCTGATCCGCAACTACGGCACCGACCCCCGCATCACGCAGCAGATCGACGCCGTCGACTGGTACTTCGTCCCGGTCGTCAACCCCGACGGCTACCACCTCACGCACAACGGCGTCCGCCTGTGGCGCAAGAACCGGCGCAACAACGGCCCGAACTTCGGCGTCGACCTCAACCGAAACTGGAGCACGGGCTGGGGCGGCGCAGGCTCGAGCGTCAGCTCCTCCAGCGACACCTACCGCGGCCCCTTCCCTTTCTCAGAGCCCGAGACCATCGCGCTGAGCAAATACATAGCGGCGATCCCCAACCTCCGCGGCTACATCGACGTCCACAGCTACTCACAGCTCGTCCTCGCACCCTGGGGCTACACCGACGAGACAGCCCCCCGGGCCGCCGAGAATGACTACGTCGGCCGAGCCATGCGCGACGCCATGGTCGCGGTCAACGGCGTGAGCTACCAGGTCGGACCCACCGCAACCATCCTCTACCTCGCCAGCGGCGTCGCCGGCGACTGGGCCCTGGCCGAACTCGGCGCCTACGGCTTCGGCTATGAACTGCGCGACACCGGCTCGTTCGGATTCGAGCTCCCCGCCAGCCAGATCATCCCGACCGCCCGCGAGACCTTTGCCGGCTTCCAGGCCATGGCCGACGCGGTTCAGCTCACCGTACAGGTCGAGCTCACACCGCCGCTCGGAGCCCATCCGACCGAGCCCACCGACGTCTCCGTCAGCGTCGTCACCTTCAACACGACCACCATCGCTCCCGGGCCCGGCGGCGCCACACTCGCCTACCGCATCGGCGACTCCGGCCCCTTCACCACCACGCCACTCTCCGGCACCGGAACCCAGCGCACCGGCACGCTCCCCCCCGCACCCTGCGGCACGATCGTTCAGGCCTACGCCCAGGTCCTCACCTCCGAAGGCCAGATCGTCCGCGACCCCCCCGACGCCCCCGCCTCGCTCTATGAGTTCGAAGTCCTCAACACCACACTGGTCCTCGCCGACGACTTCGAGTCCGACCTCGGCTGGCTCGCCAACGCCCAGGGCGCCGACACCGCGACCACGGGTCGCTTTGAGCGTGCTGCTCCACAAGCCACCACCGCCCAGCCCGGATCGGACCACACCCCCGAACCCGGAACCCTCTGCTGGGTCACCGACGCCCGCGCCGGCGCTGCCGCAGGCACCTACGACATCGACAACGGCGCCACTTCAGTCACCTCACCCGCGCTGGACCTCTCGCCCTACACCCGCGCCACCGTCTCCTTCTGGCTCTGGTTTTACGCCAGCGGTGGCGCCGGCACGCAGGATGTCGTCCTCGTCGATGCCACCGGCGACGGTTCGGCGTGGACCAATCTCTCGGTCATCGGCTCCAACATCGACGAAACCGCCGGCGGCTGGCTCCGCTACGAAGTCACGATCACCGATCCATCACTGCTCACCAGCACCCCCCAGCTCCGTCTTACCGCCCGCGACCTCAGCCCCGGCCACGTCGTCGAAGCCGCCATCGACGACATCATGATCACGGGCCTTGCCCCCTGCATCGCGCCCCCCACCTGCCCCGGCGACACCAACGGCGACGGCCTGGTCAACGGCGCGGACCTCTCCGTCCTGCTGGGCCAGTTCGGTCAGTCAGTGACCCCCGGCGCCAGCGCCGACGTCAACGGCGATGGCCAGGTCACCGGCGCGGACCTCAGCGTACTGCTGGCGAGCTTCGGGAATGTGTGTTGAGGAAGGACCTTAGGCCCTGGGCCCTAGGCCCTCGGGCCTCGATGGAACCCCGACCGTCAGGCAGGGGGCATTGGGCAACTCGGCATGGCTGCTCAAAGCCGCAACCATGCCACACTCCACATTCTTGTCATTTACGAAGGCCGAAGGCCTACCGACCCACGAAGTTCTTCTCGATATAGCACGCCACGTAATCCACGATGCTCTTGGCATCGGGGATCTCGGGGTTCGTCGTCGCCCCCATCGGCTCAAATCGCATGCCCTTGAACCGCGCCACGGCATCCTCCAGCGGCAGGCCGTACTGGATCGCCAGGCTGAACGCCCGGCAGAACGCCTGGCACATCCCGCTCATCGTCGAGCCTTCCTTGGCCATCTTGATGAAGATCTCACCCGGCGATCCGTCGGGGTGCAGACCGATCGTCAGATACCCCTCGTGATTCCCGACGCTGAACTTGTGCGTCACCGAATCACGCGTCCCCGGCAGCGCCCGGCGCGAGAGTCCCATGCTCTGAAGGTCGTCGCTCATGCCCGTTCTGGCCGTCCTCGTCAGCGTGCCTGGGGTCATCGTCACTCCGGTTCCCGAATGGGGCAGTCGAAGGTCCAACGGACGGGCCGGTGCGCCGCTCGCAGGCCCCCCCTGCCTATCGGCCTCCACCCCGGCACCCGCTCGACTTTCGGCGTCCCCGCGTCGGGCCAACCAGCACGACCCGGAGGAGCCATGCTACCCCCGATCCCCGCCGCCCGGGGAGCCCGCGCCCCAGGCCCGCCTCAGACCAGCGGCACAAACCGCACGGGCATGATCTGCCGCCGCTCCACGCCGCCGTCGGCCCGCTTTTCCAGCACCCACAACTGCTGGGCCTCAGGGGTCTCCCCCACCGGAATCACCAGCCGCCCGCCGGGCATGAGCTGCTCCAGCAGGGCCGGCGGCACGCTCGGCCCCGCCGCCGTCACCATGATCCCGTCAAACGGGCACTGCTCACGCCACCCCTTGGCCCCGTCGCCGCGGCGGACACGCACGTTGGTGAACCCCAGCCGCTTGAGGCGTCGCTCGGCCTCCTCAGCGAGGTACTCGTCGGCCTCAACACTGAACACATCCCGCGCCAGCTTCGACAGCACCGCCGCCTGATACCCCGACCCCGTGCCGACCTCCAGGATCACATCCGTCGGCTTGGGGTTCAAGAGTTCGGTCATCACCGCCACCATGTACGGCTGCGAGATCGTCTGCGACTCGCCGATCGGGATCGGGCGATCCTCGTACGCCGCGCGCGGGTCACGGCTCGGCACGAACTCGTGCCGCGGGATCTCGCGCATCACCGACAGCACACCGGGATGCCGAACCGGCGTGCGATCACCCTTCACAGGGCGCTCGATCTGATCGCGGACCATCCGCAGGCGCAGCTCCGCCAGGAGTTTGTCGCGCGCGTCGGCATGGTTGTCGGTCTGTTCCAGCGGCATAGTGGTCCTCGTGTCCCTTATTCTCTACCGGCAAACCCCAGCCAGTCATCCAGCCAGTCGTCGGATTCCAGAACAGCCCGCCGCTGGGCCGCCGCCAGCCGCTCGGCCCGACGCTGCACACGGTCCAGAATCCCGCCCTGGAGCCGCAAAAAGCCCGGCCGCCCGCCCCCGAACCGCGTGACCAGATCATCGTCGAGACTGGAGAACATCATCGCCGATCCCGGGTCCCCCTGACGCCCCGCCCGTCCAAAGAGCTGGCGATCGGTCCGCCGGGACTCGTGCCGCCCGGTCCCGATGACGTGCAGCCCCCCCGCCGCCCTGGCGCCGGCATCGAGCACGATGTCAGTCCCCCGCCCGGCCATGTTGGTCGCGACGGTCACCCGCCCGGCCCGACCGGCCCCGGCGATGATCGCCGCCTCCTCCTCGTGACGCCGAGCATTGAGCACGCGGTGCTCCACCCCGGCCGCAACGAGCAACGCGCTCAGCGTCTCACTCTCCACAATGCTCCGCGTGCCGATCAGCACCGGCCGCCCCGCGTCGCGCTGCCGCCGCGTCTCAGCAACAACCGCATCCCACTTCTCGCCCTGCGTGCGCACCACCAGCTCCGCCCGCTGCTCCCGGATGCACGGACGGTTCGTCGGCAGCGCCACAACCCCCAGCCGGTACACCGACCAGAACTCCCCCGCCCCCTCGCGCGCGGTCCCCGTCATCCCGCTCAGACGCCGGTACAGCCGGAAGTACCGCTGGAAGCTGATCCTGGCCCGCGTCTCCTTCATCGCGCGAACGGTCAGCCCTTCCTTCGCTTCCACCGCTTGATGCAGCCCGTGACGCCAGCTCCGGTCGGGCATCAGCCGGCCGGTGCTCTCATCAACGATCACCACCTCATCGCCGCGGACGATGTACTGCCGATCCCGCTCAAACAGCTCGCGCGCCAGCAGCGCCTCCGTCACCAGCTCCTCACGCCGACGGCGCGCCGCCCAGCCACGCTCGCCCTCGCCGCCCACCTCCGCGGCCAACTCCTCGATCCTCTCTAGACCTCGATCGGCAAGCCTGATCTCGCGGTGCACCCGATCCACCCGGTAGTGCGTCCCCTCCTCCAGCCCGCCGGCCACTCGGGACGCAAGCCGGAACACCTCGGGGCGCTCGGCTCCGCGCGTGGGCTCAGAGATGATCAGCGGCGTCACCGCCTCATCAATCAACACAAAGTCCGCCTCATCGACGATCGCCTCAGCCAGACCGCGCTGCACCAGCCCGAGCCTCGAAACGCCCCCGGATCCGGCGATCGACGCCGCCAGAACCGGCGTCAGCCCGTGCGAGCTGCCCAGCGCAAGCCGATCCCTCAGGTAGTCCGCGGCCGCCTCCTTGCTCGTGCAGTACGTCACATCCATCGCGTACGCCCGGCGTCGATCGTCGCTGCCCATGCGATCGACGATGTGCCCCACCGACACGCCCAGCCGGCGATACAGCGGTGCCAGCACCTCGGCATC
>SXGQ01781689.1_pt1 | contig 23084 bp, 21 predicted proteins | sample 3178371 | NCBI WGS metagenome assembly SXGQ01 (sample SAMN11356859, study PRJNA531348) | freshwater metagenome | isolation source: freshwater sample F1-20 | place: China: Fuxian Lake, Yuxi | collected 2017-12-25 | reverse complement strand
TCGATCTCGGCCGCAAGGAAGGTGATCAGGCCTGGATCGACAAAGTGGTCGAAGCCGTACATCTGACCGACCGTCTCGAACACCGTCCGAGCGAGTTGTCGGGTGGACAACAGCAGCGAGTCGCCGTCGCACGGGCGTTGGCGAGCAAGCCCAAGATCATAATCGCCGACGAGCGGACCGGCAATCTCGACAGCAAGACCGGAGCCGAGATCCTTCGTTTCATGCGCCAGGCCGTTACCGAACTCGGACAGACGATCGTGATGGTCACGCACGATCCGGTCGCCGCGGCCTATGCCGACCGCGTGATCTTCCTCGCCGACGGACGGATCGTCGACGAGATGACCGAACCGACCGCCGAGCGGGTTCTCGACCGCATGAAGAAGTTCGGTTCCTGAGCGCACTATGACCACCCCGGTCCCCCGTCTCACACTGCGCGGCGTTCTGGCTCGCAAGTGGCGCGTGCTCCTCACCGTGCTCGCCGTGGTGAGTGGAGTGGCGTTCGTGTCGGGCGCGTTCATCCTGACCGACAGCGTCAAGAAGTCGATCAACGATCTCTTCGCCACCCTCAGCGAGGGCATCGATCTCGAGGCCCGCTCGTCCATCGCCTTCGGCGACGAAGCGCGCGCCAACCGCGATCCGGTGCCGGCGAGTCTCATCGACACCATTTCGTCGGTCGATGGCGTTCGCACCGCGGAGGTCAACCTTCTGCGCGGCGCGACCGTCATCAAGAAGAACGGTGACCGTCTCGTCACCTCCGGTCCGGCGTTCGGCATCGCGTGGGTAGGACCCGACGGGCTCGACGGGCGCACTCTGCTCGAAGGTCGCGTCGCCGAGGGGTCGGGCGAAGTCGCCCTCGACAAGAGTTCGGCCGACCGGGCCGGCTACGAGATCGGTGACACGGTCACGATCGTCGGACCGACCGGCAAAGGTGAGTTCGAACTCGTCGGCCTGACCGGAACCGGGAACACCTCGGGAGGCGGCGGGGCATCGATCGCCGCCTTCGATCCGGCGACCGCCGATTCGTTCCTCGGAGCCAATGGCCTCGCCGACTCGATCTACATCGCCGTCGATGAGGGCGCGTCGGTCGACGATGTGAAGGTCGCCGTGTCGGCTGCGGTGCCCGATGGCATCGAGGTGATCTCGGGTGAGCAGTCGGCCAAGGAGACCGCGGGCGCGATCAACGACATCATCGGGATCTTCGGCAACGTTCTCCTCGGTTTCGCGGCCGTGTCGCTGTTCGTCAGTGCATTCCTCATTTTCAACACCTTTGCGATCATCGTGAGCCAGCGACTCAGAGAGTTGGCACTCATGCGCGCCGTCGGCGCGAGCACCCGCCAGATCCGCTCGATGATCATCGGAGAATCACTGGTGGTCGCGGTTCTGGCCACGGTCCTCGGCATCTTCGCCGGCATGGGAGTCGCCACCGGAATTGTTGCCCTGTTCAACGCGACCGGCGCCGCATTCCCGTCGGCTTCACTCATCGTGTCGGCGCGTACGATTCTCGTTTCGGCATTCGTCGGTGTGGGCGTGACCGTATCGGCCGCGGTGATTCCGGCGCTACGCGCCGGACGAATCCCGCCGGTCGCCGCCATGCGCCCGGAACTCGGCTTCTCGGCTCTGCAGAAGAACAAGCGACTCCTCGTCGGGTCCATCGTGCTCTCCGTCGGCGTCGCGCTGCTCGGAATCGGAATCTTCGGTCAACCGGGTGGAACTCCGGGCACCCTCGGGCTCTCGGCGCTCGGCGCGATCCTCCTCTTCCTCGGAGTGGCGAGTCTGTCCACCACGTTCGCTGCGCCGGCCAGCCGACTCATCAGTCGAGCACTCCCCTTGCCCTTCTGGCCCATGACGCGATCGATCCCCGGTCGTCTCGGCAGTCGCAACGCGCAACGCACCCCGCGCCGCACGGCATCCACGGCTTCGGCGCTCATGATCGGCCTCGCGCTCGTGAGCACGGTGTCGGTGGTGGCCGAATCGGTGAAGAAGACCTTCCAGGATCAGATCGAAGGTTCGGTGACCGCCGACTTCTTCATCGCCAATGGTCCGGGGGATTTCCAAGGCCTGCCGGCCACCTTCGCCCAACGTCTGCAAGAACTCCCCGAACTCTCCGCGGTGAGCCCGTTCCGTGCCACGGTCGCGCTCGTGAACGGCAAGGAGAAACAAATCGGCGCCGTCAACGGAACCGCCTTCGGTGAACTGGTCGACATCGATCTCGTGTCGGGTTCGGTCGCCTCACTCGACGAAGGTCGGATCCTGCTGCACGAAGACCCGGCGCGAGATCTCGGTGTTCGAACAGGAGACACCGTGTCGGTCACCTGGCAGAACGGTCAGACCTCCGAGCTCGAAGTCGGTGGCGTGTACGCCGACTCGAGTGTGGCCGGTAATTGGCTCATCGGACTCGGCCTGCTCGCCGAGGTCTCCACTGCGCCACCCGTCGACTTCTTCATCGGCGCCAAGATCGCCGACGGCGTGAGCATCGAGGATGCACGGCGAGCGGTCGAGGACGTGGCCGGCGACTACCCGAGTGCCGAGGTACAGAATCAGGCCGAATTCCAGCAGAGTCAGGAAGACCAGTTCAACCAGCTGCTGCAAGTGATCTACGGACTCCTGATCTTCTCGATCGGTATCGCCGTCCTCGGCATCGCAAACACCATGGCGCTCTCGGTGTTCGAACGCACCCGCGAATTCGGACTACTGCGTGCCGTGGGCATGAGCCGGCGCATGCTCAAGCGCACGATTCGCTGGGAAGCGGTGATCGTCGCGGTGTTCGGTGCGACTCTCGGTCTCGTGATCGGCATTCCCCTCGGGACGACCGTGGCTTCGGCGCTCCCCGATTCGTTCGTGAGCACCGTGGCCGTGCCGGTGTCGACCATCGTCAACATCCTGATCGCCGCCGTCGTCGTCGGTATCGTTGCCGCGATCTTCCCGGCGCGACGGGCCGCCAAACTCGACATTCTCGAGTCGATCTCCACGCACTGATGGCCCTCGACCTCTCTTCGCTCGAACCTGCAGTACTCGAGTTCCTGAGCGAGCGTCATCTCGCGGTGCTCGTGACTCAGCGAGCCGACGGATCACCACACGTGGTTGCTGTGGGTTTCACCTACGAACCCACCACCCGAGTGGTTCGGGTGATTACGCGCGCCGGAAGCGTGAAGGCGGCCAATGCGCGCCGCGGTGGGCGGGCGGCGGTCAGCCAAGTGGACGGTCCGCGCTGGCTCACCCTCGAGGGGCCGGTGCGTCTGGCCACTGAAACCGACGAAGTGAGCCGGGCCGTGGCGGCCTACGCCGAGCGATACCGGATGCCCGCCGAACGCGACGACCGCGTGGTGGTGGAGATCGCCGTCGACCGGATTCTCGGTCGGGCCTGAATCAGCCCAACTCGCGTAGGTCGTCGAAAATCCGAACGCGCTGACGCGCGGCACGCGCGTCGTTCAGATACATCGCCTCGACCGGATGCGGCTCCACCCGCTGCAGATTCAACGGCAGCACGAGACCTTCGCCGGGGTCGGTCTGACAATCAGGGCACCAGTACACCGGACGCGGATCGGCTCCCGATGTGGCCATGGCGATGGTCCCGTGGCAACGCTCACAGCGTTGGCCGACGCGGCCGTAGACGTGCAGGCCGTGCGGACCGACCGTCGCGAGACGTTGTGCGACGTCGACGAGAGTCTCGCAATCATCTTCGGTGAGTTCACCGAATTCGGTCCACGGATCGAGTTCGACCGACCACAGCACTTCGGATCGCTCGACGTTCCCGACGCCGGTCATCACCCGCGGATCACCGAGAACCTCGGCGACAGTTGCCGAAGAATCCGAGTAGGCGATCATGCGATCGACGAGCGCGACGATGTCGACGTCGGTGCGTCGGATGTCGGGGCCGGCACCTCCACATTGCGGATGCCGATGACGATCGGGCGCGCGATAGGTCTCGATGCGAACCGGACCGAAGCAGACCGCGACCCATCCATCGACTTCGATGACCGCTCGCGCCTCACTCATCGGCTTCTGCCAGCGGACATCGGACCGATAGAGATGCCACTCACCCGAGAATCGCCACGAGGTCTCGAGCACGATGCCGTCATCCCACTCGATCGTCAACTTGCGACGTTCGGCGCGGATCGCTTCGATCACTGCGCCTTCGCGCGGATGCGGTCCGATGCCGGCGACGGCATCGAATCGGAGGGTCGGCTGATTGATCAATGCCGTGCGCATCGCTGCCGAGGTGCGTGTGTTCGAGGCCCCTCCCGCCACGAAAAAACTTTACGCCCTGAACGAGGCGCGTCGGAGGATGGTCGTTACGGAAGCTCGCCCACGTGTCCGAGCGCGAGCCGCAACAGTCGGTCCTGACCGCCGGTCATGTCGGCCGCGATCTTCGGACTGGCCGCTTCCTTGGGTGAGAACCACGCGAGGTCGAGTGCCTCTTGGGTGGGCTGGCACTCCCCGTCCACCGGCACCACGTACACGAGACTCACTGCGTGGTGGCGCGGGTCGGTGAAGCCGCTCACGTCGGGGTCGGGGAAGTACTCGGCGATGGTGAAGGGAGCTGGATTGGCCGGAATCCGCGGCAAGGCGAGTGGGCCGAGATCTTTCTCGAGGTGACGGATCAAAGCGTCGCGCACCCGCTCGCCGTACAGGACCCGTCCCGACACCAACATCCGGCTGATCGATCCGTCGGCCGCCACCCGCAGGAGGAGTCCGACCTTGGTGACCCGTCCGTGCGAGTCGACCCGAACCGGAATGGCATCGACGTACACCATGGGCACGCTGGCCCGGGCCTGGGCGAGGAGTTCGGGGCTCAGCCACGAAGTGCGGGTGTCGATCTGGTCGCTCACGAAGGCTCATTCTCCCAGATCGGCTAGGTCGATGTATGCGAAACGGCCCGAAGCAATGATCGTTTCGGGTGGTTCACCCCGGGCGATGGAATCCGGCCCGGGCCGCTTCCACGAGACTCCGGACGTCGCATCCCCGATGGTGATCGTCGACGATTCCCATCGACTGCATGAACGCGTACATCGTGGTCGGCCCGACGAACGACCAGCCGCGCTTCTTGAGATCGTTCGACATCGCCACCGACTCCGGCGATGTGACGAACCCCGACACCTGAGCGGCGGTCGGGTTCTTCGGCCGCCGGCCCGGCTCGGGTTCGAATCGCCAGACGTAGGCGGCGAGCGATCCGCATTCGTCGATCAGCGAAACACAACGTCGCGCGTTGTTGATCGTCGACTCGATCTTGCCGCGGTGCCGCACGATCCCCGCATCGAGCAACAAGCGCTCGACATCTCGTGACCCGAATCGGGCCACCGCTTCGATGTCGAAGCCGCGAAACGCCTGGCGAAAGGCCGGTCGCTTGTTCAAGATGGTGCTCCACGAGAGCCCGCTCTGGAATCCCTCGAGGCACATCTTCTCGAAGAGATGCCGATCGTCATCGACCGGGAAACCCCACTCGGTGTCGTGGTAGTCCACCATCACCGGCGCCGTTCCGGCCCAGGCGCATCGACGCGCGATCGGAGGCGTCATCGGGCGGCGATCGGCGCCGTTCCGGCCACCGTGGTGCGATGCAGTTCACGCCGGAAACCGGCGTAGTCGTTGAGCGCCAGATGCTGGGTCGAACGGTTGTCCCAGATCACCACGTCACCGGACTGCCAGCGATGTCGGTAGGTGAACCGTGCCTCGGTCGTGTGGGCGTGCAGGAACTCCATCAACGCCACGGCTTCGCTACGGTCCATCGCGTCGATGTCACGCACATAGGCCCGGTTGTAGAACAGCACCTCACGATCGGTCTCGGGATGCCGACACACCAGCGGGTGACGTTGTTCTCCGTCGGCTGAATCGTCACAGACGATCGTCATACCGCGCATTCCCGAATGGATCGGCTGCATGCGGCGCGAGTACGCATCGCGGGCGGTGTGCACGGCCACGAGTTCGCGAAGTGTGTTCTGCATCCCGGCGTCGAGCGCGGCCCAGGCCGCCGTCATCGACGCAAACACGGTGTCGCCACCCCATGGCGGCACGTCGACCGCCGCGAGAATCGTGAACGACGGCGGCGACGACTGGAAGGAGAAGTCCGAATGCCAGGCGCCTCCGAAGTTGAACGCCTTGCCCTCGTCGGCCTCTTTCACCACCCTGATCACATCGGGGAATTCCGACATCGTGGCCACGAAGGGCACCTCGCCGCTCGGGCCGAGTCGTCGCGAGAAAGCCGACTGTTCGGCCGCCGACAGACGCTGACCGCGAACGACCACGACCTCGTTCGCGCACACGGTCGCTCGGAGTTCGGTCAGTGCCGCATCGTCGAGGTCGGTCAGATCGAGGCCGTGAACCTCGGCGCCGAAGACCCCGGTGACCGGCGTGGTGATCATGACCGAACGCTACTTCGGGGCGATTCGCCGTCCGCTCGTGGCCTAAGTTGACGACATGACCGCACTCGAGATCCCACGGTTCGGCGAACTACTCGCACCGTTCATCGGTCGGGTGCCCGCCGAGGCCATGCCGCGGTTTCTCGCGTTGCTCGAACGCGGCGCCGCCGATCGCTACCGGGTCTGGGCCGAGGCCCTCCCCGAACACCGCGCCGGCCTGCTCGATTGCGCCGGTCGGGAGGACGAAATCGCCGATCGCATCGATGCCGCCTTCGCCCTGGACGAGTCGCTTCGACCCGCGCTCGAGGCTCCACTTCCCGAAGCCATCGCCGTCTATTACGAGGTATTCGCGGCCTACGACATCTGGGATCAGTTGCGAATCCAGGCCAATGCTGAGCGCCAGGGGGCCAACGCCTGGCGCGGAATCGCCGCTCGTCACCCCGACCCCGACGTGGTGCGGGCCCTCGAATCGTGCTCGGCCCTCGAGGAGTCGAGCGCCGACTACCTCGACGTCCTCATCGCGACCCACGCACCCTGACCTCACATCGCGGACGAATAGTTCACCCGGGGGTCTCGCCGGATTCGTCTAGATGAATTATCATCTCGCCATGTCGCGACCGCCCGCCTCTCTCCGAGCCCTGGCCGTTGCCCGTGGTGACGAACCGGCCGATCTCCTGATCACCGGCGGTCGGGTGCTCTCGCCCATCACCCGCGAATGGATCACCACCGATCTCGCCATCGCCGACGGCGTAGTCGCGGGTTGGGGTCGGCGTGAAGCAACGGAAACGGTCGACGTCGGTGGGGCCGCGCTGGTGGCCGGTTTCGTCGATGCGCACATGCACCTCGAGTCGACCAAGTTGTGGGTCGACGAATTCGTGAAAGGTGCGCTTCCGTGCGGCACGACCGCGGTGGCCTGCGATCCACACGAGATCGCCAACGTCGCCGGACTCGAAGGTGTGGCGGCGGTGGCGGAGGCCGCCGAACGCATGCCGTTCACCTTCGGCCTCGCCGCCTCGAGTTGTGTCCCGGCTTCGAGCTTCGAAAGTCCAGGCGCCGCGTTCTCTCCGGCCGACGTGCGCCATCTCATCGAAGAGTTCGGCGCGATCGGTGTGGGCGAGGTCATGAACTATCCGGCCGTCATCAACGGCGACCCCACGTTCCGCGAGATCATCGCCGCCGCTGGCTGGCGCAGTGTCGATGGCCACGCCCCCGGGCTGCGCGGCCCACAACTCGACGCATACCTCGCGGCCGGCGTCGAATCCGATCATGAGGCCTTCCAACTCGACGAGGCTCACGAGAAGCGTCAGAAGGGCATGTGGGTGTTCCTTCGTTACGGCTCGGCGTGCAAGGACCTCGTCGATCTCCTGCCCACGGTTCTGCGCAACGGCTGCACACGAACCGCGATGTGTACCGACGACCGCGAACCCCACCAGATCCGCACGATCGGTCACATCAACCACTGCGTTCGCCTCGCCGTCGAAGCGGGTCTCTCCGAGATCGATGCTCTGGTGATGGCGTCATACCTACCGGCCGAGTTCCACAACTTCTTCCATCTCGGCCAACTCGGACCCGGGTACCAAGCCGATGTGATCGTGTTCGATCAATTGGCCGACTTCCGACCGAGCGCCGTCTACCAGGCCGGCCGACTCGTGGCGCGCGACGGGCTGATTCTCCCCGGTGCCGTGCCCAGCACTCCGGCACCGTCGAACCTGCGCGATCGCATTCGTCTTCATCACCGACCCACCGCGGCCGAACTCACTATCACTCCGCCGCCGCGCGGCTGGGCCAAGGTCATCGGCGTCACCGAAGGCACCGTGCGCACGCGCGATCTCGAACTCGACGTCACCGATCCGAAGAACGACATCGCGCGCATCGCCGTGCTCGAGCGCCACAAGGCGACCGGTCGTATCGGACTTGCCTACGTCGCGGACTTCGGACTCACACGCGGCGCGATCGCCTCGAGCGTTTGTCACGATGCGCACAACATCATGGTCGTGGGCGCGCTCGACGATTCCGGTCCGGCCGACATGGCCGCCGCGGTGGCCCGCCTCGACGAAATCGGTGGCGGACAGGTGCTCGTTCACGAAGGACGCGTGCTCGCCGAGGTGCCGCTGCCCATCGCCGGACTCATGAGCGACAAGGCACTCGCCGATGTCGCCGACGAGATCGAACACATGGAGGAAACGGCCCGCAACTTCGGCATCGGAATCGCCGCGCCCTTCATGTTGTTGTCGTTCCTCGGATTGTCGGTCATCCCCGATCTGCGCGTCACCGATCTCGGACTCATCGACGTCAATCAATGGAAACCCATCCCGGTCGCACTCTGATCGACCGGTAGCCTCGACCGCATGCCGGTCAAACGCCTGATTCGAGTTCTGCAGGCGTCGACCTTCTTCATCTCGGCGTCGTACGGCGTCATGTTCACGATGCTCGACGACTACCGCGACGAGTACGGCATCTCGGAATCACTGCTCGGCTTCGTGGTCGCGGTCGGATTCTTCGCCTCGTTCATCTCACAGCTCTCCCTCGCGCCGCTCGCCGACCGGGGACACTCCCGCCGTCTCCTCGTGGTGGGCTTCACGACCGTGATCGCCGGCTGTCTGTTGATGGCCTTGGGTACGTCGGCCCTCGCACTGATCGTCGGCCGACTGGTGATGGGTCTGGGCACCGGCATGTCACTACCGGCACTGCGTCGCATCATCATCGTGGCCGACCCCGAACATCTGGGCGTCAACATGGGGCGCCTCATGAGCGTCGACGTCGCCGGCTTCGCCATGGGACCGGTGATCTCGGTCGCCACCGTCGGGCCGCTCGGAATCCCGGCTCCCTTTCTCGTTCTCGCCGGAGTCCTCGGAGTGGCTGCATTCATTCTCGGGCGCCTGCACGTACCGGAGACCGACGCTGACGATCGCCCGACCGAGCGTCTGGCCTTCGATCTCCTGCGTTATCGCGCGGTGACGGCCGCAGTACTGATCGGGCTCGCACTGTTCCTCATGATCGGTACCTTCGATTCGCTCTGGGCGCTCATGATGGAAGACCTCGACGCGCCCGAGTGGATGGCCAACGTGGGCATCACGTTGTTCGCCTTGCCCATGATCTTTCTCGGCCCATACGGCGGACGGCTCTCACAGCGCGTCGGCCCCTATCGCGCGGGCGCAGCCGGAATGCTCCTCGGTGGACTCTTCATGTGCATGTACGGACTCCTACCGAGCCCGTACATGATGATGGGCGTCTTCTTGTTGCACACGATCAACGACGGGCTCACCGTCACGAGTGCCGGAGTCGCCATCGGGATTGCCGCGCCACCGTCACGCCAGGCCGGCGCACAAGGTCTGCTCGGCGGCTTGCAGACACTCATCGGTGGCATCAGCGCGACCGCCGCCGGTTGGAGTTACGACTCAGCCGGTCGTGGGGTGACCTTCGTGGGCTGCGCGGCGATCATGTCGGTCCTCGTCGCCATCGGACTTCTGCTCGCCGGTGACCTACGGTCGAAACGGCCCGACGCCACAGCCGAAACACTCGAACCCGTGGTGTGAGTTCGCCCGTCGACGGGCCACATGACAACATCGATGCATGGGTTTCCGCGACGGTGACGGTTGGGTCTTCTGCCAGCGCTGTCAGTCGCGTCACTGGGGGCTGTACGGCGCGGCCGGACTCCTCATGGTCCGCCTCGATCTGGAGACGCCGCGCGTTCTCCTTCAACTTCGCGCCGCCTGGACCCACGGCGGTGGAACGTGGGCCATCCCGGGCGGTGCGCTCGACTCACACGAGGACCCCATCACTGCTGCGGTACGCGAGGCCTGGGAAGAAGTCGGAATCGACGTCGAGGCCGTCACCGTCAAGGACGTCTACCGCGACGACCACGTCAACTGGAACTACTTCACGGTCATCGCGCACGTGTCGGGTGACGTGATCGTGTCGGAGGGCAACTACGAATCCGAGGAAATCGAATGGGTCGCGCTCGATGCCGTCGATTCGTATCCGTTGCACCCGGGTATGCGCGGCACGTGGCCGCAATTGCGCGATCTGGTGTCGGCTACTCTCCCCACATCATGAAGACCACCGCCGCCGTTCTGCGGGCCGGTAACGGCCCTTTCACCGTCGAGACGCTCGAAGTCGGCGAGCCCGGACCGCACGAAGTGCTCGTGCGAGTCGTCGCCGCCGGTATGTGCCACACCGACCTCCTGTCGCGCGAACTCCCACCCGAGTTCTTCGGTGGCCCCCAGGTGTACGGGCACGAAGGTGCCGGTGTGGTGGAGGCCGTGGGCGCGGGCATCGGGTCGGTGGCCGTGGGCGATCATGTGGTGCTGTCGTTCAATTCGTGCGGTTCGTGCCCGGCGTGCGCGAAGCGGCGCCTTCCGTACTGTTTCAACTTCTCGCTCCACAACATGTCGGGCGGACGCCCCGACGGCACGTCGGCGTTCTCCGATGCCACCGGCGCTCGGGTCGGCTCGCACTACTTCGGGCAGTCCTCGTTCGCCAACCACACCGTGGTGGCCGAATCATCGGTGGTGAAGGTCGATCGCTCGGCTCCGCTCACCAAGATGGGTCCACTCGGTTGTGGAATCCAGACCGGGGCTGGCGCAATTCTCAACACGCTCAAGGTCGAGTCCGGTTCGAGTGTGGTGATCACCGGCGCCGGTGCCCTCGGTCTCAGTGCAGTGATGGCCGCCAAAGTCGCCGGCGCCGGCACCATCATCGCCGTGGACCGCCATGAAAGTCGGCTCGAACTCGCATCGCGCTTCGGTGCCACCCATACCGTGAGTGGATCCCCCGAATCGATCACTGCGTCGATCATGCAGACCACCGGTCATGGCGCCGACTACGCATTCGACACCACCGGTAACGCGGCCATCGTGCGGGCGAGCCACGCTGCGCTCAACGTGATCGGGACCATCGCGCTCGCCGGAGTGGGCTTCGGTGACCTCACGGTCGACTTCCTCTCGATGATCAGCGGTCGCACGATCACCGGCGTGATGGAAGGTGACTCGTATCCGCACGAGTTCATCCCGCATCTCGCGTCGCTCAACGCACAGGGCAAGTTTCCCTACGACGAACTCATCACCGAATTCCCACTCGAGGCGATCAACGACGCCGAAGCCGCCAGCGCGAGCGGCAAGGTGATCAAACCCGTTCTGGTGATGCCGTCCTAGGCAAGACCGAAACGAATCACTGCGTCACGAAGAGTTTCGAGAGCGGCTGCTCCGTGACCCATGACGATCCGGTCGGGTCGCACCACCACCACATCGGAATCGGTGTGATCGAGGATTCGTGCCGTGACGGTTCCTGGCTCGGCCACGAGCACGAGACCGCCCAAGGATTCGACCAGCATTCGATGATCGGTACTGAGTGAGGAATCACTCGCAACCACGATGCACCAACGACCATCGAGAACGTCGTCGAAAATCGCCGCACCCACGCGACCGTCGCTCACGACGTATCCGCCTTCGTCGGTCACGAGTGGCGAGCCGGCGAGCCGGGGCATCGGGGCGCCACCTCGATCGGTCGGGTCGTTGGCCCGGGCGGCGAGCATCATCGCGTCGCGGCCGGCCGCCTCGTCGGCATCGAGCGTGCAGATCACGCGACCGAATCCGACGGCCGACTCCACGATCGCCCGCACATGAGGTGAGCGCTCCGGTTGGTAGGTGTCGAGCAACGATTCTTGGGCGCCCTTCACGACTGCGGCCAACTTCCATGAGAGATTGAGCGCATCGCGGATGCCGCTGCACATACCCTGCCCGAGGAATGGCGGCATCTGATGCGCGGAATCTCCGGCCAGGAGCACGCGACCCCGACGCCAATCGTTGGCGATGAGTCCGTGAAACGTGTACACGGCCGACCGCTCGACCGTTGCCCGATCAGCGTCGAGATACGGAGCCATCAACTCGGCGATCACCTCGGGCCGATCGATCGACTCGGGATCCTCGCCCGGCAACAACATGAACTCGAACCGCCGTCGCCGCCCGGGCATCGGAACGATCGTGTGGGGGCGGGCGGGGTCGCAGACCTGCAACGTGCGCCTGGGCGTATCGGGGTCCGGCTCGTTCAACAGCACGTCGACCACCAACCATGGCTCGTCGAAGTCGAGGTCGACCTGACCCGTGCCTAGGAAGCGACGGGTGAACGATCGGGCACCGCAACAACCGATCACCCACGCCGCCTCGACCGAGACGGACTCGCCCGCGAGGTTTCGTGCAGTGACCAACACACCATGATCGGTCTCGTCGATGGCCACGACGTCGTGAGCCACGAGCAACGTCGCGCCGAACGTCGTGGCGCGAGCGCGCAGAAGTCGGTCGAGTGAGGGTTGATGGAAGAGATTCGACGGTGGAGCCGTGTGATCCGAGTCGAGCGTTGCGGTCATCCGGATGAGCAATTGCTTGTCGGCCGTGAGGAAATCCATTCCCTCGTTGACGATCGACCAATCGGGTTCGTCCGACCAGGCACCGATCTGCCGCAGAGTGCGCAGAGTCTCGGCGTCGAGATGAGCGGCGCGCGGCAACGGGTACACGTCGGTGTCGCGCTCGAACACGCACACCGACAGACCCGCCTTGGCGAGCAAGGCCGCCAGCGTGGAACCGACCGGACCGGCGCCGACGATGGCGACGTCGACCTTGGTCATGTCAAAGCGGCCCAGCCGGACTTCATGGCCTCGAGATCGGGTGGGATGATGAACTCGAGCGGCATGTTTGGTCCCCAGGAATGGCCGATGTGCTCGGGACCCACCGGCGTACGTCCCTTGGTCTCCCATTCCATGTCGTCGGTGATGATGTCCATGTCGGAGTAGAACTCGATGAACGAACCCGACGGTTCGAGCAGATACCAAAAGAAGTTCGATCCCACGAAGTGGCGACCGAAGCCCCAACCCTGACGCGAAGCATCGCTGCGGACGAGCGCGGTGGCGTTGTGACCGACGTGGTCGATGTCGTCGCACTCCCACGAGTAGTGCTGGAGTTGCGGGACCTCCGAGTTCACCACGGCCACGTTGTGATGATCGGTGCTGCATCGCAGGAACGCGATGATGCCCGGGAAGTGGTCGCTGACCTTGAAGCCCAGACCTTCCACCAGGAAGCGGATCGTGGAATCGATGTCGGGTGACCCGATCACGATGTGGCCGAGTCGGCGGGGCGCACGAACGTGTGGACTCACACCACCCGCGCGCGCGTTGATCCGCTCGTTGCGCCCCGGTCCGGTGTAGACCGTGGCCGGGAGCTTCGTGAGTGCGGGAGCCACGCCCGGGCGAACCGAGAACTCGACTCGGGTGGTCGGGTCGATGGCCCGCAACGTGTCGTCGACGATTCGCGGTTCGATCCCGAGACCGGTGAGGCGTGAGGTGATGATCGAGATGTCGGTCGTGTCCGAGGCGAGCAGATTCACGTTCAGAAGTCGCCGAAATCCGCCTTCTTCGAGTTGCACCTGTTGCCCACCGTCGGATCCGCCGAAGCTCGCGCCCGACTCACCCGCGATGAAGCCGGCTTGTTCGTAGAAGGAACGTTGACGAGCCGCATCGGGAACGGCCACCCGTATCGAATCGAGTCGGTGAAGCGCCATGATCGGCTACTTGCCGGCCACGCAAACGTTGCGCAGCGTGCCGATGATGTCGGCGCCACTGTCGATCACGTCGCCCGCCTTCAGGAGTTGTCCGCGGGCCATACCCACGCCGTCCGGCGTACCCGTGAAGATCAGGTCACCCGATTCGAGGGTGCAGATTCCCGACAGGTAGTGGACGAGGTACGGGATGCTGAAGATGAGGTTCGTGGTGCGCGACTCCTGCATCCGCTCCCCCGAAACGTCGCACCAGAGTCCGATGTCATCGGGATTCGGGAACGAATCGACCGAGACCACGGCCGGTCCGATGGGTCCGTAACCATCGAAGCTCTTGCCGAGCGAGAACTGCGGTGGCTTACCGGTCGTCTGGACCTTGCGGTCCGAGATGTCCTGTCCGAGCGTGAGTCCGGCGATGTGTGACCACGCGTCGGCTTCCGCGATGTGTCGTCCGCCTTTACCGATCACGACCACGATCTCGACCTCCCAGTCGACCGTGTCGCCCGAGAGTTCGATGTCCGCCGTGGGGCCGGCCAGACACGACGGAAACTTCGTGAACGTGAGCGGCGCCGGCGGTAGCTCCATGTTCGATTCGGCGGCATGCGACTTGTAATTCAGACCGATGCCGAAGACCTTGGACGGCTTGGGCACGCAGATTCCGGGGGTTCCCTGAATCCGCGGTTGGGCTGCGGCTTTCTCGGCCAGTGCATGGAGTTCGGTGAAGCGAGCGATGGCATTCATCGGCGAGCCGAGTGATTCGTCACCGGCGACTCGCGCGACGTCGACGAACCCGTCGTCGAATTGAAATGCCGAACGGCCGTCGATGGTGGCGAGGCGGAACATGTTTCTCCTTGATTGGTCAGTCGTTGTTGGTGGGTCGAGTGATCGGGGCCGGGTTCTGATCGATGAGCATCTGCACGGCCCGAAGCGTGGCTGCGAGATGCTGGGTGTGAACCTCGATCGTGCGCTCAGCATCGAAGGCGACGGCCGCGCGCAATAGTTCGAGATGATCGTTGCGATGCGGGGTGCGCCCATTGGGTTTGCCGATGAACTGATACAGACGCGCGCGGTCCATGAGGGTGGCGATCTGGGCGAGCAGAGTTCGGTTCGGGCACCTTGACATGAGCGCCAGATGGAACTCACGGTGCGCGGTCTGTTGCTCGACCGGATCCTTGGCCTCCACGAGCGCCGAGAATGCTCCTTTCACGAGCGTGACGAAGGAGTCGTCGCCGCGCGCGAGGGTGATCGAGTCCCCGAGCGCGACCGGCTCGAGGAGTAAACGGACCGAGTAGAGCTCGGCAGCCAGAGTCGGGTCGACGATGGCCACCCGCGCACCACGTTGTGGCGTGAGATCCACGAGACCCTCACCAGCGAGACGACGAAGTGATTCACGGATCGGAGTGGGAGACACCCCCCAGTCGTCGGCGAGGCGCTCGACCGGAATGCGGTCGCCGGGGCGCAGGCGACCCGACCAGATCTCGGAGCGGAGTCGGCGATCGGTCCAGTCGGCCCGCGTGAGCGGAGCGGCTTGGGGATCGACCATGCCCGGAAACTAGGGCTTCTCTTCCCCTGATGTCAATAATCTATAGATTCTCACCACCGGTGTTCTGGTGATGATCTTTCACCGCCAGGGTGAAGAACCCGCACCAGAAGACGCCCCTTTCCATGGAACTACCTTGACCCCATGAGCGACATCCCTCGTTTCAACAGCCAGTCGGCCCCGGCCGAGGTGGCGGCCGCCGTGACCACAGTTGGTTGTGCCGTGATCGAACGCCTCGTTCCCGAGTCGACCATCGACCGACTGCTCGACGAGATGACTCCTCATATCGATGCCACTCCCAACGGCGCCGACGATTTCTCGGGTCGACTCACCAAGCGAACCGGGGCGCTCCTCGCCCGTTCGGTCTCAAGCCAGCAGCTCATCGCCCATCCACTCGTTCTCGGAACAGTCGATCAGGTTCTCGGTCCCAATGCGACCAACTATCAATTGCATCTCACGCAGATCATCAGCATCGGTCCGGGTTCTTCAGCGCAGCCTTTGCATCGCGACCAATGGTGTTTCGACTTCTTCCCATTCCCGCCTGAACTCGACGTGGAGGTCTCGACGATCTGGGCGCTCGACGACTTCACCGAGGAGAACGGCGCGACGCGGATCATCCCTCACTCGTTGCTCGATGATCGTGCGGCCTGCGCCGACGAACACCGCGTCGAACAAGCCGTCATGCCCAAGGGGTCGGTCGTGATCTACACCGGTCGCACGATTCACGGTGGTGGGGCAAATCGCTCGGCCAAGGTTCGGCGGGCGCTCAACGTCGACTATGTGCTCGGATGGTTGCGTCAAGAAGAGAACCAGTACTTGTCGTGTCCGCCCGATGTCGCCCGTCGACTCCCGGAGCACATCCAACGACTCGCCGGCTATTCGATGGGCGCGTACGCGCTCGGCTACATGGATGACGTTCGTGATCCGATGTCGATGCTCCGCGGCGAGTCCGGTTCCTCATCGTTCGGTGGCGACGGCTCGATCGTTCCGAACGTGACTCGATAACCGAACTTGTTCGATTCTGGTGCGGGTTCTTCACCTATGCGGTGAAAAATCATCACCAAAACAACGAGTTAGAGGAAGGTGAAGGGGTCGGTGGTGCGGAGGCGGCCGGGCTTCACCACTCGTGCGTACACCCCCACGTTCTGATCGAGGTCGCGCACGATGTGTCTCAACACCGCCCGGTCCTCCGGCAGATCGTCGGCTACCGCGCGCGTGACCATCACACAGCGGGGGCACGGCCCGATGAACTCGATCTCGGCCTCTCCGACCTTGGCCCGCCGACCCGTCCACGAGAACTCCGGATGACCGGGTTCGTCACCGGTGTCGATCACGAAGTTCGGCCGAAAGCGCCGAACATCGACGTGGGAGTCGGGTAGCGCGGCAGCCAGTGACCGCAGCGCCGACGTGGTCATCACCATGAGCGGCCAACAGTCGTAATACGTGCCGGGCGGCGATTCGAACTCCATCACCACCGGTGGGAACTGCGAAAGATCGGGCAACGGCTCCGATTCCTCGCGGCCGAACACTCCGCGTAACTCGGCCATGATGTCGTCGGAGTCGGGTGCGCCACGTCGATAGTGGTCGAGGTCCTCGGCCGGACGCAGATGTTCGAGGGTCACCGATGTGCCGAGTGCGGCGCTCAGTACGTCGTTCACGCTCGCTGCATCGGAACGGATCTCACGTCCATCGGGCAAGGTGATCCGAACGACATCGTTGCTGCCGCGCAACGAGTCGTCGAGGCGTCGGGCCGACAATCGCATGAGCCCACCGATCTTCTTGGCCCCGCGAATGCCGCCCTTCTCGGTGTCGCGCACCGCCCAGATCCGGTCGCCCACCATGCCGAGTTCGTCGAGATCGCACCACTCGACGGTGGCGCCCTCCATCGACTTGACCGGATGGAGCCAAATCTGATGGATCTTCATGAACGCTGGGTACCGACCTTCAGATCTTTGAAGGGCACGTCCTTGTCGACCATGGGTTCGCGCGGCAGACCAAGCACTCGGTCACCGATGATGTTGCGCTGGATCTCATCGGTGCCACCCGCGATGCTCGACTGGAAACTGTTGAGCATGCGCCGCGCCCATGCTTCGCCACGACTCGATGTGCCTTCCCATGCATCGGACTCGGCGCCGAGCAGATGGTTGATCACGGTGCGGCTGTGCTTGGCGATCCGCGCACCGTGCAACTTGCCGAGCGAACCTCCCGGGCCCGGCACGCGGCCGGCCTTCATCTCGGCCCGGGTGCGCATGGCGACGAGTGACTTAGCGGTCTCTTCGCTGTAGATCTTCATGAGTTCCTGGCGCATCACCGGATCGCTGATCTTGCCGTTCTTCTTGGCGACCTCGATGAGGCCGTCGGCCAGCGTGTGGGTCACGCCGCTCGTGGAGCCGGTACCGATGGCCACGCGCTCGAACATGAGCATGGCGGTCGCTTGGTTCCAGCCGTTGTTCAGTTCGCCGAGCAACCACGACTTCGGGATGCGGACATCGGTGAGGAAGATCTCGTTGAAGTGACGCCCACCGTCGATCTGATGGATCGGCCTGATCTCCACGCCTTTGGCCCGCATGTCCATGATGAACATCGAGATTCCCGCATGCTTGGGAGCATCCGGATTCGTGCGGGCGATGATCACGCCGTAGTCGCACACATGGGCAAGAGTCGTCCAGACTTTCTGTCCGTTCAACACCCACTCGTCACCATCGAGTTCAGCCTTGGTCTGCAGACTCGCCACATCGGATCCGGCGCCGGGCTCGGAGAACATCTGGCACCACATCGTGCGGGCGGCGATGTTGTCGGGCATGAACTCGCGCTTTTGCTCCTCGGTTCCGAATTGATTGAGAACCGGCAGGCACATGCCATGGCTGATCACCAATTCGTACGTCATGTCGGGGAACTTGCCGTACTCCTCGCGATAGATCCGCTCGTGCGCCTTGGTGAGTCCGGCCCCGCCGTACTCCTTCGGGTAGGTGAGTCCGGCCAGTCCGGCTTCGGCCAACTTCTGCTGGAAGGCCCGCCCGACTCCGACCGAACCTTCGCCGCGCTCGATGCCCTTCGCGTGCTTCGACAGGAATTCACGCACCTGGGCACGAAAGGCCTCGGCTTCGGCGGGGGCAAGGGCGTCTTCGACAGTGCTGCTCATGCGGCGATTCTGCCACCGGCTTCCCGGACGGTCGCTATCCGAAGCGCATCTCCCCGACTCACGCCCGCCACCACTACCTTTCGGGAATGGACCAACCCGCCCAACCCGTCGTGCGCCACCTGGACGACTGCCCGACCGAGTCGTGGAGCAGCCCCGAGCGTGGCACGGTGGCGTGGTGGGAACTCATCGGTGGCGACACCATGCCGACCGAAGAACTGACCCTCGGGATCGCCGAGATTCCGGTGGGGGCCGTCCCACCCCCTCGCGGTCATCGTCACGATGCGAGCGAGGTGTACCTGATCGTCGGCGGCGACGGCGAGGTCGTGATCGACGGGCGAGCACATCCTGTTCGCACCGGCTCAGCCGTGTGGATTCCCGCCGATGCCGAGCACTACGCACACAACACGGGACGCACTCCCCTTCGACTCGTCTATGCGTTCGCACGCGACAAGTTCAGCGATGTGCACTACGAATTTCCGGGCGGATGAACTAGTGCGCGGCCGGTGCTGATCCGGGGATCATTTCACTCACGTATCGCGGCCGGAACACGGTCACGAAGAGCAGCCCTCCGGCGATGATGCAAGAGCCGGCCACGAGGAGTGGCGTCGCCGAGCCGATGCTCCCGGTGATGTAGCCGACCAATACCGCAGCCGGGACCTGGGCAAGGTTCGTCACGCTGCTGAAGATCCCCATGGCCTCACCTTGGCGCTCTACCTCAGCCGATCGACTCACGAGGCTCGTGATGTTCGACATCGACAGACCCTGGAAAAGTGCGAGTACAGGGATGACGGCGTACAGCCAGAAAGTTGTCGTGGTCGGACTGGCGAAGAAGACGAGGATCATCGCGCCGGTGCCGAACATGCTGAAGCGCAGCACCTTCCAGTCCACCAGTCGACGGGCGATGCGGCCGACCAGCACTGCTTGCGAGAAAGCGATGAACAGGCCGACGATGGCGAAGTAGTCGCCCGTCTTGCCCTCGTCGAATCCGAAGTTGTTGCGCAAGAACACACCGAAGAAGGTCGTGAAAAAGGTGAAGCCGGCGCTGAAGAGAAAGCCGGTGGCGAGAATGGTTCGCAGACGAACCGATCGGAATCCGGCCAGCACATTGCTGAACGACTGGTTGAGTTGCAGACGGCGGGTCGGATCCTTGGCGGCGAGAGTCTCGGGCAATGCAATCAGGATCTGCGCGCAGTTGAGGAGTGAAATCACCGCTGCGAAGAGGAACGGCGTCGTGGCTCCGAACCAGCCGGGGGTCGTGAACAACCCGTAGAAATCCTTTCCGGGTCCGCTCAGACGGCCTCCGAGATACGGACCGATGATGAAACCGAGCCCGAAAGCCGCCCCGATCACACCGAAGTTCTTGGCCCGGTTCTCCGGTGTGCTCACATCGGCGATGGCGGCTTGGGCGACGGCCTGATTGCCGCCGGTGATGCCGTCGAGCGCGCGCGATGCGAAGAGCAACGGAAGATTGGCGGTGTGGATCCCGAGAGCGAACAACGCGTAGCCCACGGCGGTACCGAAGATCGAAATGGCGAGTACCGGACGCCGACCCCAACGGTCGGACATCTGGCCAAGAATCGGCGCGGCCAGGAAGATGCACAACGGGAAGATTCCCTGCAGCCAGCCGAGCATGATGAGACCTTCGGTGAACGACCAGCCGTCGGGAGTCACCTTGTAGGGCGAACCCGGGCTGATGAGCAATGGATACACCGGGATGAGGATCCCGAAACCGAGCATGTCGATGAAGACCGTGGTGAACACGGCCATGATCGGGCTACGACCGCGCTTGGCTGATTCGTTCATGGAGTTCCGTTCGAGAAGGGACGATCAGTATCGCACGGGCATGGCGTGCACACCGGCGATGAAACTCGAGTGCATTCGCTCCACGGGGCCACCGGGCTCCATGTGTGGAAGGCGAGTGAGAAGTTCGCGGAACATCACCGCGAGCTCGACTCGGGCCACGTGCATACCGAGGCACAGGTGCGGGCCGCCCGCACCGAAGGCCACGTGCGGGTTCGGATCGCGAAGAATGTCGAACTCGTCGGGCCGTTCGAATATCTCTTCGTCACGATTGGCCGAACCGTAGAACATGACCACCCGATCTCCGGCCGCGATCTTCTGGCCGCGAATCACGGTGTCTTCCATGACGGTGCGCTTGAAGTGCGAGACGGGGCTCGAGAACCGGAGCATCTCCTCGATGGCAGTTCCGAGCCGACCGTCGACGTCGGCGAGCAACATTTGCCGTTGGTCGGGATTGTCGAACAGCAACTGCAGGCCCGCGGCCAACAGGTTGCGGGTGGTGTCGCCCCCGGCGTTTACGAGCAACAGGAAGAACCACTGGAATTCGGCGTCGGTGAGCCGATCTCCGTCGACCTCGGCGTTCACGAGCACCGTGGCGAGGTCGTCGGCCGGATTCTGCCGTTTGAAATCGGCCACCGACTGCGCATAGCCCAGCATCTCCCCGATCGCGGCCATCTTGACCTCGGGCGGCGCGATGGCATCGTCGTTGGTGTGCATGATCTCGGTGAGGTCGTACAGGCGCTCACCGTCGGCGCGCGGCATACCCATGAGTTCAGCGATGAGTCCGGAGGGCAGACGTCCGGCGATCTCGCTCACGAAGTCGCAATGACCCTTCTCGATGACGGAATCGACGATCTCACGGGCGAGTTCTTCGATCCGCGGCCTCAGCAACGGTGCGTTCTTCGGGGTGAATCCCCGGCTCACCAGCAACTTGAACCGATCGTGTTGTGGCGGATCCATGTTCAACATCATCTGCCGCTGTGCGAACAAGTTGCCCTCGTCCGGGTCCGGGATCATCACTCCCTTTTCGAACGAGCTGAACAACTTCGGCGTTCGGCTCACGGCGCGGATGTCTTCGTACTTGGTGAGCGCCCAGAAGCCCGGGCCGCTCTCGGCCGGTTCGTGATGCCAGAACACCGGGGCGTTCTCGCGCAACCACGCGTATTGCTCCCACGGATGTCCGTGAGCCGCGAAGTACTCCGGTGAGATCAGGTCGATCTCCATGGCTCCCCCTGACGATGTCGGTACGACGAAGCCCTACTTGTGGCCCGACGGGCCAACACTACGTGGCTCTCGATCGAACGCGAAAGGGTTGTCGACCAATGACGTGCCGTCGACGAGATCGGCGATTCTTCGGGCGAGTTCGGGCAGGAACTTGAATCCGTGACCACCGAGCCCGGTCCCGAACACCACATTGCCGACCCGATCGACGAGGAAGTCTTCGTCGGGATAGCCCGCGTACAGACACGTCGTACCGCTCACTGGTTCGGGATCGACCCCGGGCACGTTCTCCCGCATCCAATCGGAGACCGCTCGCTGCGCGACGGCATCGGGCTCGGCTCGTCGATCGGGATCGACGGGTGCCCCCGTGTAGTGACCGCCCGCCTTCAGCAGGCCGCCCGGTGTCGGCAATCCGTAGTACTCGGGGATTCGACGACGAATGAACGTCGGCCACACCACGTCGATCACCGGACGAAAGAAGAGGACGCGCTCCATCGTCACGGTGAGTTCGGGGAGGCGGGCGAGTCGATCGAGCCCGGCCGAGAAACCGGCGAGCATTCCCTCGAGGAGACGGTCGGCCCAGGCGCCACTCGTGAAGACGATCTGATCGGCGCGGACATCGCCGCGCGACGTGCGCACGATCGCTCGCTGGCCGTCGTTGACGACCGATTCGACCGGGTTGTCGAAATGCAACTCGGCTCCCCGTCGACGAGCGAGATCATGGAACGTCGCCACGGCTCGATCGGCATGGACGGTTCCACTCACCGGCTGGAAGAGAACCGGATCCTCGAAGCGGAACCCCGCGAATCGACGATTGGCCTCGGCGGGCTCGAGCCATTCGGTCGGCATGCCGGCCGAAGCGCAACTCGACGCGATGTCGCGCAACTCATCCACGAAGCCCGTGTCGATCCCCCCACACATCGTGAGTAGCTGCTGCGACGTGTCCCGCTCGATCCGCCCCCACGCACGGAGCGACTCGGCGGCCAGCTGGGCGTACATCGGATCGGTGTACGCAGTGCGCACGATTCGCTCGCTGCCGTGCGAACTACCCCGATCGTGAAGCGCCGAGAAACGCTCGATGGCCACCACACGCCGACCGCGAGCGGCCAACTCGGCGGTTGCCGCCGCTCCGAGCCCACCACACCCGATGACGACGACGTCGGCTTCGGTCAGCAACTCGTCACGGTCCGACGACGTCCTTGAACTGGACTCGCAGATCCTTCTTGAGTGCTTTGCCCGAGGGATTACGCGGGATCACGTCGATGAATCGCGCCGCGACCGGCTGCTTGAACCGCGCCAACTTTCCTTCGCAGTGCGTAAGCACGTCGGCCTCGGTCAGATTCGGATCCTTCTTGACCACGATGGCCAGTGGCGACTCCCCCCATTTCGCCGACGGAATTCCGATCACGGCCACTTCACCGATTCCGGGGTGTCCCATGATCACGTTCTCGATCTCGGCTGGGTCGACGTTCTCACCACCGGA
>SXGQ01024801.1_pt1 | contig 23085 bp, 20 predicted proteins | sample 3178371 | NCBI WGS metagenome assembly SXGQ01 (sample SAMN11356859, study PRJNA531348) | freshwater metagenome | isolation source: freshwater sample F1-20 | place: China: Fuxian Lake, Yuxi | collected 2017-12-25 | reverse complement strand
GGTCGCTGCGCCGGTGGCTGCGCCCGCAGCCTGCGCCTGCGTGAGTTCAGTCATCGGGGCTACGGATACCGCAGCGCTCGCCTCGACGGCAGCGTCCTCCGCATGGAGCGCCGACTCTTCTGCAAGTCGGTCAGCGTCTTTGGACTTCACACGCACGTTCATGGAAACCGCAGCGGGCGTCGCTGCGGTATCGACCAGGAGCTCCAACCCGTCAGCGATCACAGGTACCGCTCGCGCAGGGCCATTGCCCGACAGCGTTTTTCTGGACGCGATCCGAGCCTGAGACGGGGCAGCGGCAGCGGCGGGGTTACCGGACGACAGGGACTTGGTCATGGCAGGCCTCAAACGATGGAAGCCTCGAACGCTAGTGACTGCTTATGACAGTTTTGTGTCGGTGGGGTTTTAGCGGGGAACCGACGCGCGCTTTTTCCGAATCAAACAGCGTGCAAACGCTCCAGCCAGTTAGCAAATCGTGCGGGAACTTCGACCGTGCGGTCGCCGTAGCCTCCGTCAAAGAGCGCGCAGGCGACGCCAGCGGCGAACGCGCAAGCGACATCTACATGGCTGTCCCCAGTGAAAAGCGCATCTTTCGGGTTACCGTGCAGTCGCGAGATGGCAGCAAGGAGTGGCTCTGGGGCCGGCTTTCTGACACCGCAGGTATCGGCGCCGACCACCACTTCAAAGTAGCCGTCCAGGCCCTTCCGGGCCAGCAACTCACGGGCCTCAGCCTCGGCTTTGTTGGAACAGATCGCGAGTCGGGCGCCGCGCGCGCGAAGGTCGGCCAGTACCGACGGAACGCCCCGATATACGCGGGCAAACTTCCCTGATATCGAGCGATAGTGGCGACGATATGCCTCGAGAAGCGGATCGAACCTGTCCTCGGGGGCACCAGCGGCCTCGAGCGCTGCCCGCGCACTCGACTCAACACCGCCGTGAAGCGAAGCGCGGACCAGTTCGCGTGCGATCGGTGGCAGTCGCTGATCGTAAAGTGCGCGGTTAAGCGCCACGGTCAGGTCGACGATCGTGTCGATCAGCGTTCCGTCCAGATCGAATACCTGTATCGGCCGCGCGTAGAGTTCTACGAGAGCCCGGCCCTTTAGGTGCGCGATCAAGCGAGGTCACCCGTACTTGCGCGATAGAGATCCGACTCGAGCGCTTCATCAAGATCCGTCACGGGCCGATCAAACATCACACGACCGCCCCGCAGACCCACCACCCGGTCGGCAAATTGTCTGGCCCACTCCACCTGGTGCAGGCTGCACAGCACCGCAAGCCCTTCATCGCGCGCAACACGGCGTAAATCCGAAAGTACGCTTCGGGCCGACTCAGGATCCAGACTCGCAACTGGCTCATCGGCGAGCAGCACGCGGCAGTCCTGCGCAAGCACACGGGCGATCGCAACCCGTTGCTGCTGACCACCTGAAAGCAGATCACTGCGCTGATATGCCTTGTCAAGGAGACCAACACGATCGAGGCTTCCCAACGCCGCCTGTCGGTCCGCGCTCGCGAATCGTCGCGCGAGCACCCGCCAGAGCGGCGTCGTCCCGAGGCGCCCGGTTAGCACGTTGTCGATCGCGCTCAGGCGCCCCACCAGATTGTGTTGCTGAAAGACAAGACCTACCGATCGCCTGTGTTGCCGTAGCGCTTTGCCCTCGAGCCGGTTGATGGCGGCACCCAGCAATCGCACCTCGCCCGAGTCGGGGCGGATTAAACCCGTCAAACAACGAAACAGGGTGGACTTGCCAGCACCGCTCGGCCCGAGCAGCACCACCAGTTCACCCGGGGCCACCGACATCGAAACATTATCGAGCGCACAGACATCGCCGTAGCGTTTGCTGAGCGAATCAACCCTGAGCGTGTCGTGGCCGGCCATGGTCAGACCAGCCGCCGCCGCAACCATGCGCTCAGCTGATCAATCAGCGTCACCATGATCAGCACAGCCAGAGTCAGCGTAAAAAGACGTTGGAAATCGAGGAGATCAATCGCAGCCTTGATCTCGATACCAATTCCGCCCGCGCCCACAATGCCCAGCACCGTCGACGTCCGGACATTAGCCTCCCAAACATAAAGCGATACCGAACTCAGGTTTGGGAGCACCGCCGGAAAAACGATATGACCCATGATCGACCCGGTTCCAGCACCGGTCATTGCAGCCGCCTCAAGCGGTGCCTTGGGCAGAGTTTCAATCGCCTCGGCGTTCAACTTGGTGATCACCCCGATCGAATGGATGAACATGCCCAGTACGCCGGCAAACGGGCCCAGGCCGACCGCTGCAACGAAAAGAATCGCAAACACAACGGTGTCGATCCCTCTGCAGCCATTGGCAAAGCCCCGAATCAGCCGCGACGCGACCGGACTGGGTGTGATGTTGCCCGCTGCGAGCATCGATAGCGGTGCCGATACAATTGCCGCAGCAAGGGTTCCGATGGTGGCGATGGCCACCGTTTCGGCTGCGCGCAGCGCCACCGCATCAAGCTCGGATAGGTTGGGCGGCCAGGCGGTCGCCGCCCATTTCAAAAGCCGCGGCAAGCCCTCGATCAACGCGCCTGGCTCTACCTCCGCGACCCAGGCGCAGCCGATCACGAACGCAAACGCAGCGAACGCCGACGCTGCGCGAATCAGTCCTCCTCGGGATCGCCAGGAGAATGGCTGCTCCACATAGCCACCCCCGGCGAGGCGACGCGCCGGTGCACGTAGGCTCATGATGCGTTCCTACTGCTCAACCCTTCAACACGCCCACTTCCCTACCCATGACCTCGAGCTTGGCGTAGGGCTCATGTCCCACAGCAACGAAGCCCGAATACGGCCAAGGCATCATCTTGGCGGCGTCTTCCTTCGGTAACGAAGCAAAGGCGCTTTGCAAGCGCTTGGCGAGGTCCGGATCGAAGCCGCGCCGTACGACCACCGGTTCGTTGGGCAAGGGCTCCGACTCCCAGACCACACGGTTGGCGTCAGGCTTGATCAGCCCGTTTCGAATCATGGTGTTGCGGTGGGTGTCCCAACCAGTGGCGAGGTCAACCTGCCCGCCAATGGTCGCCATCTGAGCGGCAGCGGCCGACGCACCCTCACCGTAACGCCCGAAGTAGGTACGGGGATTGATACCGCGCGAGCGCAGAAAGTGGGTGGGAACCAACCAACCAGAGGTGGACCCGACATCGAGCATCTGCATCGACATCCCTTTCGCATCATCCGGAAAGTTCTTCACCTCAAGCCCAGGCCGCCCCACCACAATCGCCTTGTAATAGTCGCGGCCTTCAATCAGCAGCATGGCAATCGCCTGCGCCTCGCCCTTCTGCTTGGCAAGCACATATCCCCAGGGACCCATTTGTGCAACGTCGATCTGCTGGTTGGCAAGCGCAACCGCAATACCTGCCCAGTCGTTGGCGACGGTCAGATCAAGATCGCAACCGACCTGATCGCACACCCGGCGATAGAGCGGCTCCCAAACACGGCGCGTGTCGGCTTGTGTGGGCTGCTGCGGGCCCAGACCTACTTTCAGGACCGGTCGCCTTTGCGCCTGCACAAAGGGCGCATTCAGAGCCGAGACCGTTGCTACTGCAAGCGGTGCAGAAATCAGTTGTCTACGCGTCGTCATTACGCTCTCCAAGTTTGAGGGAGGAAGGATCCCGCAAACGCTAAGCTGGGCATGTGACAAGCCAATGAATCGCACACAAACGGAAACAGCCGTCCTTTAGCTGCGCAGGTCGCGAATCGCACCATGGGGACGCTTTCCATCCAGCGCTTCAATCAAATTTTGTGCGGCGTCGAGTTCGATCTGTCTGCGCACAGACTCGACGGCCGAGCCTATGTGAGGCGTGAAGAGCGTCCGATCGGCGAGCGCGAGCAACCGTGGTTCTATTGCGCGCGGGCGATCTTCGCGTGCCCAGTCTTCGAATTCGAAGACATCGGCGGCATAGCCGCCCAGCTGGCCGGATTCAAGCGCATCAGCTATCGCTGCTTCGTTCACTACAGAACCTCGCGCAGGATTGATGAGCAAAGCGCCGCGAGGAAGTTGCGCGAGCCAGTCAGAATCGATCATGTTCAGCGTCGAGGGTAACAAAGGCACCGCAAGAAATACGAAATCAGCGTGACGAAGTGCAGTCGCCGAGTCGACTCGCCGCGCATGCGCTGGTGCCACCGCTTCTGGGTCGTTATCGCTCATCAGAACCTCACACGAAAATCCTGCGAGCTTCCTTGCAATTGCTTGGCCAACCCGACCGCAGCCCACGACGGCAACCCGGCTACCATCCAGCGATCGGCCGTAAAACGTCGGACGCCAGCCGATGAAGCGACCACCTCTAACGTGGCTGTCAGCAAGCAGAAGGTGGCGGCTCAGCGCGATAGCGAGCCCGATCGCGAGCTCTGCGGTGGGCTCGGTGAGGAGGTCGGGCACGATGGTGAGCCACACGCCACGATTTGTGCAGGCTTCAACATCGAAATTGTCGAAGCCCTTCAGCGCACAAGCGACGATGCGTAGCTGCGGGCAAGCGTCCAGGAGCGCCTGGTCGACTCGGTCGGGCATGAAGGCGAGGATGCCCCATGCGTCACGGGCCGAGCTTCGCAGTGTATGTTCATCGAGCGCCTCGGCACTCGGGTTACTCACCACTTCGAATCTTGGTTCCAGAAGCGCGAGCGTCTCCGGAAATGCCTGATTCGTCACAACGATTTTAGGTCGAGCCACGCTTCACTCCATGTTGCAGAAGGGCCTTTCGCTGGAAGGATGCCAATACGAAGATGTCAGATTGATGACCATGTATGCATCGCCTCTGTCACTTATCCTTCATCAAGCGCCAGCAATCTACGGGTTCCGCAACCAAGTCGCGCCGGTGGCCTAATTGATCGTTCCCCTTCTTCGCTGCTCGGGCGTTGCCGTCACCTACCTTGACGGCACGAGAGCGCTGGTGCCGAACCGATTCGACATCCGGTCGGGAGAGCTCGTTGCGCTCCTTGGCCAGTCGGGCGCTGGTAAATCCACATTGCTACGCGCGATTAACGGCCTGGTCCCGCTGAGCGAGGGCCAAATTGAGCTCGAAGGGCTCGGGCCGGTTAAGGAGCGATCGGATTGGCGTCGTCTAAGGCGCGAGGTGGCAATGGTGTTTCAGCAGCATCAGCTGATTGGGCGTTGCACCGCGCTCTCTAATGTATTGACTGGTCGTCTTTCCTACCATTCATCGATTCGCACGTTGCTCCCGTTTTCGCGCAAGGACACGCTCATCGCGATGGAGGCGCTCGAGCGGGTAGGGCTGGCTGACCATGCGCTGAAGCGATGCGATCAGCTCTCGGGCGGGCAGCAACAGCGGGTGGGCATCGCGCGCGCACTGGCACAACGTCCGCGACTGCTCCTCGCTGATGAACCCGTTGCAAGCCTAGACCCCAACACGGCTGCCGAAGTCCTGTCGCTGATCAGAGGTGTGTGTGAGTCCTCAGGCATCAGCGCAGTAGTGAGCCTTCATCAGGTCGACCTCGCAAGGCGGTTCGGCACTCGCATTTTAGGCATTGCCGCTGGTCAGATTCAGCTCGACGCGCCAGCCCATCAGGTTGACGACACGCAATTGAATCAGCTCTACGGCTCTCAAGCCTCGCGTCGGCCAGAACCAGCGCAATCGGTGCCTGATACCTCTTCTTCAACCCAGGCCCTGGCGGCCTAAGACCCACCACACACTCCGATATACAGGAGATCTCATGATCAATCGCCGTACGTTCGCTTTGAGCATGACCGCTGTCGCCGGTCTTGCCCCCTTTGCGGGATTTACGCAAACCCGAAATCCCTCGAGATTGCGCGTTGCACTGCTACCTGACGAGAACGCGGCAACACTGATCCAGAACGCGCAGCCTTTGAAGATGCATCTCGAGCGGGAGCTTAAGCGCGAAATCGAAATTGTAGTGACGACCGACTACTCATCGATGATCGAGGCGATGCGATTTGGCCGCATCGAGATTGGCTATTTTGGTCCCTTTTCCTACGTACTCGCCAAATCGCGTGCACCGGCAATTGAGCCGTTTGCGGTCGGCGTCGAGCGCGGCCTGCCGAGCTACAAGTCAATCCTGATCGCCAATACGGGTGGTGCTGTGAAGTCTCTTGCCGACGTTCGAGGCAAACCATTCGCGTTTGGAGATCAGGCCTCGACTTCCAGCCACCTGGCCCCTCGTGCCCACCTGCTCGCAAAGGCCAATCTGGAAGGCGATCGGGACTACAAGGTGGTTCATCTGGGAACGCATGACGCCGTAGCCCGTGCTGTTCAGGCTGGCCAGGTTCCTGCCGGCGCGTTGTCGGAGCCAATCTACAGAACGCTGGTCGAGCGCAAGGTCATTGATCCTGCACGCATCGTTACGCTCGATCTTACCAACGAGATTCCAAACTATCCGCTCACCATGCAGGGCAATCTCGCGCCCGAGCTCAAGCAGGCGATTCGCGAAGCGTTTCTCGGTCTGAAGGACAAGGAGGTTCTGCGCTCATTCCGTGTCGAGGGGTTCGCGTCGACCGATGACAAGGCCTACGACGTTCTTCGGGAGACCGCGCGGATCCTTAAGCTTGATGTGACAAAGATGAAATGACCAGCTATTCCCCTTCCGTACCAGCGCGCACAGCCGATCGATTCGACCCGGTTCTGTTCCGGGCGCGAGCCCAGGCTAGGGCTCGCGCGAGGGCCATATTGATCGCGGTCGCGGTTTGTGTTGCTTCTCTCTGGGTTACCGGGTTCTTTGACGCAGAGCGTTTCGCCGAAGGGGCGCCGGCGCTCCTGCAACTCGCCTCGGAAATGTGGCCACCGGATTTCGGCCGTTGGCGCTTCTGGGTAAAGCCGCTCTCGGACACGCTCGCCATGTCAATCGCCGGGACTGCGCTCGCAGTGGCGCTGTCCCTGCCGCTCGCGTTGGCCGCAGCACCGAATACCGCACCGCACCCACTGGTATTACGCCTCACGCGTACGCTGCTGTCCGCGCTGCGTTCAATTCCCGAAATCATTTTTGGCGTGATCTTTGTTGCGGCCGTTGGCTTTGGCGCGCTGCCAGGCGTGTTGGCACTCGCGATGCATTCGACCGGGATGGTGGCGAAGTTTTTTGCCGAGGCAATCGAGCATGTCGATCCAAGACCCCTTGAAGCGGCGCAGGCTGCTGGCGCGTCAAGGTTTCAGGTGATCACCCATGCTGTGTTGCCGCAGGTGCTGCCGCAACTGGTCGATGTCACGATCTACCGCTGGGAGTATCACTTCCGCGCCTCGGCAGTGCTCGGCATTGTGGGCGCTGGCGGCATCGGCTTTGAACTGATGGCAGCGCTTCGCCTTATTCGCTATGACCAGGTGTTCGCCATATTGCTCACGATTCTCGCCTGCGTGGTGCTGGTTGACTCCTTAGGCGCGTGGCTGAGGCGTTCGCTGAAATAACGCTGTTCACGCCAGCACGAACGCGACCACCAGCGTGCCGAGCATGATCGCCAGAAGTGACGGTAACGCAGCTCGCGCGGTCCAGAAGAGCGGCTTACCGAACATGGCCGAGGCAAAGTAAAGATTCATCCCTGCAGGCGGACAGATGAACCCAACCTCCATCGCCGCCATGAACACCACGCCAAAGTGCACTGGGTCAATGCCATAGCTCTGTGCGAGCGGCAGAAAAAGCGGTACCAGCACCACGATGGCGGCATAGATCTCAAGTAGCGCGGCAGCCACAAACAGCGTGGCAAGCAGCGCAAGCATGAAGAGGTGAGGGTTCTCGACCCGATCCCGAACCCAGTCAACCAGAGCAGCCGGCGCGCCGACATCGGTCAGCCAGTTGGTAAGCGCGAGCGCCATGCCAAGGATCAGCATCACCCCACCGATCAGGCGTGCGCTGTCGGCCAGGCACTGTCCCAACCGCGCAAGAGACAGTTCCCTGTGGAAGAGGCCTTGTGACAGCACAACAAATGCTGCTGTGAGCGCAGCACTTTCAGTGGGTGTGGCAATGCCGACTGCAATCGAACCGACGGCAATGACCGGGATCAAGAGTTCCCACACCGCCGCCTTCGCCGCGAGAAAGATATCGGCCTTACGGTCAGGCCTCTGCAGCGGCAGATCGGCTCCGCCGAGCGCCGGTGCGGTCCGTGGCATCTTTCTGAAATAGCCACCAATGCCCAACAGGCAGACGATCATGATCGCGGCGGGCAGGAGCCCGGCAACGAACATCTCTTGAATCGGCACCCGGGCAATCACGGCATACAGCACCAGCGGAACCGATGGTGGGATCAATACGCCGAGGGCACTCGCTCCGGTCAGCAGACCGATCGCCCGACGCTCTGGATAGCCAGCACGGGTGAGCATCGGATAGAGGAGCCCTCCCAGCGCAAGAATCGTTACGCCACTTCCGCCCGTGAGCGCAGTGAAGCCTGAACAGAGCAGTGCTGCGGCGATCGCAACCGCCCGCGGTCCGTCGCCAAATAGCGCCTGCAAGAGCCTACCCACCCGCGCGGCTGCACCGGTTCGCGCCACCACAATACCGGCAAGCGTAAAGAGCGGTAGCGCTGGGAGCGACGGATTGACGGTGATCTGGTAGTGAGAAAGCGGAACTGACGCAAGCGGCAGCCCTTCCCCCGCCATCAGCACCAAAGCGAGCGCACCGAGACAGGCAAAGATCGGCGCGCCTGCAAATAGCATGGCAACGATCATCGCTACCGCTACAACCGTTCCGATGGGGCTCGTGCCCTCAAAGGCCTCCGCGCCCAACCATCCGGCGCCGAGCAGTGCCAACGCAAGTGCCCAGCCGCGCGCGGACCGTCGCGACAGGCGCCTGCCCAGAAAGACCGAAATCAGCGCAAATCCCGCGGGTAGCGCAAACTGGATCGCCCAGACCGGAATGCCATAGGCGAGCCGAGTGCCTGCGTCCATCTCGATCATGACGAAGGTCCAACTCGCCCGCGCAAGCACCGCGGCCGCGAACGCCGACCCGCTAAGCGCAACCGCACGCAGTACCCACAACATATCGACCGGCTGCCCCAGCCCCTGATCTGTTCGCTCGGGCAGATGCAGCACGGTGCTCAACTCGTTTCGGCGCGCAGCCGCTACCGCACCGGCCATCGCCATCAATAGCCCGAGATGCTGGACTACCACCGAGGCGTTATCAATGCCCTGACCCATCAGGGGCCGCGCAGCGATCTCCACTACCGGAATCGCCACCATCAGCGCGAGCGCAAGCGCGGCCAACCAGCCGAACAGGTCAGTCCGCGATTCCGATGATGCGAGGGTACTCAACGCAGCCGGCCGCTCAACCGCCCCGGGTTGAACGATAAGCCTTAAGGTGCAAAAACACTTCATCGAAGGCGTCAGCAGGCACCAGCGTGCCGCGAAGCCTGGGATAAAGGCCCTGGGCGAGGTCCTCCCACGCCTTGCGTTGCAAGTCATCGGGCTGATTAACGGTAAGTCCACGCTTCTTCATGGCCTCGACCGCCTCGTCGACCTCAGCTCGGGCGCGGGTCCGCATGGCGATACCCGCTGATTCGCCCGCAGTGCGGAGCGATACGCGCGCCGCATCCGACATCGAGTCCCAGGCTTTTTGGGTCACCACCAGAGCGCCAACCATCGGGGCCCAATTGATCTCGAGCATATGCGATGCGGCAGAGAAAATTTGTGCGGCCAAAGCGAAATAGGGCGTCGACGGCACGACGCTGATCATGCCGGTTTGAATCGCCGCCAGCGCATCTCCCGTCTCAAGCGGAACCGGTGTGTAACCCAGGCTCTTCATGATGGACTGTTGCTCGGGCTCGGATCCCCAAGCGAAAAATCTCATCCGCTTGAAGTCATCCGGATGCACGGCCCGCTCGCGAGAGAAAAACCGAATCCAGCCCGCGTCGCCCCAGCCCAGCACCACAAAACCACGCTCGCTGAATCGCCGTTCGATCGAGGGTCGCAGGCGTTCTCGGACGTAGTCGATTTCCTCCCAGCTTCGAAAGAGCAGTGGCAAATTTTGCAATGCCGAGATGGTGGGTTCGATTTCACGCAGACCGACGACCGACATCAGCGCGCCCTGCAGCTGGCCGATCCGCATGCGCCGGACCATCTCGGCTTCACCGCCCTGCGACCCATCGGTGAACGCGGCAAAGCGCGCGTTACCGCCCTGGGCAGCCCGCCACGCCTCACCGAGCTTCATCAGTTCCTGGTGGTACACCGAGTTCCGCGGGACCACGGAGCCGATTCTCAGCTGCGCGGCGGGCTGTGCAATCGTCGTACCCGAAACGGTCAAGGTGTTCAAAGCGAGCACGCAGGCCTTGACACTAAAGCAGCGGCGGGACGATGACATGGATTGATCTCTACAGGTCGAGAAAATCAGAAGCGGTCGTCGATCGTATCGAGCAGCCAGCGCGCCCGCTCGAGTATGACGCGGTTATCCGCTCCTGGGTTTTGGGTTGCGATCGTAATGGCCTCGCGCACGAGCCGGGCGAACTCATCGCGATCGCCAGCCGCAAGCGGCAGCGCTTCGGCGCGCGCAAGGGGAACCGCTGCCATGCGACCGCCCGATAGCCGCGCGGCTTCGTCAAACCAGCGTTGCGCGTCGCTCAAACGCCCGCCAGGTCGACCCGCTTCAAACGTACCCGCGAGCGAAGCCACAGCGCCGTCACCCCAGGTCACACAGCAGGCTGTGAGCAGGCTGGTGAGGCGAACTGCAGCCGGGAGTTGCGCGATCGCTTCTGCATTACTTTTCGAGAGGGCGATACGGGCCCCCCACGCGGCTGCAGCCCAATATGCGAGGCCCGCATGCCGCGGATCGAGCACCATGGGATCACCGCCAGGCAGAGGCTTGGCAAGCCACCTTTCAAGGCCGGGGTAATGTCGCTCTAGCGCGCCCATGGCATGGCGCTCGGCCCGCGCATATAAGCGAACGGCTCGCTGTCGAAGGCGGGTAGCAGCGGCCGAATCCCGCGATTCGATCCGATCCGCTTCAAAGGCAACAAATGCCCACGCGTAGCGAACGAACCCGGCCGCGATCACTTCGGCCAGCCCCTCGTGATCGGGCGTTCGGGCAAGCACTGACTCGCCAAATTTCAGAAAGAATGGCGCGGCGTCCCGCACCAGCTCCAGATCGTCATCTTGGTCTTCAGCCTGCGCGGTAAGCTGGTCAGCCACTGCGCGCGCAAGCATGCGGTTAACCGAACAGCCGGAGATCTGCGCCGCGACAACGGTCACGAACAGCAGGATGAGCGTCAAACGAATGAGCAAACCGCACTCAACTTGAGCGCGACCAGGCCGACCGGGGGCGAGAGTCTGAAAGGGCATGGCGGATGTGTTGCCTCGACCCGCGCAAATTGCCCGCCAATTATGACGCCCGCGTGACGGGCTCATTACGGGAACACCCGAAGGGCTCAGGGCACTCAACCGGGGAACCGTATGCCGACACGATCATCGCCTGCAGCTCTCTTCGCCCGCTACCTTTCTCGCCCGTCCTCCGTCACGCCCATGTCATCACGCCATGCGCCAATCAAGCCCTTTGCTGGAGTATCGATGGACCCCCGATCAACTTCTCTTCTCTCGCCCACCCGCCGCGACCTCCTGCTTGGAAGCGCTGGCGCATTGGCCTTTGCGATGCCCACTGCCGCAGCACGCGCGGACTCGTCCAATCTCTTTGCGCTGGGTGTTGCCTCCGGCCAGCCTCGGCCGGACAGCGTTGTGCTATGGACTCGACTGATGGTCGAACCATCCCTTGGCCCCGTACGCGTGCGCTGGGAAGTCGCGGCCGATGAGGCGTTTCGAACGGTGGTCGCAAACGGAACCGAAATCGCTTTCGCTCGCGACGCGTTCTGCGTTCATGCCGAACCATCCGGTCTGGAGTCCGGGCGGCCTTACTGGTATCGGTTCGACGCCCTGGGCATACTCAGCCCGACCGGCCGAACCCGTACCGCGCCAGCCGCGGGGGACTTGGCGCCGCTGCGTCTGGCGATCGCAAGCTGCCAGCGCTTTGACACCGGGCACTATGCGGCTTGGGCGAGCGTGGCTGAACGGCCAATCGATCTGGTGGTGTTCCTGGGCGACTACATCTACGAATACGCCACCCGCGCCGGCGCGGTCCGGGAGGTCGGGTCAAGCGTTGCGACCCTCGATGACTTCCGCGCGCGCTACGCTGTGCATCGCAGCGATCCGGCCCTTCAGGCCGCCCACGCCGCGCATCCCTGGCTCGTCATCTGGGACGACCATGAGGTGGACAACGACTACGCGGGCATCACGGGGCAGAGCTTGCAACCGGACTTCGCGCGCTACCGCGCGGATGCGTATCAGGCCTGGTGGGAGCACATGCCAGTTCCCAAGGCCTGGCGCCCGTGCGATGGCGTGCTTCGAATCTATGATCGGTTTGATTGGGGGCGCCTCGCGCGGATTCATCTGCTCGACACCAGGCAGTATCGTGATATCCAGGCCTGTCCTCGCCCGGGGCGCGCGGGATCGAATTCGGTCACGCTTGCCGATTGCCCGGCACTGTCCGACCCAAACCGATCGCTGCTCGGCGAGCGACAGGAGCACTGGCTGGCAGCAGGGCTGGCCTCACACCATCACTGGAACCTGATTGCTCAGAGCACCCTGATGGCGAAAGCGGCCTCTGGCCCCCCGGGTTCCGAGCGCCACTGGACCGACGGGTGGGACGGCTATCCGGCCGCGCGCAGGCGTCTGCTCGAGTCACTTACAGGGCGCCCCGGCCCTCTGGTCCTGGGGGGCGATATTCATACCCATGTGGCTGCCGACCTGCGGCTTGATTTCGAAGATCCCGCGACACCGGTCGTGGCTAGCGAGTTCTGCTGCACATCGATCAGCAGTCTCGGACCGCCACAGTCAAGGGTGGACGCGAGTCGCGCGGCCAACCCTCATATCCGATATGCGCGGTCGGACCGCAGAGGGTACATCGAGATCGCGATCGACAGCACCCTGACCCGTGCCGACCTGGTCACGGTGGATGACCCAACCGACCCGAAGAGCGCATGCCACACCAGCGCCCGGTTTGTTGTCGATGCCAAGCGGCCGGGTGTGCAGCCCGCCTGACCCCGGCCGCGAGCCTAAGGCAGGTGAGCTGGACACGTTCACACGATTTTTGCACTATTACCGATCGACGCAGTGAACGTTGTCTTGGTGATGTCGCTCACGAATACCCAATCAGCCTGTAATTCGGCCTTGGTGACGGTGAGCAGCAGATAGCCGCGTTGCGAGGCGTCCATCCAGCGAAGATCATCAACAACGCCGCGGAAGATCTGGGCGGTTTGTGCAGGTGGAATCGTGAGGTAGGACTCGAGCCCTGGCGAACTGACACCCGGCGTCGCCAGTTCAACCCCGACCACGGTGTTGGCTGCAAGCCCGCCCTGTGCGGCAAGAAACCCTGCAGCGGTCAACTGAGCGTGCCAGGCGTTGTGCGTGTCGCCAGCAAGACTCACCAGCTTGCGGTCCCGTCCTGCAAAGGCCTGCACGGCGGTATTCAGCAAGATTTCGCGCGCGACCGGGTAGCCATCCCACGCGTCAAGGTTATAGCCGAGTTTTGGGTTCTTGGTGGTGTCGAGCAGGTCGGTTTCCTGCTGCGTGAGCGGTTGATTGGCTGCCCGCTTGGCTTTCGCAGTCAGATAAGCATTGATCGCGGCCTGCCCTGCAGCCTGCGCCGCCGCAGAGGTATCGGTCGGGTTGAGCGCCTGAAGCACACTCACCGGGAATTCCATCCGAGCCATCAGCACCTGCTGCCCGAGGATCTGCCATTTCCCGGGTGAGGCTGCGAGCCGCCCCTGGAGCCAGGTGGACTGCGTACCACCCAGCATCTGGCGGGTAGCCGACGCCAGGGTCTGTTGCGCGGCGACTTGCGTGGCTGGATTGAGCAGTTCGGTGAACCCAACCTGTTTGTCGCGACCGATCAGGCGCGTATCCAGCATATGGAGCGAAGCGAGGTCACCGAAATCGAAGCTGCGATAGATGACCTCCTTTGAGGACCCTGTGCGGATCGGCATCCACTCATGGTAGGCCTGGAGCGCAGCCGCCCTGCGGGCCTGCCAGGTGCCCTCGCGGGCCGGATCGTGGTTCTCGGCGCCATCGCGCCACGCATCATTGGCAGTCTCGTGGTCATCCCAGACCGCAATCATCGGCATCGCCGCGTGCATGACCTTCGAATCGGGATCCGACTTGTACTGCGCGTGACGCTTTCGGTAATCCTCGAGCGTCAGCAGTTCATTGACGGGATCTGACTGCCGACCGAGTGTGGCGGCCTGCGCCGAGGCATAACCGTTGGACGCATACTCGTAAATGTAATCGCCCAGATGCAGGGCGACTTGCGCCCCGCGCGCGGCGGCATCCGAATAGGCGTGAAAGCGACCGGCCGGATAATTGGAGCACGAGAACACGGCAAGCTTTACCTGGGCCACCCCAGCCTCAGGCAGCGTTCGCGTCCGCCCGACAGGCGAACGGAAAGTGTCTTGTCGGAAGCGATACCAGTATTCGGTGCCAGCGCGCAACCCGGTTGCGTCCACCTTGGCGGTGTACCCGGTTTCAGGCTCAGCGGAGACCTTGCCCGAGGCAACAATCGATTGAAAGCCCGCGTCGGTTGCCACTTCCCAGGTGAGTGGTACCGGCACCAGCGATAGATCAGAAGGCCGCGCGTGGGTCCAGAGTATGACCGCGGTCGCAAGCGGATCACCGCTTGCCACGCCGTATTCGAACTGCGGCACCCATCCGCTGTCCGACGCACAACCCGACAGGCTACCTCCGGCAGCCACGGTCGCGGTGACCGAGGCGACCTTGATCAGAAATTCACGGCGACTATTTTTCGTTGCGACATGATTCATGGCATTGACCTCGTCTCGTCACAGTTCGGGAGAACCCATCTTCAATCCCGATTACAACGATTCGATGACACCCAGGTCACTAGCGCCGGATACAGGCGCGAATCGATGCGACAAAGTCCTGAAAGCCAGGTGTGCTCACTGACGGGTCCTTGGCCTGCTCATCGATACGCCGAAGCGCGACCGCATCTTTCCACCCTGGCGTCATTCGAAACGCGGCCACTTCGGTATCGGACATACGCCCGCCCTGCAATGCAAGACTCTCCACCGAATCCGACGACAGACTCTCAAAATACCCAGGCTCGACTGAGCAGAGGTATCGCTTGGCCTGTACGTGCAACCGGATCGGCTCGGTCACCTCCTGACCAAACCAGGGCTCGAGCCAATCGGCGCCGAGGATCTCGTGGTGATCGTCAACACCCTGGGACGCGGGGTGCTCTCCGAGGCTGTGGACCATATGGCCGATGTCGTGGAGGAGCGCAGCCACGACCATCGACTGACTCAGACCCACCGTGCGCGCGAGATAGGCGGCCTGCAGCGCGTGAGCGCGCTGATTGATGGACGCGAGCCCATAGCGCTTAGCTGCGCGAAACGCGAAGAGCGCCGTCAGCTCTTCGACGAACTGATCGTGAGACAACTTCATGAGGTGGCCCCAAGGCGGATCCCCATCGCGTTCAGTGCGTCGCCGACCGCCCCGACTGCACGCGCGATGTCCTGGACGGTGATGGCGCCGATACACCCGATTCTGAAAGTCTCGATTCTCGTGAGCTTTCCGGGATAGAGGATGAAGCCGGAGTCGCGCACCCGCCGATAAAGCTCCGGAAAGCTGTATGCCGGATGATCCGGCGCGAGGAAGGTCACGATGATAGGTGACTGAACATCGTCGGCGAGCAACGTCCTAAATCCGAGCTGGCGCATTCCACTGACCAGCTCCCCGCACTGCATCCGGTACCGCGTGCCCCGCGCGGGCTGACCGCCCTCTTCCACGAACTGGTCGATCGCGCTTCGAAGCGCAGCAACGACATGCGTGGGCGGCGTATACCGCCACTGACCAGTACGCTGCATGTAACCCCATTGATCATGGAGATCGAGCGCAAGTGAGTGACTGTTTCCAGAGGCTGCCGACAGGTTGGCTTTGCTTGCAATGACAAAGCCCATGCCCGGTACGCCCTCCAGGCACTTGCCTGAGGCTGCAATCAGCACATCAATCGGCGTTGTCGACACGTCAATGGCCACCGCTGCAAAGGAACTCATCGCATCGACAACGAGCGTACGGCCATGACTGGCCACCGCCCGCGCCACCTCATCCAGCGGATTGAGCACACCGGTTCCTGTCTCACAGTGCACCAGTGCAACATGGGTGATGGCAGGGTCCGAGGCCAGTGCAGCGGCCACCCTGCTCGCATCAAGCGGCTCATCTTCGCGATGCTCGATGATGCGGGCTTCACGCCCCAGAACCTGAAGGATCCGAATGATTCGGTCCGCGTAGGCGCCATTGCTCGGAACCAGAACCTTACCGCTTCGCGGGACAAAGGTGCCGAGCGCCGCCTCCACCGCAAAGGTCCCGCTTCCCTGAAGCGGGACGCAGGCATGGGTCCGATCGCCACCGGCAATCGCAAGCAGGTCTCCACAGACCGAAGCAGTGAGGCGATTGAATTCACCGTCCCAGGAGCCCCAGTCCGACAGCATTGCGCTTCGCGTACGCTCGCTGGTGGTGAGCGGGCCTGGCGTGAGAAGAATAGGCTGCATAGCGCGACTCAGCGCTCAGGGAACGATCGCCGCGCGCAGGACACGACGCGATGCCGCATCACGCATCGCTCGGGTCGCCTGCTCCAGGGGGTAGCGCGCGTCGACCAGTTCAGAAAACGGGAAGCGCGAGCGGTTGGAGACTACAAAATCAAGGGCCTCAATCAGATGCCGCGGATGATAGTTATGCACCCCCCGGATCGACAGCATCTTTCGAACGATTCTATTAGCGTCTACGGTGATCATCGCACCGGGACTGACCATCCCGGCGAGAACAAAAGTGCCGCCGGTGCGGACCAGATCGAGACCGACCGCCACCGCTTCCGGAGCGCCGCACACCTCAATCACCGCATCAGGACCGGCGGGAAGGCAGTGTGCGGCAATCGCAGCCTGGAGCGCCGCTGTTTCGGTTGCTGCGTCCAGTGCGAGATCTACGCCGAAGCGCCCTGCAAGTTCGCGTCGCCCCGGATGCGCGTCGAGTCCGACCACGAACCGCGCGCCGCGGGATTTTGCGAGCGCTGCGCCGTAGAGTCCGAGCAGGCCCAGCCCCTGAATCACCACGGTGCTGCCGAGTCGGATGTCCGCCGCCTCGGTCACCGCTACCATCGTGGCAACCCCGCAGTTGAGCGGTGCAGCCTCGGCGTCGCTCAGTTCATCCGGTAGGCGCAGGATCCAGGACTTCGGCAGGATGTAGCAGTATTCGGCAAAGCCGCCATGGTGGTGCGGCGGAGTCGTGGCCGCCATGTGGCCGTATTTTTCGACGCCGCGCGCTTTTTGAGGCAGGTCGAGCACTTCGGAAAAATAGTCATCGGCGGGGATGAAGTACTCGCTCCAGGTCACGCGATCGCCCGGCTTAAGTGGCTCGCCCCGCATGTCGTGGGTCAAGCCCTCCCCGAGCGCGGCGATCGCGCCTACGATTTCATGCCCGGGCAGCGCCGGAAAGGGGCTAGGGCGGTGCCCCTCGTACGAATGAATATCGGAGCGGCATATCGTTGACATGCTCACCCTAACCAACGCCTCTCCAGCCGCAAGCGGCCGAAGCGGATAAGAAGCGATTTCGAACTCGGCGTTGGGCGCGCTGTAGCTCGCCAAGCGCGAGGCGGCAGGAATCGACATGATCACGCCGTCCCGTTGATTGCGAAATCAAAAATCGCGTGGCTCTTGAGCGACCCGCGGGCAGCGCGCTCAAGATATTCCCGGTTGAGCGGGCGGCTCAGAATGAACGGGACCCGCGCTTCGGCCACCGCACCATGGCTTCGGAGCCTGGCATCAGCCAGCTGCGACAAATCGTGATCGGCAACGCTTGCGCCAAGCACCGTACCGGCGTCGCCAACCACGACGACGTCCGCCTCACGGTCTGTGGGCAACTCAAACCGGGCACAAGCCTGCGCGCGGGAAAGCGCCATCTCGACGCCTGGGATCGCGGCAGCCACATCCATCACAGACTGCGCCGATACCGTCTCCGACCGGATCCATATGCGTACGAACCCACCGAGCGCGCCATGATGCCGAACAAACGCATCGGTGATCGGGCAGATCACGCGGGTGGCCCCAACGCCGAACGCTCGGTCGAGCACATCCTGAAGGAAGACGACATTTGGACTGCCGTCGGCGCGCGACTTATCGTTCATGCCGTGATCAGCGGTGAGAGCGAGGGTCACCCCCTGGGCTGCAAGCCGCCCAAACGCACCGTCAATGCGTCGATAGAACTCGTTGGCGACTGGGTCGCCTGGCGCATGCTTGTGCTGAATGTAGTCGGTGAGGGAAAGATACATGAGGTCAGGGCGCCTCTGCTGCATCAATCTGACGCCGGCCTCGAGCACGAAGACTGACAGATCCATGGAATACATATCGGGCTGCGCCATGCCCACCAGGTCCAGAACCCTGTCTATCCCGTTTTCCTCCCGTGTGCAGCGGTCTGCCAGCTCGGACGAAAAGCTGATATTGCCGCGGGCGACGTCAAGGTCCTTGCCGAGCTGCCTCCGAAGCTTGTCCTTCGCGGTGATCGAAACCACCTTCGCCCCAGCGTCGGCAAAGGTCGCGAGAATGGTTCGGCTTCTGAGGAGCTCAGGCCCCGTCATCACCACCGCTTCGTCGTGCTCGTTGAGATAAAAGTTTCCAGAAATTCCGTGGACCGACGCGGGCGCGCCGGTGATGAGCGACATGTTGTTGGGACAAGTGAAGCTCGGCACCGTGCCGTCTGCGACTTCGTAAAACCCGTCATCGATAAAGCGGCTGATGTTGGGAATGATGCCGTCACGGCGCGCCTGGTCGATGTAGGCGGGGTCACCGCCGTCGATACAGACCACAACGACCGGCCGCTCGGGCCAGCGATATCGGATTCCGTTCAGTTCGATAGGCATGTTGTGAAGTGTGCCGCCCAAAGTTTTTGCCTCTGTCGGGTGTACGTCAAACCGCCCAGCGCCGAACGCTCGCTGAAGCAAGATCGATCAGGGTTACCGAGACAATGATGATCAGGAGAATGGCAGAGGTCTGCGCGTATTCGAATCCGCGAATCGCCTCATGCAGCACGACCCCGATTCCGCCAGCACCTACCATGCCAACCACCGATGCCGAGCGAACATTCGACTCAAAACGGTAAAGCGAGTAGGACACCCAGTGCGGCAACACCTGTGGAATCACGCCGTACAGAATTCCTTCGAGCGAATTCGCGCCCGTCGACCGAATCCCTTCCACTGGGCGCGGGTCGATTGCCTCCACCGCTTCAGCGAACAGTTTGGCCAACACCCCAGTGGTATGAACCCATAACGCCAGCACACCAGCAAACGGGCCAAGACCGACCGCGACAATGAAGAGCATCGCAAACACCATCTCGTTGATGGCGCGTGCAGCATCCATCAGCCGGCGAACCGGCTGATAGATCCAAACCGGCGAGATATTCTCGGCGCACAAAAGGCCTAACGGTACCGCACACACCACGGCAAGGAAAGTTCCCCATACAGCGATATGCAACGTGATGATCATTTCCTGCAAATAGATCGGCCACTCATAGAAGTCCGGCGGGAAGAACTCCCGGCTGAACACCGCCATGTTCGCCGAATCTTCGATCAGCGCCATCGGGCGAATCTCCGCCCCTTGCCATGACCAGATCAGAAGCATCAGGAAAAGTCCCCAGCCGAGCTGGGTGAGCAGCCCGGAAGTGGGGGGCTTGAGCGGAATGCGGTCGAGCGATGCGCGGTCTGTCATGATCGAAAGCGGCCCGCCAGTCGGGTCACTTCTGCGCCGCGAGTGCCGCCAGCTGTGCGTCGATGTCGGCAAGCTTGGCCTTCTTGTCGGCCGCGGGCATGCGCTCATCGGACTCGATCCTGGTGCGGTCCTTGAACAACTCCAGCTGACGAATGGGAATCAGCTGAGCGTTGGTCGAAACCTTGAAGCCCGCAAGTCGATACATGTTCTTCAGTATTTCCTTCTCGCGATCGTCACGACCGTAGCTCACGACGAAATCCTGAACTTTTTTCTTCACATCGACGGGGAGATCCTTGCGCCAGACCAGCGGATCGCGCGGGATCAGCGGAGAGGTCCAAAGAATCCGGATCTGCTCGAGTTTCTCGGGCGACTTCTCCTTCATCTTGTCGGTCATTTCGCTGTTGCTGGTCGCCAGATCCACCTGCTTGTTCAACACGGCAAGAAAATTTCCCTCGTGGTTCGAGGAGCGCGTCACCCGGAAGTGAGTGCGCGGATCGAGCTTGTTGAGCGTGAATACGTAGTAGGTGGGAACCAGCGTGCCGGAGGTCGATGAGGGATCACCAATCCCGAACGAGTAGCTCTTGCCATTCTTAAGCACATCGTCGAGGCTCTTGATCGCGGAATCCCGATGGGTGATGAGGTACGAGTAGTAGCCAGGCGTTCCGTCGAGATCAACAAACTGCGCGAACACCTCGCCGTTGGACCGATCGACCGCTTCAATCGCAGATTTGTTGCCGTACCACGCGATCTGTACCTTATTGAAGCGTTGTGCTTCGATGATCCCGGCGTACTCCGTTGCATAGAAGCCATTGACCTTCATGCCGATCGCTTTGCTCATGTCAGTGAGGAATGGCTCCCACATCTGGCGAAGGGCGCCTGCCTTCTCGGTGGCGATGACGCCAAAGTTGATTTCCTTGAGTTCGGAAGCCTGCGATATGCAAGCCACAGACAGGGCAAACGCGCCGATTAGTGATTTGAGAGGGGTCTTCATGAATTCTCCGTTCGGTTTGCTTAATTGGGACATCAGGAACGAAACGCCGTTGCGAGAGGCTGCTGCTGAAACGACATCGCCGACACGCTGCCCGACCCAGGCGCAAACAGCTCCCAGGCGCTGCTGCCGTAAAGCGTCGCGAGCCTCTGCGGGGTGAGCGTCGAGGACGGCCCGTCGAAGACGACCCTCCCGGCGTTGAGCGCGATCGTTCGCTCGCAGTATCGGATGGCGAAATCCACCTGGTGAAGTGACACCAAAACGGTGCAACCGTGCTGGCGATTCAAGGACTGGAGCAACTCCATCACGCGCCGGGACGACTCCGGGTCAAGCGAGGCGATTGGCTCGTCTGCGAGAATGAGCCGCGCGCCCTGAACCAAGCAGCGCGCAAGTGCCGCCCGCTGCTGCTGACCTCCCGACAGAGTACTGGCGCGCCGCCAGGCAGTCTCCTCGATCCCCATTGCTGCGAGCGCTTCGATCGCCTGGCGACGTTGCTCAGGCGCAAAGCGCATCAGCAGGCTTCGCCACCACGGCGTGCGGTATAGCTGCCCTACCAGAACGTTGGTGATCACCGGAAGCCTGTTCACCAGATTGAACTGCTGGAAGACGAAGCCCACGCGACTCCGTATCGCGTTGGCGCTACCGACCAATTTGCCGTCGACCTGCACCGGTGTTCCAAGGACTTCAACGTCACCGCCGGTTGCTGTCAGGAATCCGGGAATGTGCCTCAGGAGCGTGGATTTACCCGACCCGGACGCACCCAAAAGCGCCACCATCTCGCCTTCGCGGATGCGAATCGACACTCCGTCAAGCGCCAGGCAGCCTTCGAAAGACTTACTGAGATTACGGGTCACGAGGGCGTCAGGCACGGAAGCCTCTGTGTCACAGGATTGAAACAAAAGAGATCTAGAAAGACCGGCGAACAAGCGTTCGGGGCTTCATCAGGCGTTCTGCTGATTCCTGAGTGGAGCATCGGGCACGGATATGACGGTTTGTTTACGGTGCCGCGCGATCGATGCGGCCAGTCCGCTCAGCGACGTTTCAACGGGGAACCATGAGAGTGTTCGACGAAGCAATGCGGATCAATGGCGAGCGCCGGCGACGCTCATCTGTCATCGAGGTGTTCGATCCGTTCAGCGCCCGCTGCATCGGAACGGTCCCCAGAGCCGAGCTCCAGGATGTTCGAGAGGCCATCGACGCTGCGGCCGCATACCGGCCGCGGCTCAGCCGCTATCAGCGATCGGAGATCCTGGGCCGGGCGGCAACCGAAGTCATTTCCAGGGTCCGGGAAATCGCCGAGCTGATCACGCTTGAATCTGGCTTGAGTCTCAAGGACAGCCTGTACGAGGCGGGGCGGGTGCGCGACGTCCTGTTGTTTGGATCCCGCGCGGCGCTGACCGATGACGGCGAAATCTTCTCCTGCGACATCACGCCTCACGGCCGGGAGCGGCGGGTCTACACGCAGCGCAATCCCCTCCTTGGTGTCATCACGGCGATCACGCCCTTTAACCACCCAATGAATCAGGTTGCGCACAAGGTGGTTCCTTCGATCGCAACCAACAACCGGCTCGTGCTGAAGCCATCAGAGAAAGTGCCGCTCTCTGCGCTCCTTTTTGCCGACATTCTTTATGAGGCGGGCCTGCCACCGCCCATGTTCCAGGTGGTGACCGGCGATCCATCGGAGATCGCGCTCGAGCTCCTCACCCACCCATCGGTTGAACTGATCACCTTCACTGGCGGCGCCTCGGTCGGCAAACAGATCGCTCAGGTGGCGGGCTACCGCCGCATGGTGCTTGAGCTTGGCGGCAACGACCCGCTGATCGTGATGGACGATGCGGATCTCGATGAGGCAGCGACGCTCGCCGCTTCCGGGTCGTACAAAAATTCCGGCCAGCGTTGTACGGCGGTTAAGCGAATTCTTGCCCACGAGTCGATCGCTGAAGACTTCGTGAGCCGCCTGGTGGCTAAGACGAACGATTGGAGCTTTGGCAATCCCGGCGACCCATCGATCGAGATGGGGACGGTCATTGATGAGCGCGCCGCGATGCTCTTCGAATCGCGAGTCGACGCGGCTATCTATCAGGGCGCAAAGCTACTTTTCGGAAACGAACGCGAAGGTGCTCTGTACTCGCCCACTGTGCTTGACCATGTCCGACCCGAGATGGAGCTGGTACGTGAGGAAACGTTCGGCCCGGTCTCGCCGGTGATCCGCTTCAGCGATCTCGACGAGGCGATCAGGATTGCGAATGGAACCGCGTTCGGGTTGTCGTCGTCGGTATGCACGAACCGACTGGATGTCATCACCAGGCTCGTCAACGAATTGCACGTTGGCACGATCAATGTCCGAGAGGTTCCCGGCTTTCGTCTCGAGCTCACCCCCTTTGGC
>SXGQ01856193.1_pt1 | contig 23094 bp, 19 predicted proteins | sample 3178371 | NCBI WGS metagenome assembly SXGQ01 (sample SAMN11356859, study PRJNA531348) | freshwater metagenome | isolation source: freshwater sample F1-20 | place: China: Fuxian Lake, Yuxi | collected 2017-12-25 | reverse complement strand
GCTCCTGTAGCACCTGTGGCACCTTGAGACCCTTGAGCTCCTGTAGCACCTGTAGCTCCTTGAGATCCTTGAGCTCCTGTAGCACCTGTGGCACCTTGAGACCCTTGAGCTCCTGTAGCACCTGTAGCTCCTTGAGCTCCTGTTGCTCCTACATCACCTGTTGCTCCTGTTGCTCCTACATCACCTGTTGGTCCTTGAACAAAAACTGGTGTTATGAAATTTATATGGCTATATTGTGTGAGGGATTGATAAGTAATGTTCACTGATCCGGTTATAGTAAATTCTAAATTAATATATCTATTTGTTGTTGTATTAAAAGTAACAGGGGGTGTGTTTATTATACCAAGTAATATATATGGTCCTGCTACTCCAACAGTAACAGTATTACTATCTTGAGCAATTATAGCACCAAGTTCATCTGTAATATTTGTGATTGTTATTGTTCCTGCTCCAGACGCATATATAACACTTTGATATGTTCCTCCAGAAATTGTAAAGGGTGTTGTGACATAAGGTTCTAATCTCCATAACTCTGATAACGGACTTGGTGATACAGTGGTACTAGCTCCACCGATAACTCTTTGTAATGGAAATGTTCCTGCTGGAAATCCTGATTGAGTAGGTACTACAGTATAATTATAATATAATATTAATCCAGCTCCACCAGCAACACCTTCTGCTCCTTGTGGTCCTGTTGCTCCTTGTGGTCCTGTTACACCAGGGGTTCCTGTTGCTCCTTGTGGACCTGCGCATCCTCGTCCAGTAGCACCTTGTGCTCCAGTAGCACCTGTTGCTCCTTGGTATCCCATCGGTCCCACAGCAGCAGCCCCTTGAGAACCTTGCGGACCCTGAGGTCCCTGTACTTTTAAATCACAGCATCTTTTTGCTCCTAAATATTGCAAATAATTTCTTGACATTATTATATATATATAATACTTTTTATTTAAGTATAAAAAGTATTTTATAAAGTTATAAAACAAAAATTATATATTTTATTTCAAAAATTATGATTCTATAGATAGTGAAAAATTAGTGAAACCTTGATTATAATATGAATCGCTAACTACATCGATTTTATTACTTAATCCAGGACCATATTTATTTAATATAATTGGAGCAGTCATATTTACATATCCTTCTCCTTGATTTGAAGCCACCCCAAAACCACCGGTAAAAGTAGCAAAAACAATACCAGTCCAATTAATTCCGTCTGATGAATAAGCAATGCTGTTTGTTCCATCTCCAACAGCAATCCATCTTATTCCATTCCACGCAACTCCTCTACCTTCTATTGAAAAAATACTTGTTCCAATTCCTGTCCAAGTGATTCCATCTGGTGAATAAGCAATTGTATTTGTTCCGCTTCCAACAGCAACCCATAATGAACCATTCCATGCAACTCCTTTACCTTCTATTGAAAAAATACTTGTTCCAATTCCTGTCCAAGTGATTCCATCTGGTGAATAAGCAATTGTATTTGTTCCGCTTCCAACAGCAACCCATCTTATTCCATTCCATGCAACTCCTCTTCCTATGCTTGAGAATATACTTATTCCAATTCCTGTCCAAGTGATTCCATCTGGTGAATAAGCTATTGTATTTATTCCGTCTCCAACAGCAACCCATCTTATTCCATTCCATGCAACACCTCTTCCTGTGCTTGAGAATATACTTATTCCAATACCTGTCCAAGTAATACCATCCGATGAATAAGCAATACTGTTTGTTCCATTTCCTAACGCAACCCATAATAAACCATTCCATGCTACTCCAAAACCAGCTGTTGTAAATATACTGGTTCCTTGACCCGTCCAAATAATTCCGTCTGATGAATTAGCAATAGTGTTTGTTCCGCTTCCGACAGCAACCCATAATGTCCCATTCCAATCAGCACCAAGACCAACATTACTAAAAATAGTTGAACCAATTCCAGTCCAATTAATGCCATCTGATGAGTAAGCAATTGTATCTGTTCCAACTCCAAGAGCAACACTGCGATTTGCTGGAAAAACAATAGTATTTGGACGTTTATTATTAAATGCTACACCAGCTCCAACGCCAGCACCACTTGCGGCACTCGCAAAAATATTAAAACCCAGTCCAGTCCAATTAATACCATCGGTTGAGTAAGCAATACTATTAATATTACTTGTATTGGCATCCCCTATAGCAATCCATTTTGACCCATTCCAAGAAATACCGTAACCATAAAAAGCAAAAATACTTGTTCCAAGACCTATCCAATTAATACCATCATATGAGTAAGCTATTGTGCTTGTTCCACTTGAACCGCTAACTCCTACAACAACCCACAATTTTCCATTCCATGCTACTCCAAAGCCGCTTTGCATAATACTTGAACTTATAGCAACGCCTGTCCAATTTATTCCGTCTGAAGAATAAGCAATACTATCACCTGCACCTGCAAATCCACCAACAGCAACCCATAATTTCCCATTCCAAGCAACTCCTCTACCATTGTTGCCTGAAAAAATAATATTGCCCAGACCTGTCCAATTAATACCATCATACGAGTAAGCAATTGTATTTGTTCCTATACCTACAGCAACCCACATTAGTCCATTCCATGCTACTCCACGTGCTTGCGTAGAAAAAATTGAAGAAACTGGTGTCCAAGTAATTCCATCAGGAGATGTAGTAATAGTAGTAGGTATACCACCAGTTATAGCACTTGTTATAACCCATAATTTTCCATTCCATGCCACTCCTAATCCAGGACCAATAATAGTAGTGCTTAAAGGAATAGGTGTCCAATTAATTCCATTAGGTGAAGTGGCAATTGTATTTGTTGCTGACCCTACAGCAACCCAAAGTGTTCCATTCCAAGCTACACCACCACCGCGACTGTTAAAAATAGTTGTTCCAAGACCAGTCCAAGTAATACCATCAGCAGAGTAAGCAATTGTATTTGTTGTTGGTCCAGGTGGGGCACCATTTGCTGCATTCACAGCAACCCACTGATTTGGAATACTCTGTCCAAATGTATAAACTTGTTCTATAGTAGTCCAATTATCTAATTCAGCATTTACACCACTTTGATTAATAGTTGTTGTTGCTGTTTTACTATAATTAAATGATTGTTTGAAAGCAGTAGGGTCTGTTACACTTATATTAAACTGGGTTACAAGAGGTGATGGAGAACCTGTGGCACCTTGTAATCCTGTTAGACCTGCGGCACCTGTTGCTCCTGTTAATCCTTGTAATCCTGTTAGACCTGCGGCACCTGTTACACCTGTGAATCCTTGTAATCCTTGTATTCCTTGTATTCCAGTTGCTCCTGTTAATCCTTGTAATCCTGTTACACCTGTGAATCCTTGTAATCCTTGTATTCCTTGTATTCCTTGTATTCCAGTTGCTCCTGTTAGACCTGCCGCACCTGTGAATCCTTGTAATCCTTGTAATCCTGTTGCTCCTCCAGATGGTCCTTGATAACCTTGAGGTCCTTGAGAAGCTTGTATTTTCAAATCACAACATCTTTTTGCTCCTAAATATTGGCTATAGTTTAATGACATTTATTCTAAAATAATAATATAATTTTATTTTATTATTTTATTTATTGATATTATTATTTATATAACACAATGAAAAATACAGAATATAGTTTTACACCTTTGAACAATTAAAACGGCACACGTACCGTTCAAGTTCAAAGGAAACGTTGCTACCCGAAGGGAATATGAGTTAACAGGCATGCAAAGCGTGCCGATTTAAATCTTTATTGGTGTATATATTTTTTATATGATAAATGGTAAAATTTTTAGGAGGGTAAATTTGCCAAACACAATTTAATCTCTCCAAGACTTGCTACATTATACTTAACAACCAGCGGCAAATCATTTTCCAAATAAACTTCAATCTGGGAACAAAGATTTGTACATTTAATAAAATATCCAAGATTCTTTAGAGAGAATTCACCCTGAATAATTTTAGAAGAATCTTGCTTCAAAACAAAACCCATACTTCCGTCAGATTCGGCGCGATGAATTTCAGCAGAAGCAAACTGCCCAGAGCATTTAAATATGAGTTCATTGCCAACAGACTTGATTTCCAATTTTTCAGAAATACAAGACAAATCGCGAATAATTTTCTGGAAATCAGCGGAAGGCAATGTGATAATAGAAGAGAATTTAACATCTGGATACTCTAGTTCTTCCTGGTCTGGTTCAATTAGACGCAATTTCTGAGTCTTACATTGTTTGATCTCTCCATTTTCAAACTTTAACGCCAAATGTGAAACAATTCCATCAACATAATCAGCGTTTTCGATATAAATGGTTAAAGTATCATCATTATCAATTGAATTAATTAATTTGAATAAGTGAAACATATTAACGCCAATAATGATCTTCTCCTTTTTACACTCATAGAATTCGAAATTTTGCGCGGCCAAATAAAGATGGGCCAAAATAGTATGAGATTTATCCATATTAATAATTCTGATACCATCAGGTTCAAAAGTAATATTGGTTTCTAATAAAATATCTTTTAGAGCGGTCATCAATGTTCTAAATGGAGCAATTTGTACAGTTTTAATTGTTAAAACATTCCCATCGGTTACACATTGCGTTTGATTTTTGGATTTATCAGTAAAAGTGGACATTATACATTGTTTTTAATTTAAATCTTTAAATACTTATGGATTTAAATTATTTTATTGAATTATTGATTTTATTAAATAAAAGTTTACATATTACCAATTAATTCCCGGGTTTCTATGTCAATATTATTCATAATATTTTCGAGTGATTTCACGTTATTTGTCGCCATTTTATCATTTGTTAAAAAGCTGATTAAATCTAATATTATCTTTATTTTTTCTTTCGACCATTGGGCGTTCAACTTGTCGACTACTTCATTGCCATATAAGATTGTCATATTATCTTTACAAAAAATATTCTCATTGTAAATTTGTTCTACAAAATTATTGATGATTGTGTGATAATAGTTTAGGCATAAACAAATCATTGAATAGTCTTTATATGTTTCTTTCAGCTTCTCAATACCGGTTTGAGCACATTTAAATAAAGTTTTGATTCTTGGCGTTGTTTCAATGAACTCCTTTTTTAAGAAATGTTGACAAGCCGCGTGAATTGGGTTGTACATATATTGTAAATCCGATTTGTTTGTATTTAGGACATATCGACAAAATGCTTGAAACACTCCTGGTTCTTGGAAAAATATAACATTATTTTGTATCATTATTTTTGTCCCATATGGTTTGTTACTAATAATTGCCAATTTAATTATGACGGAAAGCGGGTCTAAAATAAATAATTTAACATTATCATTCGTGTTATTTTCGGCCATTTTACTTTTATATACATTATCAAAATATATTTAATATTTTTATAATATCAATTATTATAACTTTTTTATATTTAATCTTTTTTATTATTTCCATTATTTCCATTATTATTTATCCAATCAGTTACTATTTTATAATCTAATATATGGTCCTTTTCAGAAACTGTAAAAATTTCTGCCGAACTTTGGAAGGAACCACTACCTACAAGCGTAAATCCGCTTAATTCACTTGGTATAAGATGCAATTTATATGCGCCTGTAAGTATATCTATTCTGCGAATTTGATTGACATTTACTAAAAAATTTGTTAGTCTAAGAAATCGTGATGACATTTGTATTATATTATATATATGATTTTACATTTAAGTAAATTTGATATATGATATTGTATTATGGTTATTATGATTTAAAAACTTATTTAAAGACATATTAATATATAAGATTTAAAATGTCTGAATATACAAATACTACTACTACACCCAATATTGAAGAGTTACAAGCCAAGTGTTTTACTACAATAGCCGAATTATTTGAAAAATATAAGGACCATGAGTATATGTTACAAAGAATAAATACTCATATTGTAAATTATTTGCCAAACTCATTATCCAATGAATGTAAAATTTATGAAGATCGTTTAATCCGCAATAATTATTTGTCAAACGAGCAGCAAATTTTTATCCAAGTTTTTCTCAGCAAAAACCAATACTTCTACTTACCAAGCAATAATTTCTTTTACGAATACAATGGTACAAATTTTTTAATTGTTAAAGAAGACGATATTATTCATAAGCTTTTATCCAGCATTTCAAAGGATAGAGTTCTTATGCAATGGAAACATAAGACCAAGTTAAATATTATCAAGCAAATTCGCGACCGTTCTTTGTTTACGTGTATTCCTGAAACTGACACTATTCAAGATATCCTTAACCATCTATATCCTTCTATTTTTACCAGCAAAAATTGCGCCAAATATTTTCTCACGATTATTGGTGATAATATTTTGAAAAAGAATCAAAACCTGATATTTTTGGTTAGCCCACAAATGAAAAAAATACTTATGGAACTCGATAATATAGCATTTGGTTCAATTGGAGTTAGCAATGCCACGCATAATTTTATGACGAAATATCACGAGAATCATTCTTACGAAAACTGTCGTCTAATCAAGATGAATGAGAGTTTCTCAAATAATGTTTGGAGAGAAATATTGAAGAAAATCGGTTTAGATTTACTTTGTGTCGCGGTTCATTATTCAAAACGTTATGAAAATTCGGATAAATTTATTGAAAATAAATCAGACGAAGAAATTAAAAACTACGCATATTACCTGAAAAATTCAAATCCTGGCATTATTGTGTCCGAATTTTGCAATAAATATATAATTAGTGGTACAAATAATATTCAGATCGAATGGAAAAATCTACATTTTCTTTGGAAGCAATTTCTCTCTAATTCTAATTTGCCAAACATTATTTATTCTAATTCTTTAAAGAATCTATTGAAGGATTCCTATAATTATAATGAAACAACTGATTCCTTTATTGGAATAACAAGTAAATATTTGCCAATTCAAAGCGATTTTATTAAGTTTTGGGATTCTTCAATACAATTTATATCAAATGAATATAATAATTCTTTTAATCACGAACTTGAAATAGACGAAATATGTTCTCTCTTTAAAGCTTGGACAAAATCAAAATCTGATACTGTTTCCAGCAATGGCAACATTTCAGACAATAATGTATTAAAGATTTTAAAACATTTCTTCCCAAATATTGAAATTGTTGAAGACAAATATGTACTTAATGTTACGTGTGTATTGTGGGATAAAAATAGTGATATCGAGCAATCGTTTAATTATATTAAAACACAAATAAAAAACGATGTTGATTCAAAAGCGTTGATTTCATTTGATGATGCGTATAACTATTATTATAAATATTGTAATATTAATTCACATAAGTCGATCGTTAGTAAGCGTTATTTCGAAAAATATTTATATTTTAAATTGACGGATTATATAGTTTATGAGAGATTTATTGAAACGAGTTGGGTTCAAAATTAATCAAAATTAATTAATTATAAAAATAAATTATAATGTTACATATTATCATTATAATTTTTTATATATTATTTAATGGGTAGTGGCTTGTAATTGAAGACCAACACCACTGGTTCCTACACCTTGGCCATCATAAGAATGAGGAGAAAGGGGTCCACCATAAGCCATACCACCTCTCATTTTTCTACCACCACCTGCACCGCAAGCACCGTCCGAGCACGGCGTTTGATGATCGAATCCACCTCTCATTTTGCGACTGCGATTGCGACTGCGACCCTTCTTCATCGACTTGCCATTCTTAATGAAACCAAATTGACCCTTCTTTGTCAAGAAACCAGCCTTAACCAATCTCTTCTCTTTCTTGGCAGTCATGTGCTTCGCCTTGGAAACAATGCGACCAGCCTTATTTTGCATCAAATCGGGTTTGCAAAGACCACCACTTGTCTTATAAGCGGTTCCGTGCCAAACTTGGGCGCGGGTTCCAATCAAAACATCATATGTTTTACCACTGACGGAATATTTACCTGTCGACGTTCTTGAAAATTTTGTCATTATAAATTTAAGTGAGAAAAAAATAATTTTCTCGATTGAATATTATTGTGAAACGCACGAGTTAAAATTTGTTTTTGGGTGGTATTCCGCTTCCACCAGGCGTCCCTTGTGGATTTCCTAGATAATTTAAATTTAGCGGTTCTCCTAAATAATTATTTCCATATTGTGTTGAACCTCCTAAACTTGTGCGTATTACATGAGAATACCATATTTTACGCGGTACTTTATATGAACCAGAATCTGAACCAGGAATATTTTTATTATAATTGTCAGGTATACAAATACATTTAATATTTTCTGTATTTTTATTAAGAGCATTTAATCGCGCTATATAAAGTATCCTTTTTAAAGCATTTGAATTATTACCGGGTCTAAAATTTGTAGTTGACATTTTATATTATTTTAAAATAATATTATTTTTATAATATTTTTATAATATTTTTGTTTTTAAATAAAATTGAAATTATTTAAAAAGTTAATGGGAAGTAATATAATTACACAGAAAATGAACGCTCAAGACGTAAATCTCGCTAATAAATATCAACAGAAGACCGATAAGCAGCATATCTTGGATAATCCGGATACGTATATCGGCTCTGTTGAAAAAATAGATTCTCAACAATGGATTTTAAATGATGACAATTCCAGAATATTTGAAAGAAATATTGAATACGTACCAGGTTTATTTAAACTTTTCGATGAAGGTGTTGTTAATGCCAGAGACCACTCAGTAAGAATGGCACAAGCAATCGCAAACGGTCAAGATAACGCATTACCTGTAACTAATATTGAAATTACAATTGAAGAAGATGGTACTATTATTATGTTAAATGACGGTAATGGTATTGATGTTGCCGAGCATCCCGAGCATAAAATATGGATTCCTGAATTGATTTTCGGTCATCTCAGAACATCTACCAATTACGATAAAACTGAAAAGAAAATTGTTGGTGGTAAGAACGGTTTTGGTTTCAAGCTTGTATTAATCTGGTCTACTTATGGTTCGATAGAAACTGTCGACCATATTCGCGGTCTTAAGTATAGACAAGAATTCAAAAACAATTTGGACGAAATTTGTAAGCCTTCTATTACTAAATGTAAAACTAAGCCTTATACCAAAATTACATTTAAACCGGATTACAATCGTCTTGGACTTAGTGGACTTACACCAGATACTATCTCACTTTTGAGAAAACGTGTTTATGATATTGCTGCCGTAACGGATAAAACTATAAAGGTCAAATATAACTCTACACTTGTTCCCATTAAGAATTTCCAACAATATATCGATTTGTATATTGGAGATAAGAGTGAAGTGCCTCGCGTATATGAGGATTCCTCCGAAAGCAGATGGGAATACGCAGTTGCTTTAACACCGAATAATGAGTTTACACAAGTGTCTTTTGTCAATGGCATTCATACGGCAAAAGGTGGTAAACATGTTGAATATATTTTAGGCCAAATCACACGAAAGTTATGTGATTTTATTGAGAAGAAGAAGAAAGTCAAGGTCAATCAGAATTCTATTAAAGAACAATTGATTTTGTTTATCAGATGCGACATTGAAAATCCCGCGTTCGACAGTCAAACCAAAGATTTTATGAATACACCTTCTTCTAAATTCGGTTCAAAATGTGAAGTTAGTGATAAGTTTATTGAAAAGGTTGCTAAAATGGGCGTGATGGATGCTGCATTGCAATTGACGGAAGTCAAGGAAAATAAGGCCGCCAAAAAGACAGATGGTATTAAGTCTAAATCTGTGCGCGGTATTCCGAAATTGACTGACGCTAATTGGGCTGGTACTGAAAAGTCCAAGGATTGTGTTGTCATATTTTGCGAAGGTGATTCAGCAAAGGCAGGTATTATTTCTGGTTTATCATCTGAAGATCGTAATACAATTGGCGTCTATCCCCTAAAAGGCAAGCTTTTAAATGTGAGAGGTGAAACCGTGAAGAAGATTTCTGAAAATAATGAAATTGCTGAGATAAAAAAAATATTAGGTTTAGAAACTGGTAAAAAATACAACTCAATAGAAGATGTATATAAGCATCTGCGTTATGGTAAGGTATTATTTATGACGGATCAAGATTTGGACGGTAGTCACATTAAAGGATTAGGTATCAATTTGTTCCAATCTGAATGGCCATCATTAGTCGAAATTCCTGGATTTATTGGTTTTATGAATACTCCTATTCTAAAAGCCAAAAAAGGATCTGTCGAGTTGAATTTCTATAATGACGGTGAATATGAAGAATGGAAAGAGGAAAATGATACTAAGGGTTGGAAGATTAAATATTACAAGGGTTTAGGTACAAGCACTGGTAAGGAATTCCGCGAATATTTTGAAAATAAAAAGATTGTAGGTTTTACAAATACTGAAAAGAGTGATGATACAATTGATATGGTTTTCAATAAGAAACGTGCTGATGATAGAAAGGATTGGTTAAAGTTATATGATAGAACCGCATATTTGGATACTAAGAAATTAAATGTATCCTATGAGGAGTTTATTCATAGAGAACTAATTCACTTCTCCAAATATGATTGCGATCGCAGTATTCCTAACTTGATGGATGGTCTCAAAATATCATTGCGTAAAATATTATATTCTGCCTTTAAGAAAAACTTGACGACTGAGATTAAGGTCGCACAATTCTCCGGTTATGTTTCTGAGCATTCTGGTTATCATCATGGCGAGGCCAGTTTAAACGCAGCAATTGTCGGAATGGCGCAAAACTTCGTCGGTTCGAATAATATCAATTTGTTTATGCCAAATGGTCAGTTTGGTACTCGTTTACAAGGTGGTAAAGATAGTGCGTCTGAAAGATACATATTTACTCAACTTAACAAAATCACAAGAACTTTATTTCCAGCAAACGACGATAATATTTTGACATATTTGAATGACGACGGCCTACTTGTCGAGCCAATTTATTACGCACCAATTATCCCGATGATTCTTGTTAATGGTTCAAAGGGAATTGGAACTGGTTTTAGTACGGATATTATGTGTTACAATCCTATTCAAATTATTCAATATATTAAAAACAAGCTATCTTTAGAAGAAAACAGTCTCGAGTTTATTCCGTATTATGATGGATTTAAAGGACAAATAACAAAACTTAGTGAAGAGAAATATTTGATAAAAGGTTTATATGAAAAGACCGGCACTGACACAATCCGTATTACTGAGTTACCTGTCGGATTTTGGACAGAAGATTTCAAAGAATTACTTGAGAAGCTGATTGAACCAGGACAAGATAAGGAAGGTAAAAAGATTACATCTATGGTTAAGGATTATGATGATATGAGCAAAGATACCAATGTTGATTTTACAATTACATTCGCAAAAGGTAAGTTGGAAGAATTAGAACAATCTAAAGGAGATTATGCTTGTAATGGTCTCGAAAAATTATTGAAATTATATACGACAAATACTACTACTAATATGCATCTATTCGACGCAGATGATAAGTTACAAAAATATGAGAAGATATCTGATATAATTGACGCCTACTATGATGTAAGATTAAAATTATATCAAACCAGAAAAGATTATTTGATCGATGCTATTGAAAAGGAACTTGTATTATTATCAAATAAAGCCAAGTATATCAAAGAGAACTTGGAAGGCACAATTGATTTGAGAAAAAAGAAGAAGGAACAGGTGTTGGAGATGTTAGAAAGCAAAGGCTATGATATTATTGACGACGATACTGATTATAAATATTTGACCAAGATGCCTATGGACTCAGTGACTGAAGAAAATGTCGAAAAACTGCTTACTGAAAAAGGTAACAAAGAAACCGAATTGGCTACAATTAAAAGCACATCTATAAATAAAATGTGGAATTTGGAATTGGATAATTTGTTAGAGCAATATTTGGAGTATAAGGAAGTTAGACAACGCCTTATGGATGGCGAAGAGACAAAATTAAAGAAAAAGAAGGTTACAAGTAAAGGAGCTGTTGTTAAAAAATCGGCAAAGAGTCTTGTAGTTTTAGAGGAATAATTGATAAAAATATGTTAATCTTTAATGTTGTTGTCTAATATTTGTTTAATTTTGTTCTGGTCATAATATTGTGAGCAATCAATAAATTCAAAAATTTTTTTTATATTTTCCATATCAAACATTTTTTCAAAAGTCGTAAAATAACACCATTCTTTGTTCTGATTGTAAAAATTATAAAATTCATTATTCAGTGCGTTTAAATATTGAACGGCATTTTTATCCTTTTTTAACCAACTACTTTGTGATTGAGCTGCAATATTTCCTCTAACTTGTATTATAACCTTCGTTTGTGGGAATAATTCCTTGAATTCCTTTAAATACTTTATGTCACCATTATCGTAACGAATTTCTTTAAACCCCCATACAGTCGTTGCCTCTTTATTCTTAAATATTGACGCAATTAATATCTTAATCATACTAACGGTTTGTTGAAAATTATAAGAATTATACCAAGACGGTTTCACATCTTTTGAAATAATATCTTCATAACTGGCTGGACGTAAGTGTCCAGGTACATATTCAAATGTTGTAGTTTTAATCCTTTTGTAAAACTCTAAAAGGCTATTAATTGCGCCAAAATTCTCGCCACAAATATTGCTATTTGGTATACTATTTATGATTCGTTGTATTGTAGTTGAACCAGAACGTCCGGTGGCACATATCAATACTATTTTATCCATTATAATAAGAATTATAAATTTTTATTATACTTTAACCGATTTTTTTTAAGTTTTGGCACAATCTTTTTTACACCTTTTCTCATTTCAAACGCCCATTTTGAAATGATATTTATAAATAATTCTTCTTAATTTTTCGTGTTTTATTTTTCGCTACATATTTTTCAGGTCTTTCATAAGCACCCTTAAAAATTATAATAATATTAAAATTAATATAAATAGGCACTTATTTTCAAGGCATTTTTTATTTTATAAATAAAATTGATTTAAAGATTTGCTTTTATTATATATATATAAATGATACAAATGACATATCTACAAGATAAAATAAATACGTTTTTCAAAAAAAGAAATGAAATATTTAAAAAACCGCTTGAAAAAATTATAAATATTATGTTAAATAAGTGTAAATATATAAATGGAGAAAGTTTAGAGAGACATAATTGGGGAAATAATCCAATTAAATTAAAACATATACCAAAACACATTAATTCACCTTCATTTGAAGAAGATTTATTAGATTCACTAAATTTAGAAGATAATGAAAAATCAATAGTAGAATTATTATGGGGAGACATACAGCTTGGAAAAAGAGTTCAAGCATGTATAATTATGTGGATTTCGGTTCATATACTAAAAAGACCAGTTTTATACATTTTTAGAAATTTAACAATAGACCAAAAACAATTACAAGATGATATAGTTGGAACAGAAAATTACAATTTTAATATTCAATTTATAAAAACATTATTTCAAGAATTTAATAATGAACTTCAAGAATATTTTGAGGAAACAAATGTTGAATATTGGAAAGATTATAAACTTCCAGAACTAAAAGATATAAATAGTAATGATATTATTAATAAATTAAGTAATAAAGAAGCAATCAATTCTAATGATATATTTTGTTGTTTAATGAACCATACTCAGTTAGCAAAACTAAATACGAAATTTAGTGAGTATATATATTATAATGATGAACTTGTTAATATAACTACATTAGTTGATGAAAGTGATTTAATGAGCCCTACATCTTCAAATGATAGAAGTAATGATAATGATAAAAAGGATTCTACCGCATGTGAAATATTGCTTGCCAAAATATATAAAAAAGTAAAATATGCACTACATATTACAGGCACGGCACACTCATTGTTATATAATATAACAACCAGATTAAGCGACCATACTGATATACAAATTAAAATATCAAAGGTTCATAAAATGAAAAGGTCAAATGATTATTTTGGATTATTTAATGGGTCTATAAATTTTAACACTACACTTGTTGAATCATGGTGGGATTATCAAGATATAGAAAATCACAAAAAAAAAACATGTTATGATATTGTTGAAGATTATAATAAAAATATAAAAAACATAATAGAAGAAATACTAAAAAGACCTACAAGTAAATATAATTCGTTATTGATAAGTGAAGAAAAAATAAGATCTAATCAATTTTGTTTAGTAGATAAAATAATTAAAGATTATCCAAATCTATTTATTATAATATATCATGGAAATTGTTTAAGATTATATCTTTCAAAAAATTATGAAAAGGAAATTAAATATTGGTCTAAATGGGACTCAAAACAATCATCAACAAGTCAAAGATTATGGCAATTAGGAGGAGTATATGGTTCATCTATAGATACTGAAAAATCTGAAAAACTACCTAATAATTATTGCTATTTCAATATAAATACAAAAATATTAAATATAAAATTTGTTTATAAATTATTAAGAATTTTATTTGAAAAAAGCGATACACAAATTTTATGTAAAACAATTATAACAATAACAGGTAAATATGGAGAAAGGGGATATTCTTTTACAAGCGACGATTATGATAATTATTCACTACATTTAACCGACCAGTATTTTGTGTCTCACGCATCATTAAATTGCACTGATATTTCACAACGATTACGATTACAAGGAAAATATAATGATTTAGACCTTAAAAATGGAAGTATGAAACTTACTTTATGGACTACTCCTGAATTACAAGATATAATACAGAATTTTTATGTTAAATTTATAAAAGAAATTGAAAAATTTGTTATGGGTTGTGATACTTGGGAAGATATTAAAAATTTATTAGAGAGTATAATAGATAATGGTGATTTTAAGTTTGGTAAATATATGAAATATATTGATGTGTCAAAGAAACGAAAAAATTTAAAACCAATTAAACATTATGACAGCAAAAATAATGGTTATAAATTAATTGTTATTGACGATATGAATGATACAGAAATAGATAAATGGTGTAAAGAAACTAAATTAATTGATTATATTTGTATTAATACAATAGAAGAAATGCATATTAATGACTTTATTAATAAATATGGCATATCTACAATTGAAACACAAGAGTATAAATTAGAAAATGAATTATCAATTGAGTTTGTAAATTATTGTATAAAACAAGCAGAACAACAATTTAAATTAAAATTAAACCCAATTAAACCTGATTGGTTTAAAGATAGAAAAGAAAAAATTAATAATTACTATTGTGAAAGTATTAATGGTAGTAAGGTTCCAATTAAAATAAGTGAGTTAAAAAACAATCTAATTCGTTTTAGAAATGAAGATGGTCTAAATGATATTCAACGCGATGGAAATAGACGAGTTAATATAGCATATGATGATAATAACGCATATATATGTATTTCAGTTAGGAATAAAGCTCATAAATCTTTACCAAAACAAACAAACAATTATATAAAAAAAACTCCGTATATTGTTGATGGTGATAAAGTAAAATATTCTATTCTAAAAGAAGAATACAAAGAACAAAATACTCACGGATATACAAATGAAGATGGAGATGATTTTATAGAAGATGACAATAAGTTTCCAGAAAAATATTATTGGAAAACTCCTGATGGTTGGTTGTATTTGTATGATAAAGATAAACCAGAAATTATTTCGTTAGATATAGTAGCTCCTCTACCTGTTAAAAATGTTATACAACCAAACATTTCAACAGAACCATTAATTAATAGTGATATATTGCTATTCGCAAATTCGTGTTGTAAAAAAACAGAAAAAACAAACTTAAGATTTGGATTAAAAGATATATTCAAAATATATGAAACTTGGTGCAAAATAAATGGAAAAAAATGTTTGAAAACGCAGAAAAAATTTAAGGAGGAGTTTGAAAAAATAAATTATAAAGAAGAAAACAGCAAAGGTATTGATGTAAATAATAAACCAGGCAAAAGAGGTTATAATATTATGGTTTCATTATAATTGACTTAAAAGTAATTTACAAATATTAATAATATGAAAGATTATATTGTTAATTCTTTTATTTTACATGATAATAATACACTAATAGATATATATAAATATATAAAGTTTCGTTATGATAATTCGGTTGAAATAAATGATATAAAAACAGAATTAACTAAATTAATTAAAAATAATCTTATTTTTTTTCATAACAATAATTATAAATTATCAAATGAAGGTAATGTAATATTAAACGACCATAAGTATTATTATTCAAAAATTATAATTAATTTTTATAAAAAATACAATAAAAATCACCGAAAATACGAATTAAGAGAGATTAGACAAGAACAAAAACAATTAAGAAATTATTTAATTTCTAATAAAAAACAAATGTGTATAATTTGTGAAAAAAAATTACCATTATGTTTATTAGAAACAGCACATTTAAAACCAAGATGTATATTAAATAATAATGAAAAAAATGACAAAAATATTGTTGAATTTATGTGTAGATATTGCCACAATCTATATGATAATGGATTTTTAGCTGTTTATAACGGATTATTACAAGTTTCAACATTTATAAATCAATATGATTTACATTATAACAATAACAAAAAAATACATTATTACAATTTACAAAATGAAATATATTTTATTTTTCATTATAATTATATCTATAAAATGGGCGTTTGAAATGAGAAAAGGTGTAAATAACTTTGTTAACGACGGTCGCTTCGCTTAGAACCAGGTTTTGAATTCAAGCTCACGATCCGTGTTATCTGTCATAATAGGATGAGCAATTGGCACCACTAATGTACTGGCATCATCTATATATTTCAAATAACCTTGTGCCTCACTATAAACTTGTTGAATGCAATAGTTTAAGACAATTTTGTTTAATTCAGCAACTTGTTGAGTAATATTATTTGGTTGATTTGCGGCGTTTTGTAAATAAACACTTCGCATAACGATTTTTAGAGAATCACAATCTTGAGGAGCAATTGTATATTGACCATTTGATTTCTGATAAACACCTGCGCGTATTCCATTTTGTAAGATCTGAATGTTTTGTTGAGAGAAAAATGCTTGAGATAAATAAGTATCAGTCCACAAGCCTTCAGTTGGATTCCTAAATGTTACACACTGATTTGCTGGTATTTTATCATACATTTCAAATAAAGTAGAAGTATTAGGAGATTTAATATCTATGCGTCCATTAGTAACTTTATTCATTTATATTACACTTATAGAAAAAAATATATATTTATTTTATATACAAATGGAAGGATTTCAAAAATTTGTTTTATATGCTGCAATAATTATTTTAATTATTACATTGGTTGTAATTGGTGTAGCTCTTTCAAAAGTTCATAATAATGTTTTATGGCCTCCTATGACTCCCGCTTGTCCTGATTATTGGACAATAGATGGTTCTGGCAATAATGCCGTTTGTGTTAATGTAAAAGGTTTAGGAAGTTGTACTACTCCAACAGAAGGCCATAAATTTTATACTAAAAACTTTAATACTTCTCAATTTACAGGTTCTCAAGGTGTGTGTAATAAATATATTTGGGCTACTAAACAATGTAATGTTAGCTGGGATGGTATTACATATGGAGTAACACCGCCAGATTGCTCAACATAAAATAAATATATTAATTATATAATGAATAATATAATTAATTTAGTTAACAAATTACCAACAGATATTGTTAATATAATTGAAGAATATGTCCCTAAAAAAGAGTTTGTCTTTACAAATAAAACAAATTATCAATTATATCATCATCTTATTAGACCTACAATTAAAACATTCGAGACCTATATACGTGACATAATCAGAAGAGATAATAATTTTGTTTTTGAAATGATAGTAAGAGAGAACTATTTAAAATGGTTTGAAATTAAAAACTACACATACAAAAACTATGCTTTTAAAAATTATGTTTATTTTGTTATTAATTATTGTATTGAAAATGAATCAAATAAATGTAGAAATTTTATTGTAGAATTTTTACAAGAACTTGGATTATACAAAAATCAACATAAAAAGAATTTTGTTAAATATATAAAATGGAAAAATTGAACGTTAATAGTATTCTGGATAGAGATGAAAAGTCCAATACCATTAAAGAGATATTAAAATCCTTTGAAGCTAATAAAAACAATATGTTGATCAAAAAGGGGATATATGTTTATGGTAATCCAGGCACTGGAAAATCTACGTTTGTTTCAAATATTTTAAAAGAAATGGGTTATGATATTATTAATTATGACGCCGGTGACATTCGAAATACATCTGTTATTGAAGATATTACAAAGCATAATATGTCTGATAAAAATATAATGAGTCTGTTTAATAAAAAGGTCAAAAAGATTGCTATTATAATGGACGAAATTGATGGGATGAATAATGGTGACAAAGGTGGAATTAATACTTTGATTAAACTGATTCGGCCCAAAAAGACAAAAAAACAAAAATTAGAAGAAATTACAATGAATCCGATTATTTGTATTGGAAATTATCGCGTAGATAAAAAGATCAAAGAGTTAATGAAGGTTTGTAATACCGTCGAATTGAAAACTCCTACGAATCCACAAATCAATGAAATTATCCATTCTTTGTTTACCAATATTGATACAAATGTTAAAACCAAAATAATTAATTTTATTCAAGGTGATTTAAGAAAACTTAATAGTATTTATAAAATTTATGAAAATGATCCGCAATTTTTTAAGGGTGAAATAATTGAAAATATATTTCAAATCAAGTCATACAATGATGATACTAAAAAAATAACCAACAAGCTTATTAATAAATACTATAACATAAATGAACACGCGACCATAATGAACGAGACAGATAGGACGAGTGTTGGTTTATTATGGCATGAAAATATTATTGATGTTATTGATAAATATGACAAAAAAACATCGGTTCCTTTCTATATAAATCAATTGGATAACATTTGTTTTGCGGATTATATTGATAGAACTACATTTCAGAAACAAATATGGCAGTTTAATGAAATGAGCTCATTAATCAAAACTTTTAAAAATAACAAGTTATATCACGAAAATTTTCCTAAAAAACAAAATTATAATCCTACAGAGGTGCGGTTTACGAAAGTATTAACAAAGTACTCAACTGAATATAATAATTCTTTGTTTATCCAAAAATTATGTCAAAAGCTTAATATGGATAAAAAGGATATATTTGGTTATTTTATCGATTTGAAAAATAAATATGATGATAACGAAATTTTTGCGCTGTTTGAAAATTATGAAATAACAAAACTTGATATTAATAGAATCTATAGATACTTGGAAAAATATACAAAGGAAAATGCGGCTGGCACAACTGATAAGGAAATTGAAAATGAAGAAGAAGAGGAGGAAATGATTGAAGAATAAGTATTACAAATATTGAATTTAAAAATAATATTAATTTTATAATATTATTTTTATTTAGATACGTTTATAGCATTACAGTTTTACAGATATTAATTATCTAACAAGTACACTACTTCCTGGCTTTTTCCTCTCCATCTCATTCATTAGCATCGTCCTCTTGTAATCCCAATCCTCCCTTGTCTCTGGAGTTACTGTGCCATGTAAGTATGACTCATAATGGCTTGGTGATGTGAAAAACAAAGTTGGTACCTTATACTTTCCATTACATTCACCAGTTGACAATCTAACTGAGAAAAACAAATGCTCGTGTTTGCTGCCAACATTGTAATTATAATATTCGCCAGTCTCGGCATTTCTAATACGGGTTCCTACCTCACCGCTGGTATAAATACCAATACGCTTCTGCTTATAACTAATAATACCACGGCGATCAAAAGGAGCCAGTCTCGAAATTATATGGAAATTCTTATCAGCCTGTTTCAAATTCAACAACTCGTTATTATCGTCGTTGTTTAATTGTTCAGTCTCGGTTTCAATGTCGTTACTCATTTCACTTAGTATACTATAATATATGTATTCTTTTTAAGTATATTTATTAATTCTTTTTATTAAATATACCTATTTACCTCTTTAATTCTGCTGTACTGTACAATTTCTTTTTAACTGTATTTGCTCCATTATTAATGATTTTAATTTATCCTCTAAATATTTGACCTTTTCCTTCAATTGATTATTTTCCATTGCCAGCTCTTGAACCATAAATGTTAGTTTATCAATTTTATCTTGGGCCATCTGAGGATTTACATTAGTTAGCTTATTCATTAAATTATTATAATCGTTTTGCTGTTTTAATTGGTCTTGAATAAGTTTCTCTCTTGTTTCTTGTATTTGAATCATTTGCTTTGTGACATCTGGCTTATTTTGAGGCAATCCCGGCTCATAATTGTCCAATAGTTTATTAATATCTTCCATAAAAAACTTCAACACTTCTGGCTCCTTTACAAAATCTGAAGGTTTTAAAGTCGTATCCTTAATGAAAGGGTTTGGCATCTGATTTAGTAATACCTTTTTATCAAATGAATTATGATTGTGCGAAAAGACCAAGATTGATTTAAGTGGGTCTAATTGAACAAATGGAATCTTATAATCTTTAAGAAACTTCTTCTCTTCGGCAACAGACGCGGTTTCATCAAATCTGGTTTGTTGTAATAATTCCTTTCTAAATGCAAAGGTTGCTGCCGTCGCATGATTAGGACCATATGGACCAAATTGATACATTTTGTCAATATGTTTAAAATACATATACATTATACTTGATCCAGCACACAACGCCTTTGGGTTTTTCTGTAATGTATTTACTGCATGAGTTACCCTTTCCGGTGGATAATAATCATCATCGTCCATATAAATAATTATATCACCTTTAGCCTTTTCATTTGTTATATTTCGTTTCTTACCGAGAGACATTTTTTCCTCATATCTAAAATATTTCACTTGCGGTATATGGGATACCAAATCCTCGATTTTGTCAGTACCGTCATCAACGATAATCCATTCCATTTTATCCTTTGGATATGTTTGATTTTCAAAACATTTTATTATAATTGGGATAAAAGGACGTCTATTAAATGTTGGCATACAAATACTAACAAATGGAGTTTTCTCTGGTTTACCTTTTTTTTTCATTATTTAAATACAATATGAAATTATATTTATATTGTATTTTTTTATTTAATTTTTATTTATTTCTGTAGTTTTTTTAATTCCTTTAATAAATCAAAGTTGCCTCCACCCTTCGATGCTTTTGCTGGTATGGCTTTTAGTGTTGGTGCTGGTGTGGGTGCGGCTTTTGGTGTTGCTGCTACTTTAATAGGCGCTGCCACTTTTGCAGGTGTTCCTGTTGTTGATGATTTTCCGAAAATCTGTGTAAAATCAAAAGTAGGGTTCTTTGCATATGCCATTACTTTATCCATATAATACAAAATTGCTATTGTTATTATAATCGCAAAAATTCCAGCTAATGATCCTAAGTATTGGAAAAATATACTTATAACATACAAACAATAAAAGAAAAGTATTGTTCTTGGATAATTTTCAAAAAACCCTGTTAATATATCACCACATCCTACAGGACCATTTACAAATTCTTTATTATTTTCTGTTATTATACCGTCATATAAAAGAAATGAAATTAATACAAAAAACATTATAAAACAAACCGGAAGTGCTATAGGAACTACAAAGATAGCCCAATAAATAATACAAATAAACAGCCAAAAAATCGTTATATAACCAAATAATTCCCCTATTATACTACCGCCGTTATCTGCCACAAATATTGGTAATGATGTAATCAAAGTATATAAAGCATATATCCAATTAAAAATAAAAAACACACATAATCCGAAACCTAAAAATAATGGTCCTAATAACAATATAATTATTTGAGGAATGCCAAATTTATTGATTGTTTTGAACATAAACTGTATAAGGGAATAATTTAATGAAAATAATTCTTCGTAAAATGATAAAAAGAATAAACAAAAATGTGAAGTCCACGAATTAGTAGCTCCATATTTTTTTTGCTTATTTCGTAAACCATCAATAAAATAATATTTTAAGTTATCTGGATCATCTGGAAATTGTATTTTAGCGTTACCATCAAAAATGCTTACTGGTTTCGAATTTAGCGACTTAGAAGGACTATCTACAAAAGGAGGTTTATCGGTATCTGTTGGAAGTACACACGAAGAAGAAATTGCACACGCATACACGAAATAACTGCCTATTTTATAATAAACATAAATTACAATTAATCCACCAATGAAAGCTCCGAAGAAGCCACCTATATCAACTTTTTTAGTATTATTTCCATTATTTTCGTCTTTTTTTTCATCAATAGTTGAAGTATCATTTGAATCCGACATTTTACTTATATTAAAAAGATATAAAATTTATTTACAAATTTAATTCTCTGTATCAAATATAAATTATTATTGAGTATTTATTTTTCTAAATAGGATAGTTTATTTTCTCTCTAATGTTAGTTCAAAAAATAAAATATAAATAAATAATATATGACATTAACAAAAGATACTAATTATATATTATTTTTAGCAGTTACAAGTTTTTTATTAATTGTTATAATATTTTATTGGATTGATTACCTTTCAATAAATAAATATATTGTAGAAAGTTTCCAACAGTTAAACGATACTACTCTTTCAAATTCTACAAGTCACACTGTAGACTTGCCCTTAACCACCACTTATAGTTGTAAAAATATGTGTGGGCCTCAAGCCAGATGCTCTATTACCGGTCAGCAATGTACCGCGGATATTGATTGCCCTGGTTGCCAACCTAAAATAAATGGTATCAAGACGCAAAGTAGTAGTAGTAAAAATGTCCCTGGTAACAATGACGCAGGCAAGCTTACCGTTGGTGTGACACCTCAATATTCTCCTTTGACAACCGATATGGGTACAAGAGCGATGAAAATTTCGGGTAAGGATTTTTCGAAAACACCTTCGCCTACATTTGGTATAAACACATGGCGTGACGACTTTGACGCTGAACAAAAATTATTTAATACAAGATACAAACCTCCAGCTGATTTAAAATATATGCCTTCATATCCGCCACGTTATAGCGTTACAGGTGACTTTATTGAAAATGGACCACTGGCTTCAAATGCTGCGCTAAATTGAAAAGCTCTGCTAAATTGAAAAGCTCTGCTAAATTAAATTCCGTTATGTTTATCAATAGTCACATTTTTTGCTATATTTTTAATGATTTTGTCT
>SXGQ01900272.1_pt1 | contig 23112 bp, 17 predicted proteins | sample 3178371 | NCBI WGS metagenome assembly SXGQ01 (sample SAMN11356859, study PRJNA531348) | freshwater metagenome | isolation source: freshwater sample F1-20 | place: China: Fuxian Lake, Yuxi | collected 2017-12-25 | reverse complement strand
TGCCCGTGGTGGCCTCGATCCGCTCCGACAACACCGAGGGTCTGGCCCGCTTCTTGGCCGCGGCGCCCGGGGTGGTCGTCGAGCGGCGGGGAACCGCCGAGATCGTGGTGCGGCGCCGCGAGTGACCGCCGCCGCGCCGTGAGCCGCCGCCGCGCCGTGAGCCGCCGCCGCGCAGATTCCCTTAGTGAAAGCCCGGCTCCGGGACGTCTTGGAAGCGTTGCCCCCTTGCCCTGTCCCTTCCTTCGCCCGCGGCCGCCGTGGCTGGCCCTCCTCGTCCTGCTCGTCGCCGTGGCCGGTGCCGCGCCCGCCGACCGGCGCCCCTTCGACGTGCCGCCCGGCCCGGCCGCCGAGTCGCTGCGGCTCGCCGCGAGGCAGGGGGGCTTCGAGATCGTGTTCTTCGCCGACACGGTCCGCGAGGTGCGCACCGGGGCGCTGCGGGGCGAGTTCGTCCCCCGTGAGGCGCTCGAACGGCTCCTGGCCGGCACGGACCTCGCCGTCGCCGAGGCGGGTGTCCCCGGCACGCTCACGGTGCGACGCCTTTCCCCACCTCCCGGCGCCAACGCCTCCCGCCCGGAATCAGCTTCCTCCCCGATGAAACCCCGCCATCCGCTCGCCACCCTCGGCGCCTGGTTCGCCCTCGCGCTCGCCCCTGTCCCTGCCCTCCCGGCGGCGGACGGCCCGCCCCCGCCCCCGGGCGCGATCGCCGGGCGGGTGCTCAACGTCGGCGCCGGGGTCTACGTCAACAACGCCCGGGTCACCGTCGATGGCACGCGGCTCGAGGCCTTCACCGACGAGTTCGGCGCCTTCACCCTCGCGGGCGTGCCCGCGGGGGCCGCGACCCTGCGCGTGACCTACACCGGTTTCGCCGCGGAGACCCTCGTGGTCCGCGTCGAGGCTGGCCGGCAGGCCGAGGCCGAGGTGCGCCTGCGGGGCGGCCAAGGCGGTGACACGGTGCTGCTCGACGCTTTCACCGTGGCCGCGAAGCGCGACATGGCCGCGTCCGACGTCGCCGTGAACGAGCAGCGTTTCGCTCCGGCGATCAAGAACGTGGTCTCCACCGACTCGTTCGCGGACATCGCCGACGGCAACGTGGGCGAGTTCGCGAAGTACCTGCCGGGCGTCACCCTCAACCGCAGCGGCAGCGACGGGCTCACGCTCTCCATCGGAGGCGTGCCCCCCGGCGGGACGCCCGTCACCCTCGACGGGAACGGCATCGCCAGCGCCAACGGTTCCAACGCGAACCGGCAGGTGGAGTTCGAGAACATCGCGGTGAGCAGTCTGGCCCGTGTCGAGGTCTCGCGGTCGCCGACCCCGGACGCCCCGGCCAACGCGATCGGCGGCTCGGTGAACCTGATCAGCCGCAGCAGCTTCGAGCGGTCGCGGCCCTCCTATATGATCAAGTCGCACCTCTCGTTCCGCGGCGACGACTTCAGCCTCCGCCAAGAGCCCGGCCCGTTCCAGCACAAGGAGTACATCTTCCTGCCGAACCTTGAGCTCAGCGCGGTTGTCCCCCTCAGCCGCGACTTCGGCTTCACCGCCTCCGGCTTGGCGTCGCGCACCTACAACAACGGCCCCGGGATCGTGCAGAACTGGGTGCCGACCGGCATCGCGCAGTCGGCGAACTTCCCTGCCACCACCCCGGACCAGCCCTACCTCGCCCGCTACCGCCTGCAGGAACGGCCCAAGCTCACCGCGCGGAACACCCTGAGCCTCTCCGCCGACTGGCGCGTCCGCCCGGGCGGTGTGCTCACGGTCGGGTTCCAGTACGCCTACTTCAGCGCCGAGTTCTGGGTCCGCCAGCTCAGCTTCGAACCCGGCCGCGTCGAGTCCTTCGGCCCCGGTTTTACCCAGGGTGCTCCCGGCGCCGGCTTCGTGCAGATCCTGACCGACGCCCGCGAGAAGAACAACACGTCGTGGGCGCCCAGCTTCCGCTACAAGCACGACGGCCCGGTCTGGCGCTGGCAGGTGGGGGGCGCCTATTCCGCCGCCTCGAACAATACCTCGAACGAGGGCTATTTCCTCGGGAACAACGCCTTCCTCCGCAATGTGACGGTGCGGTTCGAGGGCCTCACGGTCGACCACCCCACGGGGATCTCCGTGCGGGACGCGGCCGGCCGCCCGGTCGACCCGTACCAGCTCGCCAATTACCGGCTCGAGTCCGTCTCCGGCAACAACTTCACCAGCGCGGCCATCGTGCGCACCCTCAACGCGCACGCGCGGCGCGACTTCCAGCTTGGCCTGCCCGTCACCGCCAAGGCGGGCGTGGACCTGCGCTCCGAGCACCGCGACCTCCGCCGGCCCAGCTACAGCTACGGGTTCGTGGGCGCCGACCGGGTCGCCCGGTCCGCGGACGACAGCGCCGCGCAGTGGTTCGACCCGAGCTACTCCCAGCGCGACCTGATCTTCGGGCCGCGGATGCAGTGGTTCGACCTCGACCAGATTGGGGACACCTACCGCCGGAACCCCGAGTACTTCACGAACACCGAGGCCGAGGCCGTCTCCGCCTTCCGCGCCGCCGTGACGTCCTCCCAGGTGATCACCGAGACGATCCTCGCCCCTTACCTGCGGCTCGACACGGCGCTGCTCGACGGACGGCTGCAGCTCACCGGGGGCGTGCGTTACGAGCGGACCGACGACGACGGCACGGGTCCGCTGATTGACCCCACCCGGATCTACCAGCGGAACGCCGCGGGCCAGATTGTCCGCGATGCCGCTGGCCGCCCGGTGGTCAGCGCCCCGCTCTCCGGCCTCGCGGGCAGCCGCCTCGCCTACCTGGAGCGCGGCGCCCGCGCCACGAAGTCGTACGACGACTTCTTCCCGTCGTTCAACGCCACCCTGCAGCTGCGGCCCGACCTGCTGGCCCGGGTCTCGTACGGCCGCGCGTTCAACCGGCCGGACTTCGGCAACATCCTGCCGTCGATGAACCTCCCCGACACGGAGTCCACGAGCCGTACCATCACGGCGTCCAACCCCTCCCTCAAACCGTGGTACGCCGACAGCTACGGGGTCTCGCTGGAGTACTATTTCCGCGAGCCCGGCACCGGCGTCGCGTCCGTGCGCGGCTACCGCCGCGATGTGCGCGACTTCTGGGGCACCTCCCTGCTGCCGGCTTCCGACGAGATCCTTGCCCCCTACGGCGTGGATCCGCGGGTCTACGGCGAGGCGCTCGGCTACTTTGTCAGCACGACGCGCAACGTGGGCACCGCCCGGGTCTCGGGTCTGGAACTCGATTACCGCCAGAACCTCGCCTTCCTCCCGCCGTGGGCCCGCGGGCTGACGGTCTTCGGCAACCTCACGCTGCAGCGCGCGGAGGGGACGCAAAGGGCGAGCTTCACCGGCTTCGTGCGCCGCACCTACAACTGGGGCGTGAGCTACAGCCGGGAGCGGCTCTCGCTGCGCGTCGCGGTGAACCACCGCGGCCGGATCGAACAGGGCCGGGTCACTCTCGCGGGCGCCGAGCCGGGCACCGTGACCTACCTCCAGGCCCGGGCGATCGCGGACGTCGCCGCCGAGTACCGGCTTACCCGCCGCTACGCGGTCTATGTCACCGGACGCAATGTGAACGCGGCCAACGAGGACACCGTGGTGCTCGGGCCTTCGACCCCCGCCGACCGCAGCGTGCAGGGCCGCATCAACTACGGCGCCACCTGGTATGTGGGTTTCAAGGCCACGTACTGACCCCCGCGTCCGCGCGGGCCGGGATCGCGGGGAGGCCTCCCGGTGAGGCACCACGACTGGTGGCGGAGCTTGTCCGCCTGCGCCCGCGCGTTGTCGCCGGGCGACCGGGGTCGGGTCCCGCGTGCCGGTCCTCCGCTTCGCCGCGGGCCGCTGACCAGTCGACCATCATTTCCAATGCTGCTGCAAAAAACCGGTTCACTCCTTCTGGTCCTCGCGCTCACGTCCGGTGCGGTCGTGCGTGGCGCGCATCATCTGCTGGTCGAAGCCGAGAGCTTTCAGTCGGCCGGAGGCTGGTCGCTCGACACGCAGTTCATTGAAATCATGGGGTCGCCGTACCTGCTCGCCCACGGGCTTGGCCGGCCGGTCAAGGATGCCACGACCAAGGTGACGTTTCCGTCCGCCGGCACCTACCGCGTCTGGGTGCGAACCAAGGACTGGGTAGCCCGTTGGGGCGCGCGCGGCACGCCCGGAAGGTTTCAACTGCTGCTGGATGGCCAGCCTTTGCCCGAGGTGTTCGGCACCCGGGGCACGGATTGGTTCTGGCACGACGGCGGCACCGTTCGCATCGCCCAGCGCGAAGTTGGCCTCGCCCTGCGGGACCTCACGGGTTTCGACGGCCGTTGCGATGCCGTTTACTTCACGACCGATCTCCAGACCCCGCCGCCGAACGATTCCGCACCGCTCACCGCGTGGCGCCAATCGGCCCTCGGTCTCCCCGATCAACCGGAAGACATGGGCGAGTTCGATCTTGTCGTCGTGGGCGGCGGCTACGGCGGGATCGGCAGCGCCATCTCGGCCGCGCGGATGGGTCTGAGGGTTGCGCTGATTCAGAATCGGCCCGTGCTCGGCGGCAACGGCAGCTCCGAGGTCCGAGTCTGGTCGCAGGGCTTGATCCGCCGGGGCAAGTTTCCGCACATCGGGGAGATGGTCGAGGAGTTCGCCGACCGCGCCCGCAACTCGCCCGGGTTGGCGGAGGAGTTCGGCGACGCCGCGAAGGAGGCCCTCGTGCGCAGGGAAAGGAACATCTCCCTCTTCTTGAACGAGCACGTCCATTCCGCCCAGATGAGGGAGGGGCGCATCGTTTCGGTGGTCTCGCTCAACACCGCTTCAAGCCGGGAGCGGAGGTTCCGGGGCAAGTTCTTCAGCGATTGCACCGGGCACGGCAACCTCGCGCACCTGGCCGGGGCGAAATACGAGATCGAGTTCAAGGATCTGCTTGGCACGAGCAACATGTGGATTTGGGACAATGCGCCCGGCCCCCAGCCGTTCCCCGAGACCCCGTGGGCGCTCGATCTCACGATGGACGACTTCCCTTATCCGAAACCGGGCAAAGGGACCGGGCTGGGCCTGAACAGCGGAAAGTGGGGCAAGGGTGAATGGTTTTGGGAAAGCGGCTTCAACAAGCATCCCATCGAGGACCTTGAGCTGATCCGTGACTGGAATTTCCGTGCGGTCTACGGCGCGTTCAACGCAATGAAGAACCGCGAAGGCAAGGCCGAGCACGCCAACGCCCGGCTGGAGTGGCTCGCCTACATTGGCGGCACCCGCGAGTCCCGCCGCATCGTCGGCGACGTGATGCTGACCCACGAGGACATCCTGTCGAAGCGGGAGTTTCCCGATGGCTGTGTGCCCAGCACCTGGAGCATCGACCTGCATTTCCCGAAGAAGGAGTACGCGGTGAAGTTTCCGGACAACCCCTTCATCTCCGTGGCCGAACACGACCGCCGGATCGACCGAAAATTCGGCTACCCAATCCCGTACCGATGCCTCTACTCGGCCAACGTGGAGAATCTCTTCATGGCGGGTCGAAACATCAGCGTGACCGACCAGGCCCTCGGCACCATCCGCGTGATGAAGACCATCGGGATGATGGGCGAGGTCGTCGGCAAAGCCGCCGCGATCGCCGTGCGCCGCGGCTGCACGCCGCGTGACGTCTACCTGCTCCATTGGCCGGAAATGGAGCGCCTGCTGCATTTGCCCGGTCGCGCCAGGCTGACCTCCGACGGCAACTTTGATGTCTCCGGTCCAGCTCCGGCGCCCGTGGATGACTCCGGCGGCCGGGGGCTTCCCCTCGCGTCGCTGCGCGGCGTGGTCCTGGACAACACCGCCGCCCGGCTCACCGGCACTTGGACCTCCGGCCGCAGCCTCGGATTTGTCGGACCGGACTACGTTTCAGGTCGAGGCGCCGGCAATCGCGCGGTGTTTGAATTCACGGTGCCGCAAACCGGCCGCTACGAAGTCCGCTTCGCGTCGGACGCGCACGAAAATCGGGCGACCAACACGCCCGTCGTGATCCTGCACGCCGACGGCAGTGACACCGTCACCGTGAACCAGCGGGCTGAGCCGCCCATCGATCACCTGTGGTTCCGCCTGGGCGCCTTTCGCTTCGAGGCGGGGAAACGCTATTCCGCCACCGTCGATGCGGCGAAAGCCGACGGCGTCGTGCATCTCGATGCCGTGCAGCTGCTGCCTCTTCCCTAACGACTACCCCGCGATATCTTTGCAAATGAACCGCCGCCGCTTCCTCCTCCGTTCCGCCGCCGCCCTCGCCGTGCCCGTCGTGGCGCCCCGGCTCCTCCGCGCCGCCGCCCCCGCCCGGCCCCCGCGCCTCCTCCTCCGCTCCTCCTGGCAGAGCGTCAACATCGGCGACATCGGCCATACGCCCGGCGCCCTCTCCCTCCTGTACAAGCACTTCCCGGAGGTCGAGATCACCCTCTGGGCCGGCAGCCTCGGCCACGGCTCCCGCGAGATGCTCACCCGCGGTTACCCGCAGCTCAAGATCCTCGAGGGCTCCCTCGGGCCCGACAATCTCCCCCGCTCCCCTGAGCTCGCCCGCGCCTGGGCCGAGACCGACCTGTACCTGAGCGGCTCCGGCTCCGGTTTCCCCGCCAGCGCCCACGCCGTCGCCTTCCGCAAGGCCACCGGCAAGCCCGTCGGCGTCTTCGGGGTCAGCACCGATCCCGTCTCCGGCTTCGGCGCCGGCCGGGATCCCGAGGGCGGCACCCTCGCCAACCTGCGCGAGCGCGCCCTCCGGCTGCCGCCCAACCACCTCTCCGCCGACCTCCGCTTCATCATCGATGAGGCCGCCTTCTTCTTCTGCCGCGACACGATTTCCCGCGATTACCTGCGCGCCCAGGGCGTGAAGACCCCCGTCCTGGAATTCGGGCCCGACGCCCAGCTCGGGATGCACCTGCGCGACGACGCCAAGGGCCTCCCGTGGCTCCGGGAGCGCGGCCTCGAGGCCGGGAAGTTCATCTGCGTCATCCCCCGCCTGCGCTACACCCCGTATTACAAGATCCGCAATTCCCCGCGGACCAAGGAGGACGAGCACAAGGACGCGATCAACGACCGCACCACCGAGCGTGACCACACCAAGCTCCGAGAGATGATCGTCTCCTACGTCCGGTCCACCGGCGGCAAGGTGATGGTCTGCGCCGAGATGACCTACCAGGTCGAGATGGGCCGGGACGTCCTCGTCAACCCGCTCCCCGAGGACGTGAAGCGCAACGTGGTCTGGCGGGACACCTATTGGCTGCCCGACGAAGCCGCCGCGATCTACGCGCAGGCGCTCGCGGTGGTCAGTGTGGAGTGCCACTCGCCCCTCATCGCCCTGCACCAGGGCACGCCCACGTTCTACGTTCGCCAGCCGACCGACACCTGCAAGGGGCAGATGTACCGGGACCTGGGCGCCGGGGACTGGTTTTTCGAGGTGGACGAGACCGATGGCGCGCAGCTCTGGTCCCGGCTCAGCGCGATCCACCGCGACCCGGCCGCGGCCCGCACGCAGGCGCGCGCCATCCGGGCGAACGCGGAGGCGCGGCAGGCCCGGATGGTAGCCGTGGTCCGCGAGACCATTGCCGCCACGCGCCGGGGCTGAGCCGGGCGCCCGGGGGTAACCCGGCTGGCCACTATTGTCTCGCGGGCCCGCGGCGGGCGGGCCAATCCTCAGGCATCCCTTAGCCCGGAGCGGTGCCGCCCGGGCGCGTTTCAACCCCCCCCTCGGTAACCCCTGATGACTGCGAAACTCACCGCCCCCTGGGCGGCGGCCCTCTGTGCCTTGGCCGCTGCCCCCGCCCTCCGCGCCAGCGAGGCCGACATCAAGATCCCCGACCTTTCCCAGGTCGTCTTCCCCGGCCTCGGGGGAGTCAGCGGCCAGGCCCTGATGTATGCCGGCCTCGCCATCTGCGTGCTCGGTGCCCTGTTCGGCCTCGTGCAGTACGAGCAGACCAAGGCGCTGCCGGTGCACGCGGCGATGCGGGACGTCTCCAACACCATCTGGGAGACCTGCAAGACCTACCTCTTCACGCAGGGGCGCTTCCTCAGCGTGCTCTGGGTGCTGATCGCGGCGGCGATGATCTACTATTTCGGGATCCTGTCCCATATGACGGTCGGGCAGGTGGTCGTGATCCTCTTGTCCTCGGTGCTGGGCATCCTCGGGTCCTACGGGGTCGCGTGGTTCGGCATCCGCATCAACACGGTGGCCAATTCCCGCACCGCCTTCTCCGCGCTGCAGGGCAAGGCGCTCGCCACCCTCGGCATCCCCCTCCGCTCCGGGATGAGCGTGGGCCTGCTCCTCGTCTGCGTGGAGCTGTTCTTCATGATCTGCATCCTGATCTTCCTGCCGTCGCAGCTGGTCGGGCCCTGCTTCATCGGCTTCGCCATCGGCGAGTCCCTCGGCGCCGCCGTCCTCCGCATCTGCGGCGGCATCTTCACCCAGATCGCCGACATCGGCTCGGACCTGATGAAGATCGTGTTCAAGCTTCCGGAGGATGACCCGAAGAACCCCGGCGTCATCGCGGACTGCACGGGCGACAACGCCGGTGACAGCGTCGGGCCGACGGCCGACGGGTTCGAGACCTACGGCGTGACCGGAGTGGCGCTGATCGCCTTCCTCGCCCTTGCGCTGGCGGGTAGCCCTGCCGTCTGCGCCGTGCTGATCATTTGGCTGTTTGTGATGCGGGCCCTGATGATCCTCACCTCGCTGCTTTCCTATGGGGGCAACCAGGCGCTCAGCCGGGCTCTATACGCCGAGCGCAAGGACTTCGATTACGAGGCGCCGCTGACCCACCTCGTGTGGATCACCTCCGCGGTCTCGATCGGCGTGACCTTCCTCGCCTCCTACTACCTGCTGCGCGGGCAGGCCGGGATCCACCCGGACCTGTGGTGGGTGCTCTCGATCATCATCAGCTGCGGCACCATCGCGGGCGCGCTCATCCCCGAGTTCACGAAGGTGTTCGTCAGCACCAATTCCCGCCACGTGAAAGAGGTCACCAGCTGTTCCCGCCACGGCGGCGCCTCGCTCAACATCCTGTCCGGCTTCGTCGCGGGTAACTTCTCCGCCTTCTGGATGGGGATGGTGCTGATCGCGCTGATGTGGACCTCGTACCACTTCTCGCAGGAGCCGGCGCTGCTGCAGATCATGCCGGAGAAATTCCTCTTCGCGGCCCCCATCTTCGCCTTCGGCCTCGTGGCGTTCGGCTTCCTCGGGATGGGGCCGGTGACCATCGCGGTGGACAGCTACGGGCCGGTGACGGACAACGCGCAATCCGTGTACGAGCTCTCGCGGATCGAGTCGCGGCCGGGCATATCCGCCGAGATCCAGGATGCCTTCGGGTTCACGCCCGACTTCGAGAACGCCAAGTACCAGCTCGAGAAGGGCGACGGGGCGGGCAACACCTTCAAGGCGACCGCGAAGCCCGTGCTGATCGGCACCGCGGTGGTCGGGGCCACGACGATGGTCTTTGGCATCATCATTTTGCTCGAGAACCTGTTCGGAGGGGTGATCCCGCGCCTCTCGATCGTGCAGCCGGAGATCATCCTCGGTCTGATCATGGGCGGGAGCGTGATCTACTGGTTCACCGGCGCGTCGTGCCAAGCTGTCGTAACCGGCGCTTATCGGGCGGTCGTGTACATCAAGGAGAACATGCGGCTCGATGAGCACACGGCCTCGGACAAGGACAGCAAGGAGGTGGTGCGGATCTGCACCGAGTATGCCCAAAAGGGGATGTGGAACATCTTCATCGTGGTGTTCTGCTTCGCCCTAGCGCTGCCGTTCTTTAACGCGTACTTCTTCATCGGGTACCTGGTGGCGATCGCGTTCTTCGGCCTGTTCCAAGCGATCTTCATGACGAACGCCGGCGGCGCCTGGGACAACGCGAAGAAGATTGTGGAGGTGGAGCTGCGCCAAAAAGGGACGGACCTACACGCGGCGACCGTGGTGGGCGACACCGTGGGGGACCCATTCAAGGATACCTCCTCGGTGGCGATGAACCCGGTGATTAAGTTCACCACGCTCTTCGGTCTGCTGGCCGTCGAGATCGCGGTGACGATGAAAGACCAGGGCGTGAAGAACCTGATTGGTGGCGTGCTGGTCGCGATCGCCCTGTTCTTCGTCTACCGCTCCGTCTACGGCATGCGGATCCCCGACGACGGCCAGCGCTAAGCGGCCGGATCCCCGGGAAAGGATGCGGACTGAACTTCCAACCGCCGGCGGTGCACGGACGTCCGCCGGCGGTGCGCGATTCGAAGGCGCGCGGGCAGCACGCTCGACCCCCGTCGGCGGATATTGGAGCCGCATCAGGGGCGGCGCTTCAGCGCATGGCGCGTGCATCGCGCGCGGGTGCGCGGAGTGAGAATTGGGGAAGGCAGGCGCAGAGCAAAGCCCAGTCCGCTTCCGCGGACGCCTAGTTCAGCAGTGGGCTAAACTGGTCCCCCTCCTACGCGTCCCCGCCCCGCCGTTAGGTCCGCCAGCAATCGTTCCGCCGCTTCGGCCCAGGTCGGCAGGCTCCGGCTCGCCGCCGCGCGGCGTAGTTCCGCGGCACCGGCTGGATCGTCCAAAAACATCCTGAGACCGTCTGTCCACGCGTCTACTTCCCCGGGTGGTAACAGGTGGCAGCCGCCCCCCGCCGCGTGCTCCCGGTGGGCCGGCAGGTCGCTCGCCAGGCAAGGCACGCCCCGCCAAAGGGATTCTAGCACGGGCAGGCCGCAGCCCTCGGCCAGACTCGGGAACAGCGTTGCTGCCGCCCCGTCCAGCAGCGCGCGAAGGGTCGCATCTCCCGGGGCCTCGTGGAAGTGCAGCGCCCCCCGGTTGCGCCGCGCCGCCGCTGCGATCCGGGTCTGCACGGGTGCCCCAAAGTACGGGTTGACCCTTCCCGCGAGGTGCAACTCGAAGCGCCTGCCTTCGACCCAGAGACGCTCCGCCGCTTCTAGGAGGAGAGTCTGTTGCTTGCGCGGCTCTAGAATCCCCACGCACAGCAGCCGCGGTGGATCCGCCGGTGGCTTCGCCGGCGCGCGTGGGGAGCCGTCGAAATCCGCTCCTAGCGGCAGCACCTTGACCGGAGGCCGCCGTTCCACTCCGGCCCAGCGCCAGTATCCCTCCAGTTCATCCTGGCTGGCGGCCGACACCGCCCAGACCGCGTCCAGCTCCGCGAGTCCGCGCAGGTAGCTCGGGTGCCGTGCCACGCTCCGCGGCCATGTGACGTGCGGCAGTCGCAGGGGGATCGCGTCATGGTATACCGCAGCGTATCGGCAGGCGCGCCGAGCCAGCCACGCGGCGAAGCCCGGCCGTTCCTCGGGGGCGAAAACCTCCGGAGTCAACAGCCAGTCGTCCGCGCCGGGTTCGGCTCCGTCCGCGGTGCGGAAACGGCCGGTGCCCGGGTGCCAGCGGACCGGCGTCGCGGCCGGCCCCAGCGCGGCCCGCAGTTGCCGGCTCACCCGCTGCAGGCCGGACGCGTGTCGACCCTCGGCCGCCTTGGTGATGTCGAAGTGGATCATCGCTCCGGAGCCGGGGCGGTGGGCAGCGCGGTCTGGAACCAGTCCCAGAGCAGCGCGGCGTTACGATGGGCGTCGAAGTGCTCCTCCACCCAAGCACGCGCAGCGGTGCGGAGGCGTTCGGCGAAGACGTCGTCGCGCGACAGGCGGTCTAGCCAGCCGACCCAGTCGGCCGGGGCAGTGACCTCCGCGACCAGGCCGGAAACGCCGTGGGTGATGGCTTCGGTGGTGGCGGCGGCGGGGGAGGTGAGCACGAGGACCCCGGCAGCCATCGCTTCGGGGATCACGTTGGGTAGGCCGTCGCGGTCGCCGCTGGCGGCGATCACGCCCGTATGGAGGAGCACGTCGGCCCAGGCCAGCTGGCTCCAGACCTCGTGCTGGGGCAGGTGGCCGGTGAAGGTGACCTCGGCGGCGACCCCCAGCTGGCCGGCCAGGCGTTCGAGCTCCGCGCGGAGCGGACCCTCACCGATGAGCCGGGCGGAAAAGGGTACGCCGGCCGCCTTGAGCGCGGCGTAGATGCGGAGTTGGTGGTCGAGGCCCTTCTTGCCTACGAGGCGGGCGACACAGATCAGACGGAGCGGCGTGCGGAGGGCGCGGAGGGCCTTGCGCGGGGGCAATTGGTCGAGGCCGCGCCGGATGCAGGCAATGCGGGCAGGGTCGAGCCCGCGGGCGAGCAAGGCGCGGCGGCCCATCTCGGTGGAGGTATGGACGAAGGCGGCGGGCTCGAGCTTCTCGCGTAGCCACCAGTCGCCCCCGTGTTCGTAGAGGTCGTAGGCGTGGGCGGCGGCGCTGTAGCGGTGACCGTTGATGCGCCAGAGGATCCAAGCGGCGGTGGCCGGGGCGCCGCCCCATGCGGCGTGGATTAGAGCGGGCGGTTCGCGGCGGAAGGCGCGGGCAAAGAGGCAGGCGAACCCGGCGCCGAGCATGTTTTCCCAGAAGTTCAGCCAGGAAGGGGCGCGCCGGGAGGCGAGGCCACGCAGCAGTTGGGCGAGCACGGCGGGGCGGCGCCAGGCCTCCCGCGGGAGCACCCAGGGCAGCAGCAGCAGGCGCCACTTCGGGAAGCGATACACGGGCACGCCGCGGAAGGTGCCTCCGCCACCCCACAGTGAGTAGAGGCGGAACGGGACCCCGCGCCGATGGAGCGCGATGATCTCACGCTGGAGGAACGTCTCCGTGCCGAGCGGAAAGGTCGTGAAGAGGTAGGCGATGAAGGGCGTCGGCGCGGGCAAGTTCGGGCGAGGCTAGAACGGCCCGCGGCGCGCGGCCAAGCGCATTGCGGCGGCGGCCGACGGGGGCTCAGATGGTCTCGGACGCAGGGGGCGGGAAGGGCTGGCGCCGCAGCTCGGCGTGCGCGACTTCGTTCCCCAAGGCCACCAGCTCGTCGATCACTGTGGTCGGGTCCTCCTCGTAGCGGAGGCGCAGGAAGTTCGCGCGCACCGCCGCGTAGGTGGCCGGTTCCTCGAGCCAGCGGCCCAGCACCCGTGCAAAGTCCCCCGCGTCCTCGACCTTCTCTGAGGCCGCCCCGTTGCGGAAGAATTTCCACGTGAGGCTTTCCTGAGGCATGATTCCCCCGAAGGCGTTAAAGACGATAGGGCAGCGGAAGTGCAGCGCCTTGGCGCAGGTGGTAGTGCCGCCGCGGGTCACGATGACGTCGCTCGCCTGCAGCAGTAGGTGGACGGAGTCCGAGTAACCCTCGAGGTGGCAGCGAAATTCCGGGTGCTCGGTGCGCCAGTGGAGGAGTTCGTGGTGTAGTTCGCGGTTGCGGCCACAGATCAGGATCGCCTGCACGCGCGCGGCGTGGGCAAGCAGGACCGGCAGGAGCGCGAGGTGGTTGCTGGCGCCGTTGGCACCGGTGGCGAGGAAGACCGTGAATCGTTCCGGGTCGAGGCCCAGCCGGCGCCGCAGCGCCGCGCGGCCACCGGCGTCCAGCACCTCGAGGTGCGCCCGCGGCCGCATCAGGGAACCTCGGACGCGCGCCCGCTCCGGAGGGATGCCGCATTTCACTGCGTAGTCGCGCGCGGTCGGCGTGCGCGAGAGGTACAGGTCGACGCTCGGCTCGATCCAGTTGCGTGAATAGCCCCAGCCGCCGGAGAACTCCCCGCAGTAGGTGGCGCAGCGGACTCGGTCCACCCCAAGCACGCGGCGGGCGAGGGGGAAGTACCCCCGGTTGAGGCAGTCGTGGACGCTGAGGATCAGGTGGGGTCGAAACTCCGCGAGTACGCGGCGGTAGTAGGCCGCGCCGAGGCTGACGGAGCGGCGGTTCAGCAGGCTGAGCACCTCGACGGCGGCGTAGAATAGGGTGTGGACCCAGGGCGCGGTGCGCTGGATGGTGTTGTAGAACCAGACGCCCGAGCGGTGGACGACGGAGGAGCGCTCGAGCATGTGTTCGATGCGGACGTCGACGTCGTGCCGGTACAGCTGGAAGCACCATTCGGCGAAGGCCTCGGCGCGGGCATCGTGGCCGCCGCCGGTGCTGGAAGTGAGGACAAGGATCCGCAGGCGCGCCATCGGTCAGCGGAGGTCGAAGTAGGCCGCCTGCAGGCGCCGCCGGAGGGGCAGCGAACCGAGGCGGGCGAGCAGGGGCCCGGCGACCGCCTGGAAGAACCGGCCGGTGCGGAGCGTACCGCTGCGTCCGCGGAGAAGGGCGCGCCGGAGGTCGGCGGCGGCGGCGGCCGGGATGGGGCCCGACCGCATCATCGCCGCGAACGCCCGCCAGACCCGGTCTAGGCGCGGCGAGTCGGCCCCGGGCAGTCGCCGCAGGGAGGTGTCGAAGTCGGTGCGGTAATCCCCGGGGCGCACGTCGAGCACGATCACCCCACTGTCGGCGGTCTCGAGTATCAGGCTCTCGCTGAGGGCGGTGAGGCCGGCCTTGGTCACGTTGTAAGTGGCTTGATAGGGCAGCGGAAATTCGGCGGCGAGCGACGAGATGTTGACGAGGGCGCCGCGCCCGCGCGCGCGCATGCCCGGGAGGGCGGCGTGGGCGAGAGCCGCGGGCAGCACCAGCATCACCTCTAGCTGCTCGCGCCAGACCGCGAAGTCGGCGGCGGTAAACTCCCCGAAGACCCCGAACCCGGCGTTGTTCAGGAGGAGGTCGCAGCCGCCCGCCGCGGCGTCGACCTGGCGAAAGGTCGCGAGGGCCGCCGCCGCATCCCGCAGGTCGAGCGCGACCGGGTGGAAGCGGCCGGGGTATTCGCGGGCGAGGTCGGCGAGGCGCGCGGGATCACGGGAGGTGCCCCAGACGGTGACGCCCTCGGCGAGTAGCATCCGGGCGAATTCCCGGCCGAGGCCGGTCGAGGCCCCGGTGACGAAGGCCGTGCGGTAGAGATCGGCGACGCGGCCCACGGGTCGGCTCAGGCGGCCCGCCGGAAGAGGACGGCGACGTTGGCCCCGCCGAAGCCGCTGCTGTTCTTCAGCACCGTGCGCACCGCCCGCGCCTCGGTCGTCCGGGGGAGGTTCAGGCCGGCGCATTCCGGGTCCACGGTGCCAAGGTGGGCGCAGCCGGGGACAAACCCGTGGCGCAGGGCGAGCGCGCAGAAGCCGCTTTCCATCACCCCGGCGAGGGAAAGACCGTGGCCGGTGAGTGCCTTGGTGCTGCTGACCGCGACTCGGGGCAGGGCCGGGCCGAACACGGCCCGCAGCGCGCGCGCCTCGGAAACGTCGCCGATGAGCGTCGAGGTCGCGTGGGCGTTGACGTACTCCACCTCGGTGGGATCCACCCGGGAAGCCTTGAGTGCAAGCCGCATCGCGGCCGCGGAGCCGAGGCCCTCGGGGTGCGAGATCGCCACGTTGTGCCCGTCTGAGGCCTGGCCCCACCCGAGCACTTCCGCATAGGGGGTAACCCCACGGCGGGCGACCTCATCCTCCGTCTCGAGCACCATCACGGTGGCGCCACCGGTGCCGACGAAGCCGTCGCGCGCCGCGTCAAAGGGCCGCGAGGCTAGTGCCGGGTCCGTCTGCAGGGAAAGCGTGCGCATCCCGGCGAAGGGCAGGATCGCGTCGCGATTGCCGTCCTCGGCCCCGACGATGAACATCCGTTTCTGGCGCCCGAGGACGAGGTCGTCGTGGGCGAAGCCGAGGGCGTGGGCCGAGGAGGCGCAGGCGGAGGAGAACCCACAGGAGGCGCCCTGGATGCGGAAGGCGGCCACGAGGTTGAAATTCAGCGTGCCCACGATCGAGGCGACGATCCCCAAGGGGGAGCAGCGCATCACGCCGACCTTCTGCAGGCGCTCGTGGTGGTAGTGGGTGAGGAGCGGTGATCCGCCCGAGGCCGCGTAGAGGCCGGTCTCCGGATTGGAGATGTCGGGCGGGGTGAGCCGCGCGTCCGCGACCGCCTGCAGCAGCGCGCAGTGGGCGTAGAGCCCGTTTGGGGCCATTGAGCGGAGCAGTTCCCGCTTGATCGAGTAGGCGGCCGGAAAGGTCCAGTCCTCCTGATCGGCCGAGTCCGTGTGGAACCCCTTGATCGTCCCGACCACCTTGCACGGGATGTCCGGGGTCTGGAAGGGCGGGTACAGCTCCAGCCCATGGCGGAGCGAACGGAGGTGGTCGACGACCGTGGCGGCGTCGTTGCCGATGCTGGTGACGAACCCGAGGCCGGTGATGAAGACTCGCGGCATGGGGCCTGGGCGGGTGCCGGCCGGATGGCCCGGCTTTAGGCGTTGACGGCCGCGCGCAGCGGGGCGGCGGCGGGCGCGGGCTCGGGCGCGACCGGGGCGGCGGCCGCGGCGACCGGCGCCGGGGCTTCGACGATGTCGACGAACCCGAAGGTCAGGGTGATTTCCTCGGCGATGACCGCCTTGTCGGAGCCGACGCGGATCGAGCCTTCGAAGGTGGCGAGGGGCATCTTCATCCGCTTCGGCTTCACCGAGAGGGACAGGATGTCACCCGGCTTGCAGAGGCGATGGGCGCGCACGCCCTCGCAGCCGGTGAAGAAGATCGTCTGCGGGCTGATGCGCTTGCCGGGCTCCGCCGGGGCGCCCTCCAGGAGGTACAGCACGGCGAGCTGGCCCAGTGCCTCGAGCATGATCGAGGCGGGCATCACCGGGTTGTCCTTGAAGTGGCCCTGCAGGAAAAACTCCTGGCCGGTGATCTTGTACTTGCCGCTGGCCGAGGTGGAGCTGACCGAGGCCTCGTTGAGGAACAGGAAGGGCGGCTGGATCGGCATCACCGAGCCGATGTGCTCGATGGGGAGGAACTTGGTCGGCTTCGGCAGGGGCAGGCCCCGCACCTTGCAGTCGATGAAGGTCTTGACGTCGCCCACCGTCCGGAGATTGCGCAACTCCTCGTTGTTGATGGACATCTGGAGCACGTCCTCCACGAGGATCACGATCTCCATCATCGTCAGCGAATCGATCCCCAGGTCCTCGATCAGGCGGAGGTCGTCGTCGGCGTCCTTGAGCTTCACCCGCAGGTCCGGCTCGACGAAGCGCTCGATCACCCCGATCACCACCGCCGGAACGTGTTCCGGGTTGGTGGTTTTACGGAACTGGACGGCCGCCTCGAAAGTGGAGGGGGAGCAGCGTTTCAGCGATTCCCGGAGCGTCACCTCATCCTCCGGCGCGAACGGCTTGGGCCCGGGGGCGACCGGCTTGTTCGGCGGCGTTGGCGTGGCGGCTGCGTCTGACATCGTCGGGAGGGTGTATGTCGCGGGGGGCACGAAAGTAAACCCCTTTATTCTCACGGAAGCGTCATCTGATCGCTCGCGTCAGGCGCGTCCGGCGGAAGGACGCTTGCGCCGGGCAACCCGGTCCCGTAGCTCTCCTCGCCGGGGTGGATTTCCGCCCCGGACCCCCCGGCCTCCCTTCCGCGCATGCGCGCCCCGTCTCCTGGCATCCCGCCCATCCGCCTGCTCACCCACGAGTTCTTCCCGCAACGGGGCGGGATCGCCACGTTTGCGGAGGAAATGGCGCGGGCCGCCGCCGGGCTGGGACATTCCGTGGAGGTCTGGGCCCCGGAAGCCGGGGTAAGCAAACCCGACTGGCCCTTTCCGGTGCGGAGCCTTCCGTTGGCCGGAACTCACAATTGGGGGTGCCAGCTGCGCCTCGCCCGCGTGCTCCTGCGCGAGCGACGCGGGCTGCGGCAGTCGACGGTCTACCTCGCCGAGCCGGGACCGATGCTGGTCTGGATGTTGCTGCAATTTGCTGGCGCCCTGCGGCCGCGGCGGCTGGTGCTAACGCTCCACGGTTCCGAGGTACTGCGGTTTGCGCACCATCCAGGGCGGCGGCGGTTGGCGGCGCGGTTGTTCGCGCGGGCGGACCGGATTAGCACTCTTACGGCCTACACGGCCGACCTGGTTCAGCAGCATTTCCCGGGCGCGACGGGCAAAATGGTGCTGACCCCGGGGGCGCTCCGGTCGGATTTTGTGTTGGCGCCGCCGGTGCGACCCCGGGCTAACGTTTGCCCAGTCGTCCTGACGGTGGGGCGCCTGCACCCGCGGAAAGGGCAGTTGCTCACGCTCCAGGCCCTGAGCCGCCTACCCGAGCCGCTGCGGACGGGTTTGGAGTACCGTCTCGTGGGAACGGAGGCAGATCCCGCCTACGCGCGAGCGTTGCGGGCGGAGGCGGCGCGGTCGGGGCTCCGGGTCAGCTTCTTGGGGGATGTACCCGATGCAGAGTTGCCGGCGGTCTATGCGGGGGCGGACGTCTTCGCCCTGACCAGTATCCAGCACGGGCACAGCGTCGAGGGATTCGGCCTCGTTTACCTAGAAGCCTCAGCACAGGGGCTGCCCGTGGTGGCGCACGCGGTGGGGGGGGTGCCGGAGGCGGTGGCAGATGGCCGGACCGGCTTGCTGGTGCCGCCGGATCGGCCGGCGGACCTCACGGAGGCCTTCGTACGGGTGCTGGCGGATGGGGCGTTGCGGCGACGCCTAGGCGCGGAGGGCCAGCGCTGGGCCACGCGTACCTCTTGGGCGGCCTCCGCGGCGGCCCTGTTCGGACCCGGCGCGGGCCCTGCTTTATGATCACTTCGACCACGCAGGTTACCGTTCGCTACGCGGAGACCGATATGATGGGGGTGGTGTACCACGGCAGTTACGTCCCTTGGTTGGAGGTAGGGCGCACGCAGCTTCTGAAGGAGCTTGGCCTGCCGTACCGGCAATTGGAGGAATCGGGTTTCCGGCTCCCGGTGCTGGAGGTCAGCCTAAAGTACCTGCGCCCGGCGCGTTACGATGACCTCGTGACCGTCGTGACCCGGCTGACTGAGCGGCCGCTACTGCGGATCCGCCTCGAGTACGAGGTGCGGCGCGGGGAGGAACTGCTCGCGACGGGGCACAGCGTGCACGCGTTCATCGACCTGCAGGGCCGCCCGGTGCGTCCGCCGGCCACGGTGGTGGCGCTCTTCGCGGACGCCTTCCGTCAGGCCTGAACCGGTCAGGCGTATTCCGCGCGGACCGCGGGGTCGGTCTCTTCCGCGGGCGCGGTTGCGGGGAGGGCGGTGGCGTCGAGCTGACGGACGGCCCAGACGGCGTGGGCCCGGACCAGCGGGGAGGCGTGGGTGCGGGCGAGCCGGAGCAGGCGCGGGAGGAGCGAACGGTCGCCCGAGTTGCCCGCGACCACGCAGGCGTTGCGGAGCAGGCCGATGAGCTTGACGCGTTTCACGGCGGTCCGGCGGAAGGTGGCCGCGAAGGTCTCGGGCGTGAGGTCGAGGAGGTCGGGGAGGGTCAGCCCGGCGAGGTCGTGCCGGGCCGAGAGCAGGACGGCGCGGCCGGCTTGGGCGAAGCGGTTCCACGGGCAGACCTCGAGGCAGGTGTCACAGCCGTAGACGCGGTCGCCGATCCCGGGGCGGAGGTCGCGGGGGATGACACCCTTGTTCTCGATCGTCTGGTAGGAGACGCAGCGCCGGGCGTCGAGGACCCCGGGCGCGGTGAAGGCGGCGGTGGGGCACTGGTCGAGGCAGCGGGTGCACTTGCCGCACCAGGTGCCGACCGTGGGGCGTTTCCCCGAGGGATCCGCGGACGGGTCGGCGGGGAGGGGCACCCGGGTGAGGAGGGCGGCGAGAAACAGCCAGTTGCCGTGGCGGCGCGAGATGAGCATCGCGTTCTTGCCGGTGAAGCCCACGCCGGCGCGGGCCGCCCAGCTGCGTTCGAGCACCGGGCCGGTGTCCACGTAGTACCGGGTGTCCTCGGGGGCCGCCGCGAAGAGTTCCTCGAGGACCCGCGTGGCGGCGGCGAGGGCCGGCCGGAGCGTGTCATGATAATCCTCGTGCAGCGCGTATCGGGCCCAGCGGGGGGCGCCCGTCGGAGGGGCACGGAGGGCATCCGCCCAGTAGTTTACGCCCAGCATCACGACCGAGCGAGCGCCGGGCAGGACGAGCCCGGGATCTAGGCGCTTGGCCGCGGTGCGCTCCAGCCAATGCATCTCCGCGTGATGACCGGCGGCCAGCCAGGCAGGCAGAGGATCGGGGAGCGGCCCCGGGATGCTCGCGAAGCGGGCCTCGTCGAAGCCGAGCGCGAGGAGCCGGCGGCGCAGTTCTTCGGGTCGGGGATCGGGGAGGCTCACGGCGCCCGCCGGGCGAAATCCCGGGCGTCCCGCTGCCAGACGCGCGCGACGTGGGCAGCGATGTCCGCCAGCGGGCGGGAATCCGTGAGGACCATCGTGCCCGCCCCGCGGTAGACGGCCTCGCGGGCGGCGTAGAGGGTGCGGATCCGCTCCTCCGGATTCTCCACCTCGAGAAGCGGGCGGTTCCGCGCCCGGGAGGTGCGCGTGAGGATAGTCTCGAGAGAGGCGTGGAGGCAGACCACGACGCCTCGCGCCTGCAGCAGAGGCAGCATCCCAGGCTGCACCACCAGGCCACCTCCGCAGGCGACGACCGTGCGCGTGGACGGGTGCCCCTGCTCGATGAAGGCCCGCTCCAGCGCCCGGAACGCGGCTTCTCCCCGTTGCGCGAACAGTTCCGGGATCGTCAGCTGCTGCTCCCGCTCGATCTCGTGGTCACTGTCGAGCAGGGCGAAGCCCAGCCGCTGGGCGACCACGCGGCCGACGGTCGTCTTGCCGGTGCCCATGAAGCCGACCAAGTAGAGGTTCACGTCCGCGGGTGACATCAAGCGCTTGAGGAGAGCGGGCGTCTGGCTAGTTTGCCAGACGCGAAACGATGACTTCCTCCCTTTCGGCCCCCGATTACTCCTTGGCGAGCGATAACACCGCGGGCGTCTGCCCGGAGGCTTGGGCGGCACTTGCCGCGGCCAACACTGGGTGGGTGCCGAGTTATGGGGATGATGCGGCGACCACCGAGGCCCGCCGGCTGCTGGCGGAGACCTTTGAACGGGAATGCGAGGTGGCGTTCGTCTTTAACGGGACCGCGGCCAACGCCCTAGTGCTCGCCGCGCTCTGCCAGCGGCACCACGCGGTCGCCTGCCACGCGCTGGCGCACGTCGAGACCGACGAGTGCGGGGCACCCGAGTTCTTCACCGGCGGGGCCAAGCTCCTGACCGTCGCCGGCGATCACGCTAAGGTCACGCCCGCCGCACTGGCGCCGCTCCCTAGCCGTGGCCACGGGATCCACTTCCCGAAACTGCGAGCCCTCTCGCTGACCCAGGCTACCGAACTGGGCACGCTGTACACGCCGGCCGAGCTGGGGGCCTTAGGGGAGTTTGCGCGGATCCACGGGCTGGCGGTGCACCTAGACGGCGCCCGCTTCGCCAACGCCGCCGCGACCGGCCGGGAACGAGGTTGGTCGCCCGCGGACCTTTCGTGGCGCGCCGGGGTGGATGTGCTCTGCCTCGGCGGTACCAAGAACGGCCTGCTCTCGACCGAGGCGGTAGTGTTCTTCAATCGGGATCTCGCCTGCGAGTTCGCCTACCGGGTGAAGCAGTCGGGCCAGCTAGCCTCCAAGCAGCGCTTCGCTTCCGCCCAGTGGGTTGCCGTCCTCCGCGACGGCGCCTGGCTGCGGCACGCCGCGCATGCCAACCGCCTTGCCCGCCGCCTCGCCGCCGGGTTTCAGGCCCTCGGTGCCCGCCTGATTGCCCCGGTCGAGGCCAACGGCGTGTTCGTGGAACTGAGCCCTGGGCTGGTCGCGGGCCTAGAGGCCCGCGGGTGGCGTTTTTACCGCTTCGTCGGGGAGCATGGTTACCGCCTCATGTGCTCGTGGGCTACCCGCGAGGAAACGATCGATGCTCTACTCGCCGATGCCCGGGCCCTTGGACCCGCGGCGACGCCGGTGGCCGCGCGCGCCGGGTGAAACCTTGCCGCGTCGTTGCTGTCGCAGGAAGCTGCCCCTCATGAAACTGCTGCCGCTGCTCCTCGTCCTCAGCCTCGCCGTCTCGGCCGCCTCCGGTCAGGTCTACCGCCCCGACGGCAGCCGCCGCGACCACCCCTCGCCCGGACTCGCGCGCGCCGATCGGGCGACGGCCCGGGTGCCCGCGCCGTTCTACGGCTACCGCATCCCTCCGCCGGCTCCGCGTTTCCACTGGGGTCACCCGCGCGATTACGGTGCGAACCGGCGTTTTGCGTACTACCCCGTCTGTGGGGCCGATTTCGGGGTCCGGTTTCCTGCCCCCGGGGTGATCTACTCCGCTCCGGTGGCCGCCCCCGCGGGCCCGGCGGCGACCGGCTTCTGGCTGGGCGCCCTAGCCGGCGGCATCCTCGGCCACAACCGAGGCGATCTTGGCCACAGCGCCTGGCGTGGCGCCGCGCTGGGCGCCGGGGCCGGCCTGCTCATTGGTTCGGTCGTGGAGGCCAGTCGGACCACGCGCGAATCGTACCGGGAGATCCCGCCGCCGGCCCCGCCCGTAATCTTGGTCCCGGCGCCGGACCGCGTGCCGGTGCGGGTGGTGCGGCCCCTCGGGGAGAGGTCGCCCTTCGCCGAGGCCAACGCTCTCTTTGGGCGCTGAACACCCTCTTCACTTCCCGTCGCGTGCCACGTCCTCTCTTTCCGTCCTTTATGCCGCTTTCCTTTCGCTCCGGTCCGCCACTCCTGCTCGCCGCCGCCCTGCTCGGCGGGTGCGCCACCGCTGAGGGGGTACGCAACCCCTCCGGCGTCCCCGTCACGGAAATACGTCCCGACGAACGTGGGTTCGTGGCGGGTACCGGCATCGAGGCGCAGGACATGGTCGCGGTTACCGACCGTATGGCACGTAGCATCCTCGGTATCCCGCAGATCGCGCGGGCCGCGACTCCCCCGAGCGTCGTCCTCGAGCCCGTGGTCAACAACACTCGCTTCCCCGTCAATAAGGACATCTTCCTCACGCGCCTGCGGACGCAGCTCAACAGCAAGGCCGCGGGCCGCGTCAGCTTCCTCGACCGCGACCTGATGAAGACCCTCCAGCGCGAGCGGGAGCTCAAGCGCTCGGGTCAGGTCACGGCGAGCGCCGACCCGAACGTAGTCGAGTTTGGCGGAGCGGATTATTTTCTGACCGGGAAACTCGACGGGATGAGCACCCGCACCGCGGCGGGCACCAGCGACTATGTCCTGTACAGTTTCCGCCTCACCGACGCGCGCACCAGCCGAATCGTCTGGGAGGACTCCGCGGAGATCAAGAAGCAGGGGCTCGAGGATGCGGCTTACCGCTAGGCTCCGCGCCGCCTGTCGCGTCGCCGGCCCTGGCTTGCCCCTGCTCATGCTGCTGCTCGCGGCCGGGTTGACCAGCTGCGCGACGGCGCCCGACGAACCCCGCGCCGCCGGGCGCGGCGAGCCGGCGGGGGCGGAGCGCGACCGGGTGCTCCACGCCTGCCG
>SXGQ01069457.1_pt1 | contig 23112 bp, 25 predicted proteins | sample 3178371 | NCBI WGS metagenome assembly SXGQ01 (sample SAMN11356859, study PRJNA531348) | freshwater metagenome | isolation source: freshwater sample F1-20 | place: China: Fuxian Lake, Yuxi | collected 2017-12-25 | reverse complement strand
GCTGCAGCGAGGCGCCGATGCCCTCGTAATTGAGACTCATCTGGATCTTGTACTCCTCGGAATTGCGAGGCGAGAAGTAGTTGGAGTGCGGATCGAAGGTGCGTGCGTAGGCGTTGAGAAACACCTCGAAGACTTCTTCGGGTTTAACCTGATCGGCGCGCTTGAGTACGCGATCGTAGCGGGTACGCAGGACCTCGCGGGCCTCATCCCAAGTCTTACCGGCGAGTAGCAGTGAGATGGCGTCATTCTTAACGCGCTTGCGCCACAGTTCGTCGAGCTCGGCAGTGGTCGTGGGCCACGACGCCTTTTCGCGGTCAAACTCGAACGACTCATCGAGCGTGAAGTCAGGCGACTGATCGAGTAGGGCGAGTGCGTGTCGGATGCGTTCGCGATTACGTTGCTGGTACCGTGCGAACATGGCATAGGCCGGTTCGAGGTCGCCGGTGCGGATCATGTCGTCGAACCGCAGGCGGTAAGCCTGGAATTCGGCGATGTCACTCGCCAAGAAATAACTCCGCTGTCCGTCGAGGCCGTCGAGGAATTTGTCCATGACTCTCGGCGACATCGCATCGTCGATACGCTGCTGGCTGTAATGGTTGTCCTCGAGGAGGGCGCCGACCTGCCGCGCGATCATGCGCTCACGCGCCGAGGGCGCCATGGCACCGGGCGGTAGGGCAGAGGTGTCGGCCGTCAGCCGCGATGAACTGCCCAGGGTGAGCAGCCCGATCGTCAGAGCAACATAGGCGATGAGTGCCGCCGGGCGGCGTCCTTGAGGGGTCATGGGCATCCGGTGTTCGGTAGAATCCCCTGCAGACTAGTTCCCCGGGCGCGCCCCTTCAAGTGCGGCGCCGGTCCGGGCAGAGGTTTTCATGCGTCCATTATCCGTCTTGCTCGGAATCGTCCTGGGTTCGGCCGTCTCGATCACGGTCGCGCTGATACTAACGCTGGTGGTGTTTCTGATGCTTCCGGAGTTCGCCGAGCGAATCGGGGAGGAGTTCCCGCCTTTGCTCCTGACCTTGGGCGGCTCGGCGCTGATCGCCCTGGTGTCCGCTCTCGGCTTTTATGGTGAACTGCGGGAGACGACGTGGCGTCGTATGCCTCAGGTTGCGCTCGCGTTACTGTTGACCTTCATCGGCTGGATGGTCTGGCCAGAGAAATGAGTTTCGGATCATCGGAGAGTCTTTGCATGTTCAAGCCTGCTGTTCTTGTTGTCGTAGCGACTACCCTCGTGGGGTGTCACAGCGCGTCGCGTGCGACGCCTCCTCCGATGTCAGCCAGCGAGTACGAGCGCCATATCGTCACCTTGTCTAGCGATGAGTTCGAGGGTCGTAAGCCGGGCACGGCCGGCGAGCGTAAGACCGTCGACTATCTGGTGTCGGAGTTCAAAAAATTAGGTCTCGCTCCCGGCAACGGCGACTCTTACTTGCAGCAGGTGCCGATCGTCGAAATCACTGCGGGAAGTAGCGCGGCACTATCGCTCGGCGACTCGACACTCGAATACGGTACCAACATGGTCATCTGGACGAAACGAATCGTCCCTGAAGTGTCGATCGCCGATAGTCCGCTCGTTTTCGTGGGTCACGGTGTCGTCGCACCCGAGTACGGCTGGAACGATTACGCAGGCATCGACATGCGTGGCAAGACAGCCGTCATTCTCATCAACGATCCGGGCTTTGCCACCAACGACGAGAAGCTGTTCCGCGGTCGTGCGATGACCTATTACGGTCGGTGGACCTACAAGTTCGAGGAGGCTGCGCGCCAAGGCGCTGCAGCGGCGATCATCATTCACGACGACAAGCCGGCCGCATACGGTTGGGGCACGGTGCAAACGAGCTGGACCGGTCCGCAGCTCGATACGGTCTCTGCTGATGGAAACGCGAGTCGTGTCGCGATCGAAGGTTGGATTACGCGCAAGGCGGGTGATGAGTTGCTGCGCGCGAATGGTCGTAGTTACGACGAACTTCTGATCGCGGCGAGCCAGCCTGGGTTCAAACCCATTCCGCTCGCTCAACAAGCGTCGGGCAGTCTTCGTAATCTCATTCGCCGATCGAGCTCACCCAACGTGGTGGCGATGATCAAAGGCAGCAAGCGCCCCGATGAATACATCATCTACACGGCGCATTGGGATCATCTCGGTAAGTCGCTGGCTCGCGGTGGGGACAACATCTTTAATGGCGCACTCGATAATGCGACCGGTACCTCGGGGCTGCTCACTATTGCCAAGGCGTTTGCGGAGTCGAAGCGTCGTCCCGAGCGCTCGTTGGTGTTCTTGGCGGTGACGCTCGAGGAAAGTGGGCTGCTGGGCTCGGCGTTTTATGTGCAGAACCCGATCTTCCCGCTGAATAAAACCGTCGCGGCGCTCAACATGGACGCCATTCCTTGGGGCGGACCGACACGTGACGTGTCGGTCATTGGTTATGGCGCCTCGGAGCTCGAGCCTTACCTCGAGCGGGCGGCGGCGAAGCAGGATCGAGTGCTGCGCGAGGAGCCGACGCCGGAGAACGGGTTCTTCTACCGCTCCGATCACTTCAACTTCGCGAAAGTTGGCGTACCGGCGCTCTATTTCAAGTTGGGCATCGAGGATCGCGAAAAGGGTGCGGAGTGGGCGAAGGCTCAAGCAGCCGAGTTCACCGCCTTGCACTACCACAAGCCTTCAGACGAATTCAGGTCGGGCACCGACCTGCGTGGTGGCGTGCAGGATCTGGAGTTGCTGTTCGATGTGGGCGCAACCTTGGCTCGTGAAAAGCGCTTTCCGAACTGGTACGCGACGAGCGAGTTTCGTGCGGCGCGAGATCGAAGTTTAGCGGCGGCCGACTAGCGTTCGGTCGAGGCGGGTCAGAATCTGCGAGTGCCCCAGGCCGCAAGGCGCAAGGCGCTGAGCAGTACATAGGGCGCGGATAAAAGAATCCAGGCGGACATTGCCCCTGAGTACAGCAGGGTGAAGAAGTCGCCGAGGATCGCGAACATGCCGCCGTTCGCGTAAGGGCCGAGAAGCGCTCGCCCGGTGACCCAGACGATCAGGGGTAAAACCACCGCCGAGAAAATGAGCGAGCCCACGAGCAGTCGGGCCTCGCGATTGACGGTGAGCAGGTCGAGCTTCGAGTTTCGGCGGCCCATGCGGGCATAATACGGCATGAGCACCATTCGGGCAGCAGTGATCGGGGCCGGGTATCTCGGTCGATTCCATGCGCAGAAATACGCGAGTGAGCCGGCGTGTACCTTGGTCGCGGTGGCCGATACCCGCGCCGAGGCTCGCGAGGCGTTATCCCGAGAGCTCAACACGCGTGGCGTCGCGGACCATCATGAGCTGCTTGGGCAAGTCGATGCGGTGAGCATCGTCACGACGACTCCAGCGCATTACGCCATCGCACGCGATTTCCTCGAGGCCGGTGCGCACGTGCTCGTTGAGAAGCCGATCACCGAGACGCCCGAGCAAGCAAGAGAGCTCATTGAGCTCGCCGCACATAAGGGGCGCATTCTGCAAGTTGGGCATCTCGAGCGATTCAATCCTGCGATCGTCGCCGCCGAGGGTCGTCTCGGAGGCGCACGCTTCATCGAGTGTCAGCGTCTCGCGCCGTTCAAGGAGCGCGGGACAGACGTCAACGTCGTCCTCGATCTCATGATTCACGATATCGACATTGTTCAAAGTATTGTGGGTCGCCCGATCGAGTCGATCGATGCCGTGGGTACGCCCGTATTTTCAGATGCCGTAGATATTGCGAATGCGCGTATTCGATTTGAGGGAGGGTGTGTCGCCAATGTGACGGCGAGCCGTGTGAGCCTCAAGACCGAGCGCAAGTTGCGCGTGTTCCGCGACGATGCGTACCTCTCCATCGACTTGCAGCAGCGCATCCTCACGACCATCACCAAACGTTCGACGCCGCTCGCGGCGGGAGAGTTGCCCGTCAACATTGAGGAGCAGAGCTTCGAGCAGGGCGATGCCTTGCGAGCCGAGATTCGATCGTTTCTCGACTGCATTGCCAAGGGTCGTCCGCCGGTGGTCGACGGTGAGGCGGGGCTACGAGCGCTCGAGACGGCGATCCGAATCACCGAAATGCTGGTACTGAAAGGAGGCTGAGCCCATGTCTGCCAAACCAAGTTCCAAAAAAGTGACGGTGGCAGCAACCCAGTTCGTATGCACTTGGGATCGCGATGCGAACATCGCTCGCGCCGAAGCGCTGGTGCGCGAGGCTGCGGATCGAGGAGCGCAGGTGATTTTATTGCAAGAGCTTTTCGAGACGCCATACTTCTGTATCGAGCAAGACGCGCGACATTTCGAGTTGGCGACCACCATCGCGGAAAATGCGGCAATCAAACATTTCAGGCGTGTGGCGCGAGAGCTCGGTGTCGTTCTTCCGATCAGTTTCTTCGAACGGGCCAATCAGTCGTTCTTCAATAGCGTGGCGATCCTCGATGCTGATGGCGAAGTACTCGGCATATATCGAAAGTCGCATATCCCGAATGGTCCGGGCTACCAGGAAAAGCAGTACTTCAGTCCTGGCGACACCGGCTTCAAGGCATGGCCGACCCGCTTCGGACGCATTGGCGTTGGTATTTGTTGGGACCAGTGGTTCCCTGAATGCGCGCGTTCTATGGCGTTGCTCGGTGCGGACATGCTCTTTTATCCGACAGCGATCGGTACCGAGCCGCCGCCCGCGCCGCCCATCGACTCGCGTTTGCATTGGCAGCGGACCCAGCAAGGTCACGCGGCAGCCAATGTCATGCCGCTCATCGCCTCGAACCGGTATGGTGTCGAGCGCTCGCTGCAAGATCCCGAAAAACTCTTCATCCGGTTTTATGGTTCGTCCTTCATCGCTGATCATACGGGCGCCAAGGTCGCCGAAGCGGGCGAGGAGGAAGATGCTGTCCTCACGGCGACTTTCGACCTCGACGATATTTCAAAGCAGCGCGCCAGTTGGGGCGTGTTTCGCGATCGTCGCCCCGATCTCTACGGTCCTCTTGTGACGTATGACGGCGTCGACCCCCGCCGCTGAGGCGGCCGCAGTCATGACACCGATACCGGCGTGGGTGATCACTGGTCCCTTGGGTTCCGGAAAAACCACGGTCATTTCGCGTTGGCTTGCTGAAAAGCCCGCCGATGAAAATTGGGTTGTCCTCCTCAATGAATACACGGATGCCGGCATCGATGCGCTGACGGTTGCGGCCTCCGCCAATGGTGCCTACGACGTTCGTCTCGTCCCAGGCGGATGTCTGTGCTGCGCAGGCGAAGCCGATTTTCGACGCAATCTGCAGGATCTCATCGATCGAGTCAGGCCCGCCGGAATTTTGGTAGAGCCCTCGGGTATCGGGCATCCGGGTGGGCTCGTCGAAGAGCTGCTCGCGCATGAGTCGGCTGGAAACATCCGGCTCTGTGGTGTTATCGGTCTTGTCGATCCCGAGCATCTCGATCGCGCGGATGAGGCCACGATCGCCGTACACGAGATTGCGGATGCTCTGGTGCTCGCTAAAGCAGACCTCGCTTCAGCCGAGCAACTCAAGCAATTTCGACTGATCGCCGAGGGGCTCTTCCCGGCGAAGAGTTGGGTGGGCGAAGTCACTCAGGGCGTGCTGCCACCCGAAATGTTTGTGGCGATCGAGAAGGGGCGATCGGTTCGACAGCGCCCGACGTCGCTGCAGAGACCACGTGGTCACGCAGCCGAGCGTGCTCTGACCGAGCTTCGTCCTCATCAACACGAGGACGAGAAGGTCTCGTTGATTCAGGGGTCGATCGAGCGTCGTGAGTTTCATCATCTCGGACGGTATGGGGCGCGCTGGATCTTTCCGCGCTCGATGTCCTTTGTAGAAGTGAGGCTGCTGACGCTCCTTTCGAGTGACCTGTCGCTTTTCGATTCGGTCCTCAGCCGTCCCGAGCGTTTCAAGGCGGTCGTCCGTGTCGATGAAGACACGTGGCTGCTCATTCAGATGGTCGACGGTCGGCTGTCGATGCAGCCTACCGCTTGGCGTCGTGACAACCGAATCGAAGTCCAGCTGCCAAGTGGCGTTGAGTGGGACGTCGAGGCTTGGGACAGGTTGTGGGCGCGCTGTCTTCGAGACACGACTCTTGTCTCATGACGACTGACACCAGATCGGCTCTTGCTCGGTGGCACGCCGCTGCTGTGGCGGCTGTCCAGGGTGAGAGGGTCTTTCGCGATCACTCGAGTGTCATCGAAAACGTTTTTTACTTCGAGCGTGGCGACCGAAAGCTACAGCTGTCGCTTCCGCCGGCCGGCGGGTGTCTGCGAGTTATCGGCATCGGTAAGGCTGCGCTCGGCATGGCCCGAGGTTTTCGCTCAAGCCTGCGGGCTGCAGGGCGCGACGTAGACAACGGACTGTTGATTATCCGAGATCCTCCGAACGTCTTGGATGAACAGGAGCCCTGGGAGATTCTGCTCGGCAATCATCCGTACCCCGGAGAGGAGAGCGTGCGCGCGGCGACGCGTATGCTCGAATTCATTGGCAAGCCTCGAGCCGAGGATCGATTCGTCGTCTTGCTCTCAGGCGGCGCCTCGGCGCTCTGCGCCTTGCCTGCGCCCGGTGTCGCTCTAGAAGACAAGCGTCGTGCGACGATCGCGGTCATGAGTTCGGGAGCGTCGATATCGGAGATCAATCGCGTGCGTCAGCAGTTGTCCGCCATCAAGGGTGGTCGCCTTGCTGAGTATTTTTCGCCAGCTGAGTTCGCCACCTTGGCGATTTCCGACGTACCCGGAGATGATCCTTTGGTGATCGGGTCTGCGCCAACCTGGTCCGCTGACCTCGCCCTGCGTGGCGGTCATTATTCCGTGATCGCGACACTCGACGACGCGCTCGAGGCGGCCGCGCACGCAGCGCGTATCGAAGGCTTCGAGGTGTTATCGCTCGGCCGCTGCCTCTACGGGTCGGTCGAGGACGCGACGAGTCGGGTGATGCAGGCGATTGCGGAGATCGAGCGGAAGGGTGGCTCTCATCCAGGTCGGCGACCTGTCGTGATCGTCGCGGGAGGTGAGCCGCTCGTCGTCGTGCGGGGTGCCGGGCGTGGCGGGCGCGCCCAGGAACTCGCATTACGACTGGGTCGAGCACTCGCTTCACTGAAACATGGGGAAGGCGCTGAGGTCATGGGGCTCGTTGCTGGTACGGATGGCTCTGATGGGCCCACGACAGCTGCAGGTGCGTTCTTTGATCGCGGCACAGTCTTGCGAGCAAGCGCAGCGCGAATCGACATCGAACGCGCCCTCGAGGTCAGCGACTCGGGTTCGGCGTTGGAGGCGATCGATGACCTCTTCATTACGGGGCCAACCGGAACGAACGTCGCCGATGTCCTCATGGTGGTGATCCCAGACGCTCGGAATTTGGCCTAATTCAGATCTACGATTTCTCCGGAGATATTCATGACTGACTCTACCCCCGTGATTGCCGTGATCGGCGGGACCGGAGATCTCGGCTCGGCCATCGCCCGCCGTCTCGTCAAAGCTGGGGAGCGCGTGGTGATCGGCTCGAGGGATCCCTCCAAAGCGGCCGACATGGCCGCGCGTATGGCCGTCGAGACAGGCCGCGAAGTAGGTTCGGGGAGTAATGCCGACGTCGCCTCTCAAGCGGATATGGTGATTCTCACCGTACCGTTTGCCTCGCAGGAGCCCACGCTACGTGACATCGCCGCGGGCGTTGCCGGAAAGATCGTCGTCGATACCACCGTACCGCTCGTGCCACCCAAGGTCATGCGCGTGCAATTGCCGCCTGAAGGCAGTGCGGCAGTACGCACTCAAAAAATTCTGGGAGAGGGCGTCAAGGTGGTCTCGGCTTTTCATAACGTCGCGGCGCACAAGCTCGCGACCGACGCGGTCGTGGACTGTGATGTGCTCGTATTCGGCGACGACAAGGCCGCTCGCGACTCAGTCGTTCGTCTTGTCGGGGCTTGCGGGTTACGCGGCTTGCATGCGGGTGCGCTCGTCAACTCGGCAGCAGCTGAGGCGTTGACGTCTATTCTGATCTTCATCAACAAGCAGTACGCCGTGGACGGTGCTGGCGTTCGCATCACCGGGTTGAAGACCTGATCTCCATGCCGACTTCGGTCAGTTTTCTGGCTTTGCGAGGACTGCCTGAGATTCGGGCGAGTGACAACCTCGCAGCGACTATTCGTATAGCGCTTAACGAGAATGGTCTTACGCTAGAACCCAACGACCTCCTCGTCGTTGCCCAAAAAATCGTTTCAAAAGCCGAGGGGAGACTCGTTCGGCTCTCAGACGTTACGCCGACGGCGGAGGCGCAGGCGCTGGCCGTAAAGACGCTTAAAGACCCGCGCTTCGTCGAGCTCGTGCTGCGTGAGTCCAAAGAAATTCTTCGTGCCGTACCCAATATCCTCATCACGCGTCATCGCTGCGGTTGGGTGATGGCGAATGCCGGAATCGATCGATCCAATATCCCTGATGCCGAAGATCATGTGCTGCTATTGCCAGAGGACTGTGACGCGTCGGCCCGAAGGCTGCGAGAGGCATTATCGCCCGAGCATCCGGCGATCATCATCAGTGACAGTTTTGGACGGCCGTGGCGTGAGGGGACGGTGAACGTCGCGCTCGGCGTCGCCGGTTATGCCGCGGTGCTCGATTTGCGGGGGACTGCGGATCGCCAAGGCAGGACGCTACAAAGCACTCAAATCGCTCTCGCTGATGCGGTGGCTGCGGGCGCGGGGCTGGTCATGGGTGAGTCCACCGAGGGGATTCCGGTCACGCTCGTACGTGGACTGGACTTTTCCCTGCCGCTGTCGGATGGTCGGTCCATCGTGCGACCGAGCGAGGGGGATCTTTTTCGGTGAAGCCGGCGGTTAAAGTGCTGGCACTGTCGGGCGGCGTCGGGGGCGCCAAGCTCGCGCTCGGCCTATCTCGTCTTCTGACGCCAGGCGAGCTTGCGGTTTTGGTCAATACGGGCGATGACTTCACCCACCTTGGGTTACGCATTTGTCCCGACCTCGATACCGTGTTGTATACGCTCGCTGGCGTCGTTCATCGAGATCAGGGATGGGGGCGCGCGGACGAAACGTTCGGCTTCATGGAGGAGTTGCGACGCCAGGGTGGTCCGGACTGGTTCCTGCTCGGCGATCGCGATCTGGTGCTGCATATCGAGCGTACGCGACGACTTGCCGACGGTGAGCGACTGACGCAGGTCATGAACGATCTTGCAAACCGCTTCGGTGTCGCGAGTCGTTTACTGCCGATGACTGATGCGCCGATAAGCACCTTGCTCGACACCGATGCAGGCGCTCTCGAGTTTCAGCATTACTTCGTACGCCTGCGTGCGATGCCGAAGGTTCGAAGCTTGCATTTCGCTGGGGCCGCGCAAGCAAGACCGACGGATGAGGTTCTCGATCTGCTGCGCAGCCGATCTCTTGAAGCAATCATCCTCTGTCCGTCCAATCCCTATCTCAGTATCGATCCCATTCTTGCGGTGCCGGGTCTGCGTTTAGCGCTCCGTGCCGCCGGCGTGCCCATCGTTGCGGTTTCGCCGCTGATCGGCGGTCGGGCAGTCAAAGGGCCGACGACTAAAATCATGCAGGAGCTCGGCGTCGAAGCAAACACGTTGGCCATTGCGTGCCACTACAGAGGGCTAATCGATGGGCTAGTCATCGATGAGACCGACGACACCATCGACATCCGAGCGGCACTCGAGGCAATGGGTCTTCGGGTGAGCGTGACTCGAACACTCATGAAGACGCTCGACGATCGCGAGCGTGTGGCGCGCGTAGCGTTAGATCTCGCAACCGAACTCGCGATAAAGCGCGCAACCCATACGAGTGCGACTGACCCGAGCGCGGTGTCGATCGATGCGCGGAGCGTAGGCTAATGCGCGTCGTTGCAGTCGTCCCCGTGCGTTCGCCTCGCGAAGGCAAGTCGAGGCTTTCGGGCGTCTTGTCTGTCGCCCGGCGTTCGGCGCTCGTGCAGTCGATGCTCGCAAGAGTGCTTACGGCCCTGCGGGGTGCGAAGAATATCCATCACATCGTCATCGTGAGTCCGGAAGATCGAGTCGATCTGCCCGCGGGTGTCGAATTACTGCAGGACTATGGCACGGGGCTCAATGCGGCCGTTCAGCTGGCCCAGCAATCACTGACTGGGCGCTTCGATGCCATGCTCGTCGTCGCCGCCGATGCGCCGCAGGTCACTTCTGAAGAGCTCGATCGATTGATCGATCGGGCATCTGGCGAGCAGGTGGTGGTCGTGCCAGATCGTCACGGCGAGGGTACGAATGCATTGTGGATGACGTTACCTTCGGCGCTATTGCCTCAGTATGGCGAGCACAGTGCGGCCGCACATCTTGAAGCAGCCACCCGCTTGGGGTTGCGCGCGAGCCGCATCGAGATTCCGGGTTTGTCGCATGACGTCGACGTACCCGATGACTTGAAAGCCGAACCCATGCCGGCGGATCAGGCGCGCTTGTTGGCCGAAGAGGGCGACGTGCCCGAACTTCTGCAGCGCGCGCGCGATCTCACGCTCGATGGCTTTGGTGTGCGAGTCGGCTACTCGCGTAAGGTGTTCATTCCACTGACCAAGCTCTGCCGGGACGTCTGTCACTACTGCACGTTCGCGGCGCCGCCCAAGAAGGGTCAGCGTGCTTATCTCACCATCGATGAAGTGCTCGATATTGCGCGTCAGGGTGTCGCCTCGGGCTGCGACGAAGCGCTCTTCACGCTCGGCGACAAGCCCGAGCTTCGGTACGCCTCGGCTCGAGCCGAGCTCGCAGCGCTCGGGTTTTCAAGCACGCTCGAATACCTTGAGCATTGCGCACGCCGAGTGTTCGAGGAGACAGGCTTGTTGCCACATCTCAATCCGGGCGTGATGACCCGCGAGGAAATGCGTCGGTTACGTCCTGTCGCAGCGTCCATGGGCATCATGATGGAGAGCGGTGCGTGGCGCCTGACTCAGAAAGGCGGTCCGCACCATCGCTCGCCGGATAAGCATCCCGCTGTACGCTTCGAAACGCTCGAAATCGCAGGGGAGTTATCGATTCCGTTCACGACCGGATTGCTGATCGGCATCGGTGAGACGCGACTCGAGCGCATCGAGACCTTGCTTGCGATCCGTGAGTCGCATCTACGGCATGGGCATGTTCAAGAGCTCATCATCCAGAATTTCCGCGCCAAGCCGGGGACGCGCATGGCGAAGGCGCCCGAGCCTTCGCTCGAAGAGTTACAGTGGACCATCGCGGTCGCTCGACGAATCTTCGGAGCGTCCATGTCCATCCAAGCGCCTCCCAATTTAGGCGCGGGTTCGTTGCAGGCCCTGATCGACGCCGGCATCAATGATTGGGGCGGCGTCTCGCCGGTGACCCTTGACCACGTCAATCCCGAAGCGCCGTGGCCCGAACTCGAGACGCTCGATCGGCTCACCGCGGCAGCAGGCCGTAAACTCGTACAGCGGTTGCCCATCGTGCCCTCGTATGCGCTCGAGGCACGCTGGATAGATCCTGCATTACGGACGACCGTACTGCGCCGACTCGATGCCTCAGGATATGTGCGTGAACGCGGATGGCATGCCGGGGCAGGGGATGCGCCGCCCGCGGCCTATGTCGATCTTGCTAGGGCGAAGCATCCGGTGGGTCCTGTCTCGCCACGCATCGCTACAACCCTGCGGCGCTGTCTTGAGGGTGATGCGCCAGATGAAGAACATCTCGCTCAGCTCTTCGCAGCGGACGGTGCCGACTTTCAAGCGGTGATCAGCGCAGCAGACGGACTCCGCCGATCGGTGAGCGGCGAGGCGGTGAGCTACGTCGTCAACCGCAATATCAACTACACCAATATCTGCACCTACTCCTGTGGGTTCTGTGCCTTCGCAAAAGGACGCAGCGCGCGAGCCCTGCGCGGACCGGGATACGTTCTGGATTTCGAAGAAATCGGAGTGCGAGTCGCCGAGGCCCACTCGCGAGGCGCCACCGAAGTGTGTCTGCAGGGCGGTATTCATCCCTCGTTCACCGGCGAGACTTATATCGAGATCCTGCGTACTGCGCGGAGAGCGGCACCCGATATTCACATCCATGCTTTTTCACCCCTCGAAGTGACTCACGGCGCCGAGACTTTGGGTCTTTCGGTGAGCCGATATCTCGAACGTCTCGCCGAGGAAGGCTTGCGCACCTTGCCTGGGACCGCAGCCGAAATTCTTTGTGATGACGTGCGCGCGGCCATCTGTCCCGACAAACTCAACACCCAGTCATGGCTCGGCGTCATGCGAGACGCGCATGCGATCGGTTTGCGCAGCACGGCGACAATCATGTTTGGACATGTCGAAACGCCTCTGCACTGGGCGCGGCACTTGCTCGAGATTCGGCGGCTGCAGCAGCAGACGAAAGGCTTCACCGAGTTCGTGCCGTTGCCGTTCGTACACATGGAGGCACCAATTTGGCGCAAGGGCCTTGCTCGAAGCGGCCCGAGTTGGCGAGAAGCCATGTTGATGCACGCCGTAGCCCGTCTCGCATTGGAGCCCGTCATCCGCAACATCCAGGCCTCTTGGGTGAAGCTCGGTCGCGAGGGTGCGCTCGAGGCGCTAGGCGCGGGCGCCAATGACCTTGGGGGCGTGCTGATGAACGAGTCGATCACCCGTGCGGCAGGCGGGGTAAACGGGCAGGAGATGAACGCTGCTTCAATGGAGCAGGCGATTCGTGCCGTCGGACGCGTACCGCGTCAGCGCACGACCTTGTACGGCGACGTCTCGACGAGCCACTCAGCGCAGCTTTGGGATCACGTGCTGGCCGATGATGTCGAGCGCCTCCATCGGGTTGTCGTGCAAGCGTAGCGCGCACTCGGATAATCCGGCCTTGGCGAAGAGGCGGAAGCGCTCGATTTCACGGTCGAGGTCTTCGAGTCCGCCGGTCGAGGTGAAGTACTCGCAGAGTCGGTTCGGAATCTCCTCTGGAATGCCCTGCACATTGCCCGAACGGTCGAACCACGCCGCGACGAACTTGTCGTAATGATCTCGTACGAGTTGGGCTTCGTCTTCCGAAAGACACTGCATGATGAGTTCTTTCTGAAGCTTGATGGCCCGCCATGGCAGTTCGCGACGTGACTCACGATAGCCCTCTGCGCGGTCTCGCTTCAGATGCCAGGCCCAGAACGTGTTGGTGCGTAGTGTCGGCATGTCGGGCTCGCGCTTCGCGGCGCCCTCCATGACTTCTTTCATGGCATTGGCCATGACTTCGGGGGGCGTGCAGCCGATGAAGACACCATCGGATACCCGAGCCTCCATGCGCATCATTTGCCCTCGATACGCCGTGCCATAAACCAGGGGCGGCGAGGGAGCTTTCAGCCACCCGTAGGCGCAGGGCAGGTTGACGACAAAATCTTCGCCCTTGTAACCCTTGGCGAGTTTGCCGCGGCCCGCGCCTCGGACGATCTCGATGCCCTCACGGACGGCTCGGACGATCTTCTCGGGACGCTCGATGCCCATGCAGTCGATGTTCCCTTCGCCTGCGCCCATCGCGATGACGGCGCGACCCCCTGCAAATTCATTGAGCGAGAGCAGGCTGTTGGCGATCTTGAGCGGGTGCATCTCGAAGGGGCTCACCGCGAGCGGTCCGAGCAGGAGCTTCGAGGTGGACTGAGCGAGCGGGACCAGCGACAGGAAACAGTCCCAATGTGCGAAATAATTGGAACTCCAGAGGGCTCTTACCCCATATCGTTCGGCTTTTTGTCCTAATTCCGCGACTTGAGCGGGGGTAAGGTCGGGTTCGAGGATGATATCGATGTCCATGGCCCCGAGACTATCCAAAGCCGTCCAGGATCGCAGCAGACCCGTTCGAACTGCGCATCACGTGGGCAGACCGCTCCAGAGAGGGAACTTCCGGTCTCCATCATCGTCCATCCCCATTCACCACGAGGTCTTTTGCCTATGAACGCCACCGAACAACGCGCCGTACTCAACATCATGATTCATGCAGCTCTGGCTGATGGTCGAAAGTCAGAAGAGGAACGCGCTGCGATCCGTGACTCCGCAGAGTCTTTGGTGACGGCAGGCGGCGCGACGCTCGCCGGGGTTTATCAGGACGTACTCCTCAAGCGAGTCACCCTGGAGTCCGCTGCAGTGGCGCTGCCCACGCTCGAGCATCGCCAACTCGCCTATGAAATGGCGGTGTGTGTCATCGATGCCGACGGCGTGCAGAGCGAAGGGGAGCGGGCGTTTTTAGCGTCCCTGCGACAACATCTCGGTCTCGAAGGCGATGAGACCGCGAAGTCGGCCGCGTCTCGAGCCGATTCCATCGTCGCCGCGGCCTACTCACCCGCTGCGTACGCGCCTGTAGCTGCCACATCGGTCGCCGCTGCGGCCGTAGCTGGTACGCCAACAACGAGCATGACGCTCGATGCGGCTTCCAACGCGGCGCTCGACAAACGCATTCTCAATTACGCCATTCTCAACGGGGCACTTGAGCTTCTACCGCAGTCATGGGCCTCGATGGCCATCATCCCGCTGCAAGTCCGAATGGTCTATCGCATCGGACAGTCTTACGGGGTCAACCTCGACCAGGGTCATATCAAAGAATTTTTGGCTACCGTCGGCGTGGGTCTCACCTCGCAGTATGTCGAGCAGATCGGGCGCAAGCTAGTCGGTGGTCTTCTAGGTAAAGCTGCGGGCGGCATGATTGGTGGGTTGGGGCGTGCGGCCACTGGCATGGCCTTTTCCTTCGCCACGACTTATGCGCTCGGGCATCTTGCCAAGCGCTACTACGCAGGAGGCCGGGTGATGTCGACGGCTTTGCTTCGCAGCACGTATCAAGATCTGCTGGCATCGGCTAAAGGCACTCAGCAGCAGTACATCCCCGCCATTCGCGATCGTGCGAGCACGCTTACCCCCACGGAGGTTATGCGACTCGTCAAAGAATGATCGGCGCCGAGGGTGGGCGTCAGATCAGACCGCGATCCTGCGCTCGGGTGACGGCCTGTACCTGCGAGTGCACATCCAGCTTTCTATAAAGATTTCGGATGTGGGTCTGAACCGTAGAGATGGCAATCTCCATTTCTTTGCCCGCCTCGGCGTAACTGCGCCCACGCGACAAGTGCTTCAGCAACTCGAGTTCCTTAGGGGTGAGCTCGGCGAGATCGGCGGCCCGATCGCTCGAGCCCGCAAGCTTGAAAAGGTAGCGGGCGAGAGCGGGACTGATGGGATAATTTCCTTGCAGAGTCTGCCGAAGGGCGTCGGCGATTTCGGTGGTGCTGTCTTCCTTAAGCACGTAACCACGCGCACCGGCGCGGATCGCAGCGAGCACGCTGCGTTCAGCTGAGATGACCGAGACGACCATGATGGGCGCTTGCGGGTGCTTCTCGCGCACGCGGCCGACAACTTCGATTCCGCTGATGTCGGGTAGCCCGATATCAACGAGGGCCAGGTCGACTCGCGCGTCCGGAGAGTCCAGATAGCGAAGGCCATCGGAGGCATTACGGAAGCAAATGGATTCCCATCCGTTTCCAAGGTTTGCGATTGCTGACCGCATGGATGCCTCGAAGGTCGGGTCATCCTCAACAATCAGCGCAATCGGGCCGCGCCCGGATCCGACAAGATTCAGAAGACTCATACATCCTTATTTTATGCGAGTCATGGGAGGAGAGGGGGACAAAAGATTATTTTCCCATTTTTATGGGATCTTGTTCCCCGCGCTCAAAGCCGTGCTGTGCAAAAAACTTTTGCCCCTCATCGCTTACGAGGAAATTCAGATAAGTCGTCGCCGTAGCCTTGGCCTCCCGCGTCAGTGCTGCGGGATAGACGATGCGCGCGTGGAGAGACCGATCGAGCGAGGCCACCACCTCGACTCGTGGTTCGGCGATGGCATCCGTGGCGTACACGATGCCAAGCGGTGCTTCGCCACGCGCGACAAGCAGGGTAGCCACTCGAGCATTTTCCGCTCGCGCGAGGCGGGGCTCCAATGTTTGCCAGGTGCCAAGAGCGCTGAGAGCCTCACGCGTGTAGCGTCCGAGTGGTACGAAGTCGGGGTCTCCCGTTGCAAGCCGTCCCGGTCCGAGCGACTCCATCCAGTTCCGAGGGTCCACCTTCGGGTGACTCGCGGGTTGAATTACGACCAATCGATTGCCTGCGAGCAGACGCTCAGTACGTACGTCGATTCGTTGTGCGCGGCGGAGTTCGTCCATCCACTTTTTATCTGCGGAGATAACCACGTCGGCCCTGGCGCCTGCTTTGATCTGCCGCGCGAGCTGGGCACTGGAGGCAAAGGAGTGTTTGACCTGGACGCCGGTTCGTCGCGTGAATTCCTGCCCGATTTCTTCCAACGCCTCGCTCATCGAGATCGCGGCGAAAACTATTACCGGCGGCTCGGCGGCGTGCAAGGGTGAAGCGAACCAACACGCGAGAAGCGTCGATCCGATCGTGGTGGAGATCCGACATCTTGTCAGCAGGGGGCTGCGCATCGGCCTATTCTAGTCGCGCGTATAATTCGGGCGGGGCCGAAACATGGCCAGCTCAAAGGGGGCAACACGATGATCTCTCGTCGACAGGCCATCACCGCGGCGATGCTTGGCGCCATCGCGCCTCTTGTGGATCCCGCGGCCGCGTCATCCGTTTCGGGAAAACGCCACGCTTCCAAAGGCGCCGTGCGCAGCTCTGCCTCGATAAAGCCCACGCGGATCGCCGTAGGCGACACGATCGGGCTCATGATCCCCTCGAGTGCCAACTGGGATCCGATCGATATCGATATTTTGCTCGAAGCGCTCGCGGCACTCGGCCTCAAGGGCAAGCTCGGTCGTCACGTGTATGACCGTTATGGTTACCTCGCCGGGCGTGATGCAGATCGCGCCGCCGATCTCAACGATCTTTTCCGTGATCCCGACGTCAAGGCGATCCATTGCATTCGGGGCGGTTGGGGTGCAGCGCGTTTGCTGCCTTTGCTCGATTGGTCTGCGATCGCGGCCAATCCCAAAGTATTGATCGGCTACAGCGACATCACGGCGTTGCTGCTGTCGCTGCACGCGAAGACGGGGCTCGTCACGTTTCATGGACCCAACGGTGCGAGTGAATGGAATCGCACGAATATCGAGTGGCTGCAACGTGTGACGTGGAACGGTGAAGCGGCAACCTTCGCTAATCCCAAAGACACCTCGGATACCATCGTGCCGAGTGATGATCGGACGCGCACCATCACGCCTGGCAAGGCTCGAGGCAAGTTGCTCGGCGGAAATCTCACGGTGCTCACGGCGATCCTCGGGTCGCCCTATGTGCCGGATTTCACCGACTCGATCCTTTTCCTCGAGGATGTGCAGGAAGCGCCGTACCGCATCGATCGGATGCTCGTGCAGATGAAGCTCGCCGGTATCCTCGATCGAGTAAAAGGCGTCGTGTGGGGGACCTGCAGCAAGTGCGATCCGGGTGAGGGCTTCGGATCGCTGACCATTCCCGATGTGCTGAACGATCACGTGAAGTCGCTCGGCGTACCGGCGTACTACGGTGCCATGTTTGGTCATGTCAGGCGTCAGTTCACGTTGCCGGTCGGTGTACAGGTGGAGCTCGATGCCGATGCGGGTACCTTGACGATGCTCGAATCTGCGGTGACTTAAGGCGTTGTCTGTCTCCTCGCAGCTGCCCGACGATTTTCGTGCGCTCAACCCAGACTTCGGTTCGGGTGCGCTACGCCGCCGCATACGTTTGATCGCGGCGCCCGGGCGCGTTCGTGCTGGGGTCGAAGACTCTTACCATTCCTTTCGACTCGATCTGGAGCACGAGGCGGGCACGGTGTTAGGTGTAGAGACTCGAGCGCTTCGTTATCCGCTCGATACTTGTCCTTTGGCGAGTGGACCTCTCCAAAGATTCATCGGGCTGCCATTGAGTACGCCTTGGTCTGATCTCATCGCGCGTGAGAATCCGCGCGAGCATTGCACCCATCTTTACGATCTGCTTTTTCTCGCGATGATTCATGCATCGAGGGGCGGAGAACGAACCTACGACATCACCGTCCCGGACGAGAACCCGGGCCCGGTCTGGTCGACGGTGCATCGTGATGGTGTCGAGGTGCTGCGCTGGAGAACCCATGCCGGCGTCGTCGTGGAGCCGAATAAATTCGTCGGCCGATCCATGCTTAAAGGATTTTCGCGATGGGCGGGCGAGCAACTCTCGGGTGACGAGCTCGAGGCGGCTGTGGTGCTTCACAAGGGCTACTTCGTGAGCCGAGCCAGACGATTCGATATTGCCGGCGGGGCGGGACAGCGCGTCGCGCATCTCGAAGTCATGCGAGGAGCATGCTTCAGTTACTCGGAGCCTCGGATGTCGGTCGCCGTGCGCATGGCGGGTCACGTCATCGATACGAGCTCGCCTAAGACGCCGTTACTCGAAGAGTTGTTTTAGGCGACGTCGCAGCGGCGACTTGATCGAAGCGCTGTTTACTTGGAGAAGCCGCGAAACTCGGCCAATTCGCCGACACTGATGCGCGTGCGCTCGAATTGATTCACAGCTTTGCTACGGTCCGGGTGTCCTACGGCCATACCGCAATACACCACCTCGTCTGGTCCTAGGTCGAACATTTTGGCGAGTTCCGGTCGGAATGCCGCCCAGGCTTCCTGCATACAGCACCCGAGTCCGCGCTCTTCGATCAGGAGAGCCACGGTTTGGATCAGCATGCCAAGATGTGCCCACTGGCCGTGAGCGACGCGCCGGTCGATGACAAAGAAAAGACCCACAGGCGCGCCGAAGAATTCGAAATTACGGGCAACTTGCTTGAGTCGGGCGGGTTTGTCCTCGCGCGGAATGCCGAGTGCACGATACATGTCTTCGGCGAGCGCGAATCGCCGTGATCGCAACGGCTCCCAGAGATTGGGGGGATAAATCGGGAAGTCGTCCGAGCTCGCAAGACCCGCGCCCGGCTTAGCTTGAGCCATCCGAACGACGGCATCTCGCTCGGCTCCCGCGACGGCGATGATCTTCCACGCTTGCACGTTACTGCCTGAGGGCGCCCAGCGTGCGGCGTCAAAGATTTCGCGTAGCACCGACTCAGGGATGGGGTCGGGGAGGAAGTCGCGGATGGACCTGCGACCGCGAACAGCATCAGAAACCTTCATATCGAGACGGTCCAAAAAAATGGTGGAGGCGGCGTCCACCGAAAATATGAGTTAAGTACTTAATAAAAATGGTATTTAATTCAGGTCGGAAGTACGCATACCCCCGAATATACCCCCATACGGGTGGCGCAAGCGCCTACACTGAACGCATCTTGTGGCGTTTCTACTGAAGCATATCGTATGCGCCACGAAGCCTGCACGCGGTCGCTACTTTGCCGCAACGGGCGTCTTGGCCGGGGGTAGGGCCAGAGCCACCCGGTCTTGTGTGCTGACAGACCTCGAAGGAATTTTGATTTTTCTGACCGACAACTTATCTCGACTTCTTGAATGCCGCTGGCGAGAGCAGCCAGATTTTACGGCCGTCGCTGATTGACGTAGATCACGGACCGATACCGCAACCCTACCGCCCCTCCGCCTCGCGGATTAAGTTGCGCCGACGGCAGGCAACTCCGTTGTCTCTGGCGCTGTATTCGAGGTACCTCAACGCACCGTGATTGTAATTACTCCGGAAACGACTGCCGGCTTATGCGGGACGTGGTTGCGATCACCCAACACGAGTTGCAGCGTGTGTCGGCCGGGCGCAAGGTCGAGCGTCGTCTCGGTTTGACCTTTGCCGAAGTGAACGTGGTTAGCGTCGGCAGCGATCACTTGTCTGGCGGGTGGGGTCGGTGCATCGATAACTACATGGTGATGCCCCGTTTCCGGAAATTCGATGCCCGCTGGCGCGATACCCATGCCCGAGAGGCCCATCACGACCTTCACTGGACGCGTAACAGTGTCGCCATTCTTGAGATTCACAAAATAGACCTTGGCGTTCGGCGGGGCCATAGTTTCTGGCATCTGAGCTGAGGCGAGGTTGACAGCCAGCGCCAAACCAACCGCTACGAAGCCAGAAAATTTCATAGTAGATTTCCTCGAGGCACAACTCTTTCGGCGAGCGACAACATCCATTCGTTCTTACCGAGGCTAGCCGGAGTCATTGTAGGGCGCAACCCTTTGCCGGGGGCGCAGGCCAGAGCCACCCGGTCTGTCGTTCAGGCAGACCTCGAGAGAATTTTTGTTCTTCTCGCGCGCACCTGCCCAGATTCGAGGCTCTGGAGGTGTATATTTTTAACGGGAGCGATGTATGAAGATTCTGGCAAATATCGTTTGGCTGCTCACGGGTGGCTGGCTAATCGGACTGCTTTATCTTCTTGGAGCAATCGTATTTTTTCCGCTTCTACCGTTTTTGTACCCACTGATCGGGTACGGATTCTGGCCGTTCGGTCGTCGAGCGGTATCTATAAGGTTGTTTGGAGGACTATCGAAAGGTCGTCGGTAACGTCGACGACAATCCGAGCGGAGCGGTCAAGGCGGTTGGTGTTGTAGCGAATGTACTGTGGGCGTTGACCTTCGGCTGGCTGTTAGCGTTAGCCCATCTTTTGGGGTCGTTTGTTAATCTCATTTTTTTGGCTCGTGATTACCATTCCTAACGTCGTTGTACATTGGAAGTTGATCCCGACAGCGTTTACGCCGTTCAGGCGAGTCGTTATCTCGTCGGCGCTGGCGGATGAGATGGATTTGGTGCTAGAAAAGCGCAAGCATGGTATTTGAGTTAGTCTTCCAAAATCCCTATAAAAACACCCTTAAGGCTAAAGTCATAAACTGTCGGTCGTTTGGTTCAACCTCATGTTCATGCCACGCTTCGCCGCTCGAATACTCGCTACGGTTTTTTGGAGCGACGATGCTCTATCGGAACCCGTTAGCCCTCCCTCGCTAATAGCCCTCGTAGACGTGGAAACAACGGGGCTGGACCCCGCTTATCACGAGATGGTGGACATCGGCGTCGTATACATGCGTCACGATGGCGAGGTGGTTAGGCGGTTTTTTACTCGAATCCTTCCCGGGCATCCTGAAAGGCTCGATCCCGGCGCTGCTGCTGTCAACGGCTTCAGCGTAAGCCGCTGGCGGAAACTGGGGGCGGTTACGGAGGCCGAGGCCGTAAAAAAATGGCAGACCGTTCACAACGACCTCTCACGCGGTCAATCGGTCACATTTGGTGCGTTCAACGCGTCGTTTGATCAAGCGTTCACCGACGCACTTCTGCGTCGGCACGGCTCGTCATGGCGGTCGCTGTTCCACTATCAAGTTCTCGATCTCCCCTCGATGGCGTGGGCGCAGGGTGCTAGAGATCTTGGGAATGATGCATTAGCGAGACGCTATGGAATCACCGCTGAAACACATGATCCTTTGAGTCACACCGGCGAAACGGGTGTAAATTTTAACCTTCGCCTTTACCGGAGTATTTTAGAAAAACGAAAACAGCACTGATGATGGAGGCGCTATTCCAATTCGGTCTCGGCAGTCGATGAAATGCCTCTTCACGTAGTGAGCGCCTGAGGTGGACAATTACATAGTATTTGACGCTATGGTCCCGGTGGAGGAGGTCAATCGATGCGAACCGGACTTGTTCTCGCTCTGCTAATCCCAGTAAACGTAGACGCCGCTCCGCCAGCGCAGCCAATAATCCGCGATGGGACATGCCCGAGCGGGTACTACGCCGGCGACGAGTATTGCGCTCCGACAAGTTCCGCGCAGTTTGCAATCAAGCGCGATGGTTCATGTCCCAGCGGATACTACGCGAGTGATAAATACTACGTCGCTGCGACCGACTCCGCCAAAGCCGTCATCCCTCGCGCCGGCTCGTGTCCGTCTGGCTGGTATGCGAGCGGCAATCACTGTGTCTCAACAAGATGAACGCTAGACATATCGTTCAGTTAGTTGACGAATCGTTACTAGCCTCGCAGCCAGTCGAATACCTGCCGTCAGCCGAGAAAATCATCTCGGGGCGCCCGCTACAACGTATCTGGTCGCAATACACAGACTCAAGTGAGAGGTTCTCCGCGGGAGTTTGGGAGTGCGAACCCGGTGCTTGGCGCGTTCATTACACAGAGGAAGAGTACTGCCGCATTCTGGTCGGTCGTAGCCTGTTAACCAACGCGGATGGAGTCGTTAGGGAAGTAGCGGCCGGTAACGAGTTTGTGATTCCGCGTGGTTTTGAGGGAACGTGGGAAGTTGTAGAGAGTACGAGAAAAATTTATGTCATATACGAGACAAAATATTGATTCGGTCAGGTACAAACTATGAAACTACTGCTACCACTATTGATGTGTTTCGCTTCCGCTGTCGGGGTGACAGCAGAGTACAAATGCACGATCAGTCGAATCGATTTCAGCGACGATATAGAAGCCGGTGTGAAAGATTTATAGAACAAACAACTAGTCTGAGAGTTCTTACTAGTTGACACGCGAACCGGCGTTATGACGGGCGCTCTAAACAATAGTTTGTACAATCCACCACTATTATTAAATGGCGGAGATAGCGAAAATTATTTTGTTGCTGCAACCATCGTATCGCCAAGGTTTGATGCGGATGTTGTTGGAGTCGATACACGGATAATTACAATAAAAACATGGCAATTCGGAGGCAAAAACCCATTCTCGCTATTCTGGGACGACATGCTTATGAGGGGTCGTTGCAGCCTCCAGTGAACAGGGGATCTCCCCTGAACAATTGATTGATCAACGAGCGGAGCCGACAGTGCCTAATGAATTAGAGAATATTGTTTCGGCAATGAGTAATGCGGAAAAGTCTCGGTTCGAAGACAAGGCTCGCATAGCGATGCTTTTATTGCAGCGGATGCCGTACATCAGTGAAACTTAAAATTAATTGAAGAATAACGCAACGAAAGGAAGTCGACCGACCGACTTTGGACCGGCTAGTTGATCGTGATGAGTGTGATTTTCTTTCTATACGTTATAGATATCGCCGATGAGAATTGGTTCTACTTCCCAGGCGTGTTTATGGCGGCACTCTTTATCCGCGCATGGCTTTCGCCAATTTCTAAGTTCGAATTGAACATCGCAACTCGCGAGGCGCTGGCATTTCCGTTATTGATCAGACTGACGTGACCGGCGATTTGTGGTCCAGGTTGATGTTCCGTATAATGGGACAGGGGACGTGGACGATGGCGAAGCAGAGATATACGACGGAGGAGATCATCCACAAGCTGCGCGAAGCGGATGTGCTGATCGGCCAGGGCCAGACGGGGTGGCGCAGGCGACGAAGCT
>SXGQ01409631.1_pt1 | contig 23114 bp, 23 predicted proteins | sample 3178371 | NCBI WGS metagenome assembly SXGQ01 (sample SAMN11356859, study PRJNA531348) | freshwater metagenome | isolation source: freshwater sample F1-20 | place: China: Fuxian Lake, Yuxi | collected 2017-12-25 | reverse complement strand
TTGGCACTCCCAACGGGATTCGAACCCGTGCCGCCACCTTGAGAGGGTGGTGTCCTAGGCCACTAGACGATGGGAGCCTGGAGCAGGAAACCCTATCGGCACACCGCGGGGTTCACCCACGGGACCGCGCCGCTCCCGCCGGTGCAAGATCACTGCGGTTCGCGGGGCAGGCCCAGCATGCGCTCACCCAGGATGTTGCGCTGGATCTCGTCGGTGCCGCCCGCGATCGACTGGCCCGGCACGGACACCAGCACCTCAGCCACCATTCCGTCTGCGGCGGTGCCGGGCCCCGTGAGCATTCCCTCGGCACCGGCGATGCGCCCGTGCACCTGCGCCGCGAGACGTGCGATCGCACTCATCGACAATTTGCCGACGCTTCCCTCCGGCCCGGGCGGCCTTCCGAGCTCGCGTGCGGCACGTGCGCGGTCGGCTGTCCAGCCGGCGATGCGCTGCATCGTGAGGAGCCTCGCCACATCCTGGCGCAGTGCCGCATCGTCGCTGCGTCCGCGTCGCGACATCTCCGGCACCACCAGATCCACCCGTCCTGCCCGCTGCGGGTACCACTTGTAGGTCTCCATCTGCTCGTCATGCTCGGCCCGGGCCTCATTGACCGCACGGCCCGTCGCGCCGTCCAGTCGCCACCGCGACACGACGTTGCCGAACTTTCGCTCATGGGCGAGCGTCGCGAGGGCGACCGTCCAGCCCCTGTTCATCTCGCCCACGACCCAGTCCGCCGGCACGCGTGCATCGGTGAGGAACACCTCGTTGAACGACGAATGGTGGTTCATCTGGGCGAGAGGGCGCACGAGCACCCCGGGCTGGCGCATCGGCAGCACGAAGTACGTGATCCCCGAGTGCTTCGGCACCGTGGAGTCGGTGCGCGCGAGCAGGATTCCGTAGTCGGCATGGTGGGCGCTCGTGTTCCAGACCTTCTGGCCGTTCACCAGCCACTCGTCACCGTCGCGCACCGCCCTTGCCTGCAGCCCGGCGAGGTCGCTGCCGGCACCGGGCTCGCTGAACAACTGGCACCAGGTGAGCTCGCCGGTCAGTGTCGCCCGCAGGAACCTCGCGCGCAGCCCGTCCGTGCCGTGCTCGAGGATCGTCGGTGCGGCGAGCAACGTCCCGGCTCCCGTCGGCAGGCCGACGGCGCTGTGCTCGCGCAGGCAGGCCGCCACGACGGTCTCGCTCCAAGCGGGCAGTCCCCTGCCCATCCACTTCTCCGGCCAGTGGGGCACTGCCCACCCCGAATCGCACAGTCGCTCGCGCCACTCCCGCAGAGAAAGGTCCGGGTTCCAGTTTGCCGAGATCCACGCGGAGCACTCGGCCGCAACCGATTCCTGTGTCACCGCCACCTTCGTCACAGCCCCGAGGGATCGATCGCCATGCCGAAGCGCAGCTTGTTGTTGGCGTGTCCGATGTGCTGGAGCGAGAACGCCGCGCGCATGGCCGTGTACTGGCCCTGGGCCTCGAGTGCCTGATTCACGGACTCCTTCGCGAGTTTCAGCGCGAAACCCGGCTTCGCGGCGATGCGGCGCGCCATGTCCATGGCCGCCTCATCCAGTTCGGCCGGCGGCACGACGCGGTTCACCATGCCGAGCTGCATCGCCTCGTGCGCGGTGAACGAGTCGCCGGTGAAGAGCAGTTCCTTCGCCTTGCGGGCGCCGAACTCCCACGGGTGGCCGAAGTACTCGACGCCGTTCACCCCGAATGCCACGACCGGGTCGGAGAAGGTCGCATCCTCGGCGGCGATGATGATGTCGGCGACCCAGAGGAGCATCAGGGCGCCGGCAATGGATTTGCCCTGTGCCGCGGCGATGACGGGCTTCGGGATGTTGCGCCACCGCCAGCACATGTTGAAGTAGACCTCCTCCTCGTGGGCCATCATCGCCTCCTGGCCCTCGCCGGTGAATCCGGACTGCGGGAACACCTTCCCGAACTCGTCCGGGGTCGTGCGGTCACGGAGGTCGTGGCCGGCGGAGAAGTGCGGGCCCTCGGCACGCAGCACGATGACCTTCACGTCGTTCCTGCGTGCGGCGTCGTCGTAGCAGGCGTTCAGCTCGTACGTCATCAGGTTGTTCTGGGCGTTGCGCTTGTCGGCACGGTCGAGCGACACGACCGCGATTCCCGCGTCCCCGGGGCTGTCCACGCGGTACGAGACGGTCTGCAACGAGGAGAGATCTATTGCCATGTTGGAGTTCTACACCAGAGCGGCGGACTCACTCACCACGGGAGGCAAATGGTTGGGGAACAAGGACTCGAACCCTGAATAACAGTACCAGAAACTGCTGTGTTGCCAATTACACCATTCCCCAGTGCGGTGACGGAGTGTAGCGGTGAACGTCGGCGGCGACCACCGGCCACCACGCCGCGGGCGGTCAGCCCGTGATCTGCTCGAGCGTGCCGAAGCCGATGATCCTGCCGAGCCCCACGCCCACGGCCTCGCGCACCCAACGCGATGCGCTCCCCGAGAGTCCCTCTCCCACGGGGGCCGGGGTCGTCTCGAAGCCGAGCTCGCGCATGGCGTGGGTCGACCTGGCGACGTGCCAGTTGGTCGTCACCATCACGACGGTGCGGACTCCCCTTTCCTCCAGCACCGGTGCGAGCGAACTGAGCGACTCCCACGTCGAGCGTCCCGTGTCCTCCATCACGATCGCATCGCGCGGGACTCCCCTGTCCGTGAGCCACCGCCGTGCTGTCGCCGCCTCGGTGAACCTGTCGGCGGGCATCTTGCCGCCGGTGACCGCGATGACCGGTGCCGCGCCTTTCTTCCACAGGGCGAGCGCCGCGGCGAGTCGCTCCTCCAGCATCGGCGACGGTGTCCCGTCGTACTGCGCCGCACCCATCACGACGATGACGTCACTGCGCCCGGGGATGTCACCTGCGCCGGCCCCCATGTGACGGACCTGCAGCAGGACCAGGGCGAGATAGACGGCGATCGAGAGACAGAGTGCCGCAGCCACCGCCATGGCACCGCGCAAGACGAACGCGGCACCCGTGCGGCGGTCAGGCGAAGCGAGCACGTCAGTCGATTCGTGCGCGGGCCGCGGTGATGCGCCGCATCGATTCGTCGCGCCCGAGTATCTGGATGCTCTCGAACAGGGGCGGGCCCACTGTGCGCCCGGTGACGGCGACACGGACCGGTGCCTGGGTCTTGCCGAGCTTGAGCCCGCGCGCATCGGTGAAGGCCTCGAGCACTGCCTTCACCGACTCGGCATCCCACGGGCACGCGGCGAGACCGGCGGACATCGCGTCGAGGGCGTCCGCGGCGAAGTCCGACGACATCGTCTTCGTCCATGCATCAGGATCCGACGGCGGGTCGGCGAGGAAGAAGAAGTCGACCATCGCCGGGATCTCGGAGAGCGCGCCGATGCGCGTCTGGATGAGCGGCGCGACGCGTGCGAAGGTGCCCGCATCGAACCTCTCGTGTGCCCAGGGCACGTCCCCCTGCAGGAACGGCTGCGACGCCTCGATGAACGCCTCCGGGGACATCATCCGCACGTGGTCACCGTTAAATGCGGCGAGCTTCTTCACGTCGAAGAATGCCGGCGAGTGGTTGACGTCCTCGAGACGGAAGTCCCCCACGATGCGCTCCCACGGCACGATCTCGGTGTCGCCGGCCGGCGCCCACCCGAGGGTCATCAGGTAGTTGATCATGGCGTCGGCAAGGATGCCTTCGGCGCGGTACTGCTCGAGTGCCACCTTGTCGCGCCGCTTGGACAGCTTCTTGCGCTGCTCGTTCACGAGCACGGGCACGTGCGCCCACACCGGTGCCGCATGACCGAGTGCGTCCCACAGCAGCTGCTGCTTCGGGGTGTTCGGCAGGTGCTCCTCTGCGCGCACGACATGGGTGATGCGCATCTCGATGTCGTCCACCACGTTCGCCAGCAGGAACATGGGCGAGCCGTTCCCGCGCAGGAGGACGAAATCCTCGATGGTGTCGTTCTGGAACTCCACCCGGCCGCGCACGAGGTCATCGACCACCGTCATGCCCTCCGGCACGCGGAACCGCAGCACGTGCCCCGGCCCGGGCCCGAGGCCCCTGTCACGCGAGTGGCCGTCGTAGCCCTGCCCGCCCGTCTCCTTCGCGCGCGCCTGCACCTGCTCCGCCGTGAGGTCGCACCAGTAGGCCTTGCCCTCCTCGAACAGCCCCATGGCGGCGTCGCGGTGCAGCCCCGCGTTCGCGGACTGGAAGTAGGGCCCCTCGAATCGCGGCGAGGACGAGTCGATGCCGAGCCACGCGAGCGCGTCGATGATCCCCTGCGTCCACTCGGGGCTGTTGCGCGACTCGTCCGTGTCCTCGATGCGCAGAACGAACGTGCCGCCCGTGCGCTGCACGAGAGCCCAGTTGTAGAGGGCGGTGCGCGCCCCTCCCACATGGAAAAAACCCGTCGGCGACGGCGCGAACCGGTATCGGGGCGAATCCATGTGAATTGAGGCTAGTGGGAAGGCCGTTCGGGGCCTGCGGACTAGCGTGGCGACATGCCCCGCAAGTCTCCGCACCTGCTGAACGAGGACCACCGCGCCGTCTCCGGCGGTCTCGCGCGCGCCGCAGTGTTCGGCGTCAGCGACGGTCTCGTCTCCAACGTGTCTCTCATTCTCGGGTTCGCCGGCGGCGGTGTTGCCGCGTCGGTGGTGCGGCTCGGCGGGCTCGCCGGTGCGGTGGCCGGTGCGTTCAGCATGGCGGCCGGCGAGTGGATCTCTGTGTCCGCACAGAACGAGCTCGTCCATCGCGAGATGGCGATCGAGCGGCGCGAGCTCGAGAAGAACCCCGAGAAGGAGACACTCGAGCTTGCTGCCTTCTACGAAGACCACGGAATGACGCGCGAGCAGGCGATTGCCGGCGCCACCGAGGTGATGCAGGACAAGGAGCGGGCACTGCTGGTGCACGCCCGCGAGGAGTTCGGGGTCGACCCCACCGACATGCCGTCGGCACTCGCGGCCGCGATCCTGTCGTTCGTGATGTTCACCGCGGGGGCGCTGCTGCCTGTTGTGCCGTGGTTCTTCGGCTCGGGCACGGCCGCCGCCGTCACCTCGGTCTCCATAGGGGTGATCTCGGCCGCGGTCGTCGGCGCGGCGCTCGGCGTCTCCACGGAGCGCTCCGTCATGAAGTCCTCCGCCCGCCAGGTGGCGATCCTCCTCGTGGCCACCGGCGCCACGTACCTCATCGGCACCCTCCTCGGCACCCAGATCAACTGACATGGCCGACGGCTTCACTTCCACCGACCAGGTGAACGTCCTGGGTGAGCCGCTGCAGACGTGCTGCACGGACCCGATGACGGGTTTCTACCGCACCGGTTGCTGCGAGGTCGGGGGCGACGACGTGGGCGTGCACGCTGTGTGTGCGGTGATGACGGACGAGTTCCTCGCGTTCTCGAAGAGCGCCGGCAACGACCTCAGCACCCCGATGCCCCAGTACGGCTTCGCCGGGCTGAAGGCGGGCGACCAGTGGTGCCTGTGCGCGCCGCGGTGGCAGGAGGCCTACGAGGCCGGGATGGCCCCGCAGGTGAAGCTGCGCAGCACCCACATCGCCGCGAGCGAGTTCTGCGATGTCGAGGCGCTGAGGCGCCACGCGGTCGATCTCTGACCCCGCGGGCCCGCGCCGTCAGACCGAGAGGGACTCCGCCCCGAACGACATGAGCAGTGCGCTGTCGCCCATGACCGCACCGCTCAGGCCGTGCACCTGCGGCAGCAGCTGCTCGCAGAAGAACCGAGCCGTCCCCACCTTCGCCGCGACGACATCCGCCGGCAGGTCACCGGCCTCGCACGCGATGAGGGCAGATTCAGCCATGCAGTACCCGCCGACCAGCACCGACATCTGGCGCAGGTACGGCGTGGCACCCGAGAGCACATCGAGGGGGTTCCCCGAGTGCTCCATGATCCATTGCGTGGTGCCGCGCACGGCGTCGAGCGCGGCCGAGAGCTCGCTGCGGGTCTGGGCTAGGTCCGGGTGGGCCGCGAGACGCGCGTCGACAGCGGCGATCTCGTCGAACAGGCCGGCGACCACCGCACCTGCCTTCAGGCCGATCTTGCGGCCCACGAGGTCCATCGCCTGGATGCCGTTCGTGCCCTCGTAGATCGTGGTGATCCTCGCGTCGCGGTAGTGCTGGGCGATGCCCGTCTCTTCGATGAACCCCATCCCGCCGTGCACCTGCACAGCGGTGCCGGTGAGCTCAACTGCCATGTCGGTGCTCCACCCCTTCGACAGTGGCGTCAGCAGCGCGGCCATGTCTGCGGCGCGCTCGCGTTCGTTCCCGTCGGGATGGTGGGCGGCGACGTCGATGCAGCCCGCGTTCCAGTAGATGAGCCGACGCAGCGCCTCGATGGTGCTCTTCATCGTCAGGAGCATCCGCTTCACGTCGGGGTGGTCGATGATCTGCGAGCTGTCGGGGCCCTTGGCACCCGGTGCCCGCCCCTGGCGGCGCTGCACCGAGTACTCGAGCGCCTGCTGGTACGCGCGTTCGATGAGCGCCAGCCCCTCAAGACCGACACCGAGACGCGCCTGGTTCATCATCGTGAACATGTAGGTCATCCCGCGGTTCTCCTCGCCGATGAGGTAGCCGACCGCACCGCCGTTGTCGCCGTATGAGAGCACGCACGTGGGGCTCGCCTTGATGCCCGTCTTGTGCTCGATGCTCACGCACTTCACGTCGTTCTCGCACCCGGGCCTGCCGTCCGCGTCGAGGATGCGCTGGGGCACGATGAAGCACGAGATGCCCTTGGTGCCCGCGGGGGCATCCGGTGTGCGGGCGAGCACCAGGTGGATGATGTTGTCTGCCATGTCGTGCTGGCCGAAGGTGATGTAGATCTTCGTGCCGGTGATGAGGTAGGTGCCGTCTGACTGGCGCACGGCCCTGGTGCGCACGGCGCCCACGTCGCTGCCTGCGTCCGGCTCAGTGAGGTTCATGGTGCCCGTCCACTCGCCGGTGATCATCCTCGGCAGGTACGTCATCTTCTGGGTCTCGTCGCCGTGGTGCATGATCGCGTCGATCGCGCCCTGGGTGAGGAGCGGCGCCATGGTCAGCGCCATGTTCGCCGAGTTCATCATCTCCTGTATCGCGATGTTGACGACCCACGGGAAACCGCCGCCGCCGAATCCGGGATCGAACCCCACGGTCCCCCATCCGGCCTCGACGTACGCCCTGTAGGCCTCCTTGAAGCCGGGGGGCGTGGTCACCGTGCCGTCGTCGTTGCGGTGCGACCCCACGGTGTCACCGACTGCGTTCAGCGGGGCGAACGACTCCTCGAAGAAACGGGCAGCCTCGGCGAGCATCTCGGGCACCACGGACGTGTCCACGCCCGCGAACTTCGGCAGTGACGTGATGTCGCCGAGACGGCAGAACCGGTCGAGCACGAACTGCATGTCCCCCAACGGGGCCTTGTAGACGGTCATCGCCCGAACCCCGTGAGCTCGCGCCACGCGGCGGGCACCCGTGCGGCGACGTCGGTGTGGGACAGGCGCAGCGTCGCCTCAGGCACGAGGTCGGCGATCACGCGGCCCTCCGCGTAGTGGTGCGCCGCGTTGTGGACACCCTCGAACAGCCCGCAGCGCGCGGCGAGCAGGTCCGCGGGGACGTCGGGAGAGAGGAAACCCCAGATGGACAGCGCGAGCGTCAGGTCGTGCACCATCGGGGCGCGACCGAAGAGCGAGGCGCGCTTCAGTGCGATCAGTGAGCAGCCCCGGAGCACGTCATCGACGTCCTCGCCTGTCTGCACCTTCACGCGGGCACGGGCACGGGCGGCGAGGGTCATGACATACCCCTGGTCGGGGCCCTGGTAGCCGAGGCGGGCACCGGCGGGTTGCCGGCCATCGATCTCGGCCTTGCGGTCCGGTGCCCACGCGGCGGGCACGTGGTCCGGTGAGTCATAGGAGCGGGCCGGCTCGGCCACTGGTGTCGGTGCGTATCGCGGTGCAGCCATGGCGACAGCCTAATTGCGCAGGGCCGCGGGCACCCCGTCTCGGCCGCCGCGTGACGGGCGCCGCGTCACGGTCAACCCTCGTCGTGGAGGAGGCCGTAGACGAGCGACTCCTCGAGCGCGTTCCATGACGCCTCGATGATGTTCGCCGACACCCCGATCGTGGTCCACGAACGGTCGCCGTTGGTGGCATCGATCAGCACCCGCGTGACAGCCCCGGTGGCGGTGGCACCGTCCAGGATGCGCACCTTGTAGTCCGTCAGGTGGATGCGGTCGATCCGGGGATAGGCGCCCCGCAGGCACGAACGCAGCGCGGCATCGATCGCGTTGACGGGGCCGTTCCCCTCCGCGGTGTGCACGAACCTCTCGTTGCCGACGTGGACCTTCACGGTCGCCTCGGTGGTGAAACCCTGGTCGGGGTTCTCGTCGGTGATGACACGCATGGACTCCACCCTGAAGTGGGACTGCTCCCAGCCCGCGGCACGGCGCATCAGCAGTTCCAGCGAGGCATCAGCCGCCTCGAAGTGGTAGCCGGCATGCTCCAGTTCCTTCAGCTTGTCGATGACGTTGCCGACGACGATGCCGTCGAGCTCCAGACCCAGTTCCTCTGCCTTCACCTCGATAGTGGCACGGCCGGCCATCTCGCTCACGACGAAACGGGTGCCGTTTCCGACCACCTCCGGGTCGATGTGCTCGTAGGCATCCTTCGCGCGCTTGATCGCCGAGACATGGAGACCGGCCTTGTGCGCGAAGGCGGAGTTGCCCACGTACGGGGCCTGCGGGTTGAGGGGCCGGTTCAGCACCTCGGCGACGTGGTTCGACACCGCCGTCAACCTGTTGAGGTGACCATCCGGCAGGCACGCGTAGCCCATCTTCAGCTGCAGGTTCGGGATGACCGTCGTGAGGTTCGTGTTGCCCGTGCGCTCACCCAGGCCGTTGAGGGTCCCCTGCACGTGGCGCACGCCGGCGCGCACCGCGGCCATGGAGTTAGCAACCGCGCAGCCGGTGTCGTCGTGGCAGTGGATGCCGAGAATCGCGTCGTCGCCCACGAGCTTCTTCACCGCGGCGACCGTGTCCCCGACCTCGTCGGGCAGCGAGCCGCCGTTCGTGTCGCACATGACCAGGTGGGTGGCGCCGTTCGTCACGGCGGCCTCCACGATGCGGAGTGCGAACTCGGGGTTGTTGCGGTAGCCATCGAAGAAGTGCTCGAGGTCCACCATCACCATGCGCCCGTGACCGGCGAGGTAGCGGACCGAGTCGGCGACCATGGCAACACCCTCGTCGAGCGTCGTCTGCAGCGCCTCTGTCACGTGGTAGTCCCAGGACTTCGCCACGATGCACACCGCTGACGTGCCCGCCTCGATCAGGTTGCGGAGCGTCGGGTCGTCGTCGGTCTTTCCCTTCGGGCGTCGCGTGGAGCCGAACGCCACCAGCACGGAGTTGGAGAGCTTCAGCTCGGTCTTGGCGCGCTCGAAGAACTCCACATCCTTCGGGTTCGCGCCCGGCCAGCCGCCCTCGATGTAGTGGACCCCGAGGAAGTCCAGTTGCTCGGCGATGCGGAGCTTGTCCTCCACCGTCGCCGACACGCCCTCGACCTGCATGCCGTCACGCAGGGTCGTGTCGAACACCTCGACCATCTCAACGTTGCTGTTCATCTGTTGTCCTTGCCTGTGCCGTGGCGTCTGTGCGGTTCTGTCGGTGCGGGAACGAAAAAGCCGCCCTGGAGGGCGGCCTGCACGCGCACGTCGGGAACCGACATGCGCTAACGAATAATGATGCCGGCGACAGCCAGGACCGCAAGCGGTGCGGGGATGGCGTTCGTCAACATCCCCTTAGTCTCGCCCCGTTATCCCCCGTCGTCAACCTCCCCTGTGGGTGAGCCTGTGGACAACCCGGGCAAGAGCGGACCAGGGGCTGGAATCACTGTGGAAAAGGGGGGTGCCGGGCTTACCCGGGCCCGGTCAGGCCGTTTCGCACCAGTGCTTGTACGCCGGGATCTGGCCCCGGACGGCCTTGCCGTAGGTCTCGGCCACCTGCAGGGTGATCGGGCCCGGGCACGGGACGTCGCGGTCGTCCACCGAGTTGATGGCGCTCACCTCGGCGGCGGTGCCGACACAGAAGATCTCCTCGGCGATGTACAGGTCGGAGCGCGCGATGTTGCCTTTCTCGACCTCGTAGCCCATGTCCTCGAGGATCTTGATGACGCTCCACTGGGTGATGCCCTCCAGGGCGCCGGCCGACAGCGGCGGGGTGATGACCCTGCCGCCGCGCACCACGAAGAGGTTCTCGCCGGTGCACTCGCTGACGAGCCCCTCGTTGTTCAGCAGGATCGCCTCGTCGTAGCCGGCGCGCAGCGCCTCCACCTTCGCGAGAGAGCTGTTCGCGTAGTTCGCCACGGTCTTGGCAGCCGGCGGGAGCATGTTGTGGTCGAGGCGCTTCCACGAGGAGATCTTCATGCGCACGCCCTTGGTGAGAGCCTCCTCGCCGAGATAGGCACCCCACGGCCAGCACGCAATGGCCACGTCCACCGTGCACGGGAGGGTGTTGAGCCCCATCTCGCCGTAGCCGTAGTAGGCGATCGGGCGCACGTAGCAACCGGGCAGGCCGGTGGAGCGCACAGTCTCCTTCGTTGCCCGGATGATCTCGTCCACGGTGTACGGGATCTCCATGCCGAGGATCTTCGCGCTGCGGAAAAGGCGTTCGATGTGCTCGGTGAGGCGGAAGACCGCCGGGCCGTCGGAGGTCTCGTAGGCGCGGATGCCCTCGAACACGCCTGTGCCGTAGTGAAGCGTGTGTGTCAGCACGTGGACCTGCGCCTTGTCCCAGTCCACGAGCGTGCCGTTCATCCAGATTTTCGGTGTGGGGACAAGTGTGGGCATCGTGGGCTCCTCTGGAAACAGTGACGGAAGATTACTTGCCGGCCACGCGGGCGGCTATTGCGTTTCCGGTCTCCACGGTGGAGCCGGTTTGGGGCGCGTCGCACGCGGCGCGGATGCGGTCCGCGGCGGCGTTCTCGCCGAGGAAATCGAGCATCAGGGCGGCCGACAGGATCGCTGCCGTCGGGTTCGCCTTGCCGGTGCCGACGATGTCGGGTGCCGACCCGTGCACGGGCTCGAACATGGAAGGGCCGGTGCGCGCGGGGTTCAGGTTCGCCGACGAGGCAAGCCCGATGCCGCCGCTGACAGCGCCGCCGAGGTCCGTGAGGATGTCACCGAACAGGTTGTCGGTGACGATCACGTCGTAGCGGTGCGGGTCCTGCACGAAATAAATGCACGCGGCGTCCACGTGGTTGTACGCGGTGCCGACAGTGGGGTACTCCGCGGCGACGGCGTCGAAGGTGCGCTGCCACAGGTCCCCGGCGAACGTGAGCACGTTCGTCTTGTGGACGAGCGTGACGTGCTTCCTCCCGCGCCCGCTGGCGAGCCCGAACGCGTACCGGATGCACCGCTCCACGCCCATGCGCGTGTTCACGCTGCCCTGGGTGGCGACCTCGTTCGGCGTGCCGCGCCGCAGCACGCCGCCCTCGCCCACGTACGGGCCCTCGGTGTTCTCGCGGATGACGACGAAGTCGTGCGGGGTCCGGTGGCCCGGCGCGGTCCCCTTGAACGGGCGCTGGTTCACGTAGAGGTCGAGCTCGAAGCGCATCTTCAGCAGCAGACCGCGCTCGATCACGCCGGGCGGCACGTCGGGGGTGCCGACGGCGCCGAGCAGGATCGCGTCGAAACCGCGCAGTTCGTCGAGGGTGGAGTCCGAGAGGATCTCCCCGTCGCGCAGGAAGCGCGCGCCGCCGAGATCGAAGTCGACCGTGTCGATCGCCACGCCCGCCGCCCTGACGACCTTGACGGCCTCAGCCGTGACTTCCGGGCCGATTCCGTCCCCGCCGATGAGCGCAATGCGATGTGCCATAGGCGACCAATCTACGAGCCACCGATAGCCTTCACCGAATGGCAAAGCACCTGCTGTCGAAGGAGACGTACGCCAGGCTGGAGGCCGAGGTGGCAGATCTCGAGCACACGGTCCTGCCCGCCGTCGCCGACAAGATCGGCCGCGCCCGCGAGATGGGTGACCTCTCCGAGAACGGCGACTACCACGCCGCAAAGGACGAGTACGGAATGCTGAACGACCGCAAGAACCTGGTCATCGGCATCCTCGAGAACGCCGAGATCGCCCCGGACCCGGCCGACGGTGTCGTCGGGGTGCTGAGCCGCGTCACGATCCTGTTCGGGGGCGACTCACCGGACATGGCAGAGACCTACCTCATCGGCCACATCGAGGAAAAGGGCGGGGGAACCGAGATCATGTCACCGTCCTCTCCCATCGGCTCTGCCCTGCTCGGGCACAACGAGGGTGAGTCCGTCACCGTCACGCTCGAGAACGGGGCTCAGGTGTCCGTCACCGTCACAAAGGTGTCGCGCTGACCGACTTTCTCGTTCCCGACCTCCCGCCGGGCCGCCATGTCGAGCTGCCCGGCCGGGGCACCACGTACATCCGCGACCTCGCAGGTCCCGCGGGTGCACCCACAGTGCTCCTGCTCCACGGCTGGACCGCGACGGCGGACCTGAATTTTTTCACCTGCTACACGGCCCTCGCGGAGCACTTCCGGGTGATCGCAATGGACCACCGCGGCCACGGCCGGGGCATCCGCACCACGCAGCCCTTCCGTCTCGATGACTGCGCGGACGACGCCGCCGCACTCGCCGACCAGCTCGGCATCACCACGTTCATCCCCGTCGGGTACTCCATGGGTGGCACCGTCGCGCAGTTGATGTGGCAGCGGCACGAGCAGCGCGTGCGCGGCCTGGTGCTGTGCGCGACGTCGTCGTACTTCGCCTCGTCAGTGCGCGAGCGGCGCGTGTTCACCCTGCTCACCGGGATCAGCAGCGCGGCACGCGCCACCCCGAAGCGCGTGCGCGACTGGATCAGTGACCGTCTCTACGTGTCGCGCAAGACCATGACATGGGAGCCGTGGGCGGCCCACCAGCTGGCCAGCCACGACTGGCGCCAGATCCTGGAGGCAGGTGCCGCGCTCGGCCGTTTCGACTCGCGGGAGTGGCTGGGGAACATCGACGTTCCCGTGTCTGTTGTCATCAACATGAACGACCGAGTCGTGAGCACCGCCCGCCAGCAGAGAATCGCCGAGCTGATCCCCGGGGCGCGCTCGTGGGAGGTCGAGGGTGACCACGACTCCGTATGGGCGAACGCCGCGGAGTTCGTGCCCTCGCTCGTCGAGGCGTGCCTGCACGTCCACCGCCGCGCCGACGAGGGCGCGCACGGCGACGCGGCCAACTGATCCGGCACACATGGCCACAGCAGTCCGCTTCCGCACCGCCTGGCGCCGCAACTCCAGGCTCGCCCGCCTCGGTGCGCGCGTCGGTCTCGGGCATGCGGGCACGTCCGCGCGCAAACTCTTCGCCGGTGCCGAGCGGCGCGAGCGCCTCTCCCGCGAGCGCGAACTGAAGACCGCCCAGCAGGTGGCGGCGGAGCTCGGGAACATGAAGGGTGCGCTCATGAAGCTCGGCCAGATGGCCAGCTACCTGGACGACGGCCTGCCCGAGCCGATGCGGATGGCACTCGCCCAACTGCAGTCGCAGGCCCCGCCGATGAGCATCGACCTCGTGCGCGGCGTCATCCGCGAGGAGTTCGGCCGCGGCGTCGACGAGCTGTTCGTGGAGTTCGACGACGAACCAATCGCGGCCGCCTCCATCGGGCAGGTGCACCGCGCGATCATGCGGTGCACCGACGGCTCCGAGCGTGCCGTCGCAGTGAAGGTGCAGTACCCCGGGGTTGCCGAGGCGATCGACGCCGACCTGCGCACCGCCGACCTGCTCGGCACCCTCCTCGCGTTCGGGTTCAAGAGCCTGAACCCCGAGGAGATGGTCGCCGAGATCAAGGACCGGCTGCGCGAGGAGCTGGACTACTCGCGCGAGGCGGACAACCAGCGCCTCTTCGCCGACTTCTACCGCGGGCACCCCTTCGTGCGCGTGCCGGAGGTCGTGGACGAACTCAGCACCCGGCGGGTCCTCACCAGCGAACTGGTCGTGGGCTCCACGTTCGCGGAGGTGTGCGGATGGAGCCAGGAGCAGCGCGACATGGCCGGCGAGGCGATCTTCCGGTTCGTCTTCCGCAGCCTGTACAGGTTCCGCGCGTTCAACGGCGACCCGCACCCGGGCAACTACATCTTCCACGGGGACGGAAAAGTCACGTTCCTCGACTTCGGGCTCATCAAGCACTTCACCCCCGACGAGATGCTGATGTTCCAGTCAATGGTGAAGGCCGCGGTGCTGGACGGCGACATGGCCGAGTACCGCCGCATCATCGAGGACGCCGGGATGCTGCAGAAGGATGCCCCCGTGTCCACCGAGGACGCCGGCGACTACTTCGCGCACTTCTACGAGCCGGTCCGCGAGTCGCGCAGGGTGGACTGGACCACCGAGTACGCGACTTCGATCGTGCGCCACATGTTCGACCGCACGTCGTCCATCGCCCAGTACGCCACGATCCCACGGTCCTTCGTGTTCATCCAGCGCATCAACCTGGGCCTGTACGCGATCCTCGGCCAGCTGGGGTGTGGGGGAAACTTCCGGCGCATCAGCGAGGAGTTGTGGCCGATGACGAGCGGCCCGCCGTCCACACCGATGGGCGAACTCGAGGTTGCCTGGCTGGCCGGCCGCCCGCAGGTCTAGAAGGCCATCGCTCCATCCTCTGGGCAGTGAGGCCGGGGTGGTGCGAAACCGGGTGCGGAACTCGGTGTGGGACTGTCGGCGGCACTGATCGGCTCGTTGCGCAGCATCCCGAACATGGCCCTATCTGTGTGGGATAGTTCGCCGTGGAGATCATCCAGATCTACCGTCCCCTAAGGAGTACCTATGTTGAGGAAACTAAAATCATTGGGCTACAGCGCGAACCTCTCGTATGCGCTCGGATTCCTGTCAGTCATTGGGAGCATCGTCATTTGGTTCACCCAGGGTGGAACAGACAACGGTGAGGTTCAGGCATCAGGAGAGCGCTTCGGCATTTTCGTCGGGCTCTGGGCACCGACGTTCATGGCCATCGGAAACGGCATTGACAACTTGCCGGACGAGAAGAACTGACGCGCTCCGACTCAGAGTCGGGCTGCACTGGCGACAAAGACTGCTAGCGCAACGCCGATAACCACAACCGGGGCGACAAGTCTCTTCAATCGGTCCATGGTGACAGGTTAGGCCAGACAGAGCGAATAACTGTCCATGACCGGGCTCCATGTCTCATGGTTCCTTTGTCCTTAGCGTCCCCGGCAGGGATCAAACCTGCGACCTGCGGTTCAGGAAACCGAAGGCCTAGACCAGCGTCTCGAAGTCGAGGCCGATGTCGAGGATCGGCGACGAATGCGTCAGCCCGCCCACGCTGATGAAGTGGACGCCCGTCTCCGCCACGGCGCGCTCGTTGTCCAGCGTGAGACCGCCGCTCGCCTTCAGCAGGACGTCCCGGCCCGTCGTCTCCCGGTGGGCGGACACGACGACCACGGCCTCGCGCACCCCGCCGGCCGCCGCGATGTGGTTGTCCTTCACCAGTGCAGCGTCGCTCAGGCTCATCCGGTGGTTCTGATCTTCCGGTTCGTCTTCCGCAGCCTGTACAGGTTCCGCGCGTTCAACGGCGACCCCCACCCGGGCGACTACCTCTTCCACGGGGACGGAAAGGTCAAGTTCCTCGACTTCGGGCTCATCAAGCGCATCAACCTGGGCCTGTACGCGATTCTCGGCCAGCTGGGGTGCGGGGGGAACTTCCGGCGCATCAGCGAGGAGCTGTGGCCGATGACGAGCGGCCCGCCGTCCACCCCCATGGGCGAGGCCGAGGCCGCCTGGCTCACACATTGAGTCCAGACTCAGTCATAATGGGCTGGTGACACGCGTCCCGCGGAATCCGGGCACCTTCGCTCGCAACTCCCTCCTCGTAGCCGCCCTCACGGCGGCAGGGATCTTCGTGTTCGCATCCCGCAATTCGGGCGACGAAGTTGCCCTGGAGAGACTCCCGGTGGCAACAACTCTCCAGCCGTCCGACGACGGGTTCGCGTTCCCGAACTTCACCTCGCGGGCGACCCCGGAGCAGTTCGATGACATTGACATGCTCCGTGTCGCCGGGGCGGAGGCCTGCACAAACGGGGTCACAGATCCCTGCGTGCTCACGCCGCAGGCCAATGCCTGGGCCCAGATGGTGAACCAGGCACGCCAGACCGGCCACTGCGAGGGAATGGTGGTGACCGCAGCGTCACGGTTCGACCGATCGAAGTCCCCGGCCACGTCGTCCCTGTCGAACGACGGCGACGTCACCCACGCGATATTCCGGTCGTTCGCCACGCAGTTCTTCCCGGAGGTGCGCGACGAGAGCGACGAGTGGGCCGGGCGCACGCTCAGCGAGAAGCTCGCAGCCCTGTCCCGAGAACTCGCGGCCGGCCGCCTCACGTACACGCTCGGCGTCTACACCGACAAGGGCGGTCATGCCGTGCTGCCGTACGCGCTCGAGTTCGAGCCGGGCGACATCGCAGTGGTGCGGGTGTACGACTCCAACTGGCCGGGTCGCAACAGGTACGTGAGGATCAACCTTGCCTCGGGCACCTGGGAGTTCTCGTTCTCCGCAGCCGACCCCACGGCCGACCCGGCACCGTGGACCGGCGGTGCCGACATGCTGGACATCACCTCGATGGAGTCACGATCTACCGCGAAGTCGCCGGTCGGCGACGAGGCGGTCGACGAGACCCTGCTCCTGATCCGGTCAGCAGCGCTCGACTGGGTCATCCAGACGGACGGCGGCGAGATCTCCCCCCTCCAGGCCGCCGCCCAGCGCCGCGCGAAGCCCCTGCACAACAACTCGGCCAGACAAATCCCCGAGTTCCTCGTCCGCGTGAAGTCGAAGAAGTTCAAGGTCAGGCTGAAGGGCAAGACGAGCCTCTTCATCGCGAACAGGCGGTCGGTGATCAGGGTGACCCACTCCGTCGACGGCGATCTCCCGATTGCCGTCGACGGCCCCGTGCTGCAGGCGGGCGGCGAGGGGACGACCGTGTCCGTGGCCGCCGGTGACCATGCCGTGTCCATCGAGAACCTGGAGTCATCCGTCAAGGTGTCCGAGAACGCGCTGCAGGTTGAGGCCGGCGGCACGCCTGCAATCATCGTGGACGACTCGCGACCGCAGCTGACGGTCTCCGGCACGCCGGAAGGTGTGCAGACGCGCCCGGGATCGGAACTCTCCGGCACGACGGTCACGATCCCCGTGGACCTCCAGCAGGCCGCCGAACTGCCGGACCTGCCGTCGGCCTTCACGCGGGACATGACCGTGGAGGGCTACGAGGTCGACACCTACGAGCCCCCCGCAGAGGCAGTCGTCACGGCAACCCCCGTGGGCAATGCCGCGGATTCAGCCCCGTTCGTGGAGGCAACACCGACGTCGCTTGCTGCGACGACCACGACGACGGCAGTGACGACGACCACCTCGACCGTGCAGCCCCGCCCGTCGACAACCACTTCGACGCTCGCCACCACGACAACCACGACGAGCTCAGTTCCAGTCACCACGACCATGACCACGACAACGAGTTCAGTGCCGACGACAACCACGTCCACGACAACTACCACCACAACCACAACGACCACGACTACGACAACAACAAGCACAACGACCACAACGACCACGACCACTGTCCCGTTGACCTGTGCGACCGGAGGCAGCTGTGTGCTGGGCGACACGGGCCCCGGCGGGGGGAAGGTCTTCTATGTCGCACCCAACGGGTCGTCATACCCGTGGAAGTACCTGGAGGTCGCGCCCGCCAACGCGGCAACGAGTATCAGGTGGTGCAACAACAACGTGACCTTGCTGCCCGGCGCCTTCAGCCGCAACATCGGGACCGGCCAGGCCAACACATCCTTGATCCTCGCGGCCGCTGCATGCACGACCGGCAGCGCGGCCGCGGCGGCAGACTCCTACGTTTCGCCGAACGGCACCGCGGACTGGTTCCTGCCGTCGATCCTCGAGCTTCATTTGATGTACCCGAACAAGGCGCTGGTCGGTATGCCGAACAGCCGCAACTTCTGGAGCTCCTCCCAGAACAGCAACATCTACGCCGAGGCCCAGAGCTACCTGGACGGCGGCAACCCGTCCTGGTACAAGACCAACTCGATCGACTACGACGTGAGGGCAATCAGGTACTTCGGCACCCCGTGACCGCCCGCCGACGGGAACGGACCCTACGCAATCGTCCCGAAGTCGAGGCCGATGTCGAGGATCGGCGACGAATGCGTCAGCCCGCCCACGCTGATGAAGTGGACGCCCGTCTCCGCCACGGCGCGCGCGTTGTCGAGCGTGAGCCCGCCGCTCGCCTCCAGCAGGACGTCCTTCCCTGAGGAATCCCGGTGTGCCGCCGCGATGGCCACGGCCTCGCGCATCACCGCAGGCGGCATGTTGTCGAGGAGCACCACGTCGGCTCCGGCGTCGATTGCGGTGCGCAACTGGTCGAGCGTGTCCACTTCTATCTCGATGGGGAGATCTGCCGCGGCGGCACGGATGAGGGCGAATGCCTCGCGCACCCCGCCGGCCGCCGCGATGTGGTTGTCCTTCACCAGTGCAGCGTCGCTCAGGCTCATCCGGTGGTTCTGACCACCGCCGCATCGCACCGCGTGCTTCTCCATCCGGCGCAGCAAGGGCGTGGTCTTGCGGGTGTCGCGGATGACGGCGCCCGTGCCGGCCACGGCATCGACCCACCTGGACGTCGCAGTGGCAATGCCCGAGAGGTGACAAAGAAGGTTGAGTGCCGTGCGCTCGGCGGTGAGCATGCGCTGGGTCGGTGCTGTCACGCGCGCGATGACGTCGCCGGTGCGCACGCGGTCACCGTCCGACTTGACCCGTTCGATGGTGACGTTCCCCGGGCCGCACACCGTCTCGACGACCGCGCACGCGATGTCGAGTCCGGCAAGGCAACCGTCCGCGCGGGCACCGAAGGTGACCACGCTGCGCTGGGCGGGCGGCACGGTGGCGACCGACGTGACGTCGACGCCGCCGTCGAGGTCCTCTGCGACAGTCCGCGCGATGACGTCGGCGACCAGATCGGGATCGAGGCCGGCGGCCGCGAGACGTGCGGCCGTGCCCGCTGACATCGCGAAGAGGTCCATTACTGCACCTCGATGTGGCCGTTGCGCAGAGTGGCAACGAGGTGGCGCTCCCATGCGGGATCGGGTTCGGCGACGTCGATCCTGCGGTGGCATCCCCGGCTCTCGGTGCGCGCCTGCGCAGCCGCCACCACGGCACTCGCGATGGTGAGCATGTTCGTTGCCTCGAAAGCCTTGCGCGTCGGCACGACGGCCGGCGACACGTTCGAGGCGAGGGTGTCGAGGATCGACTGCGCCTGCTTCAGGCCCTCGGGTGTGCGCAGCACGCCGACGTACTTCGACATCGCGGTGCGCAGCGCGGAACGGTGGTAGGAGTCGAGCAGGCCGGCAGGTGCCTCCTCCGCGGCGGGAGCCGCATCCCCGGGCAACGACCAGCTGAGCGCACGTCCCACGCGGGTGCCGGCGACGACCCCCTCGGTGAGGCTATTCGAGGCCAGCCTGTTCGCGCCGTGCACGCCGGTGCACGCCGCCTCGCCGACCACGTAAAGACCGGGCATGGAGGTGGTGCCGTCGATGTCTGCACGCACGCCGCCGCACACGTAGTGCGCAGCCGGCGCGACCGGGATGAGCTCATGCTGCGGGTCGATGCCAGCGTCGAGACATGATGCGGTGATCGAGGGGAACCTGTCGGCGAAGTTCTCGATGCGTCGCGCGTCCAGGTACACGTGGTCGTCGATGCCGGCGGGCGCCTCGGCCATGCGGCTGCTGATCGCCGCGGCAACGACATCACGCGGGGCGAGATCCTCCTGGGGGTGCACGCCCGCCATCACGCGCCTGCCAGCAGCGTCGAGGAGGATCGCTCCCTCGCCGCGCACCGCCTCGCTGATGAGGGCCTGCTGGCCGCGCGCCTCCGCGCCGCGCCACAGCACTGTGGGGTGGAACTGGATGAACTCGAGACCGGCCACCGGCACGCCGGCACGGATCGCCAGTGCGATGCCGTCACCCGTGACGGCCGGCGGGTTGGACGTGGACGCATAGACCTGGCCGTACCCGCCGGTGGCGACCACCACGGCGCGCGCCGTGACTGTGCCGACGCTCTCCACCCCGCCGTTCTCGTCGAGAAGTGCGACCCGGATGCCCGCGACGGCGCGGCGCCCACGGGAGTCGGCACCGATGATGAGGTCAAGACCGAACGCACGCTCGATGATCCGCACACCAGCAAGACGAACGGACTCGTCCAGCGTGCGCTGCACCTCGGCTCCGCTCTGGTCACCGCCTGCGTGCACGATGCGACGGTGCGAGTGGCCGCCCTCGCGCGTGAGGGCCACACCCCCGTGCGCGCCGGGGTCGAACGAGGCGCCGAGGTGCATGAGGTAGCGGATGGCAGTGGGGGCCTCGCTCACGAGTGTGCGCACGGCGTTCTCGTCGCACAGCCCCGCACCGGCGGCGAGCGTGTCCTCCACGTGGTTCTCGATCGAGTCGTTCGGGTCGAGCACGGCAGCAAGTCCGCCCTGCGCCCAGCCGGTGCTGCCGGCGTCGAGCGTGTCCTTCGTGATGAGCAGCACGTCGCGCACGGGCCGCGCCGCGAGCGCAGCCGAGAGACCCGCAGCACCGCTGCCGAGCACCACCACGTCTGTCTCCACGGACCAGGTGGGTTCGGGCGCGGCGAGCCGCGCGGGGATGCCCCTACTCGCCGACACGGGAGGGCGTGCCGATCGCGATCATCCGCTCCACGGATGCCCGGGCCCTGTCGGCGATGTCACACGGCACGTCCACGACGTCGTCGCCGGTGCGCAGCGCATTCTCGAGCTTCTCCGGGGTGATCATCTTCATGTACTTGCAGACGGCGGCACGGTTGACCGGCTGGAAGTCGGTGGTGACATTCACCTTGCGCAGCTGGTGCAGCATGCCGGTCTCGGTTGCGACGAGGACCTTGCGGGCCTTCGTCTCGCGCGCGGCGTCCAGCATCCCGCCGGTGGAGAGGATCCTCGTGCGCTCCTTCGGCACGACACCCTCAGAGGCGAGGTACATCGCGCTCGTGGCGCACCCGCACTCGGGGTGGACGAACAGCTCGGCGTCGGGCTCGGCGGCGACCATCGCCTTCAGGTCGGCCCCGTTGATGCCCGCATGCACGTGGCACTCGCCCATCCAGATGTGCATCTTGTCGCGGCCCGTCACCCGCTGCACGTGCGCCCCCAGGAACTGGTCAGGGCAGAAGAGGATCTCGCGGTCGTGCGGGACCGACGCAACGACATCCACGGCGATCGAGCTGGTGCAGCAGATGTCCGTCTCGGCCTTCACCGCGGCCGTGGTGTTCACGTAACTGACCACGACGGCACCGGGATGCTCTGCTTTCCACGCGCGCAGTTGGTCGGCGGTGATGGTGTCGGCCAGTGAGCAGCCGGCGCGCTCGTCGGGGATGATGACCGTCTTGTCGTAGCTGAGGATCTTGGCCGTCTCGGCCATGAAGTGGACTCCGCAGAAGACGATGGTCGACTGGGGGACGCTTGCTGCGATCCGCGAGAGGGCGAGGGAGTCGCCGACGTGGTGGGCGACGTCCTGAATCTCGGGCACCTGGTAGTTGTGCGCGAGAATCACCGCGTCTCTCTCCGCGGCCAGTGCGCGCACGCGCCCGGCCCACTGTGCGTCGGGGGTTGTCACGTCCCTCAGGTTAGGCCCGCCCGCACCACTTTGCGCACTTGTGAACGTGCGCACGTGGCGTCACGCCCGACGTCACACGCGGCTCATGACGCGGCCACGTGCTCCGCGGGTGGGTCGAACCAGAACTGCTCGATCGCCTCGGCGAGCGAGCCGGTGGCCGAACCGGGGTCGGTGACGACGTTGTGCGGGTCGTCGGCGAACCGCAGCACGCTCGCCACGCCACTGTTGGTGACGAGGACGACGAGTCTGACCCTGCGCCTCTGTGCGTGCTCACTGGGGGCACCGCGCACCTCCCCGTTCTCGTCGAGCGGCGCAGCCCATCCTGTCGTCACGATCGCGGCGGCATCGAACATGCGGGCGAGACCGCTCGTGGGCGACTCGAGCAGCTCGTACACGTCGGGGTGCTGGGCGAGCAGGCACGGCGCGGGTGCCGACTCCACCGCATCGCCGGTGTTGATGCCGTACAGGCGCGCCCCCGGGAGCTCGAACGAGTCGACCATGCCGTGGAGGACGGATTCTGCGTGCACGGCCAACGCGATGACGCCGTGTCCGGAGGGGTGCTGGTGGGGTGGGTGCTGTGTCATGGCGGCAATGTGTGAGACCGCATGACGACAACGGCGGCGAAGCGTCAGCCCGAGAGACCACGCGCCACGCGGGCCACAGCCGCACCGTGGCGGCGACCGGGGTTCTGCCCCATCCGCTCGAGCGGGCCGCTCAGGCTGACCGCCGCGATGACGTTCCCGTCGGCATCCGTCACCGGTGCGCTCACGGAGGCCACGCCCTTCTCGCGCTCCTCGCTCGATTCGATCCACCCGCCCTGGGTGACCTTCTGCCCCGCGAGGATGCGTCCCGCCGAGCCCCGTGACAGCGGCAGCAGGGCGCCGACGGGCACGATCCAGCGCAGGCCGTGGGTTGACTCGAAGGAGGCAATGCAGCGGCGCCCGTTGCCCTCCGGCACGTACACCTGCACGCTCTCGCCGGTGGCATCTCTCAACCGGCGCGCTGCCGTCCTCGCCTTGTCGAGCCACGGGAACTGGTCGGTGGCGGCCGTCGCCAGACCGACCATCGCGAGGCCGATGCAGAACTCGCCGGTCTCGTTGCGCCGCACCGCGCCGTGTGTCTCGAGCGCGAGGAGCAGGCGGTGGGCGGTGGCTCGCGGCAGCCCGGTGGCCTCCACGACCCCGGCGAGAGCGAGCGGCTCGCGCGCGAGCGCCTGCAGCACCGCGAAGGCCTTGTCCAGAACCCCGACTCCCGATACACTGTCCATTAACTGGGAAGTATATCCCAGATAGTGAGACTCTTTCAAACAAGGACCGCCGATGTCGACACCGATGACACTCCCCCAGAAGGTCTGGGACCAGCACGTGGTGCACTCCGCGCCCGGCGAGGCCGACCTGCTGTCCATCGCCCTGCACCTGGGGCACGAGGTGACGAGCCCGCAGGCCTGCGACGGCCTGCGCATGAGCG
>SXGQ01662244.1_pt1 | contig 23122 bp, 16 predicted proteins | sample 3178371 | NCBI WGS metagenome assembly SXGQ01 (sample SAMN11356859, study PRJNA531348) | freshwater metagenome | isolation source: freshwater sample F1-20 | place: China: Fuxian Lake, Yuxi | collected 2017-12-25 | reverse complement strand
TTCCACATTTCGGAGGTCAACGCCGCGCTTGCTGAGGCGCCCGATGACGATGTCGTGCAGCCCGCGGACGCGACTCGCATCCTCGGCGGAAAGTTTGATTTTCGACTCCTTCAAATCGAGCTCAATGCGGGCGTTGCTGCCCTTGAAATCGAATCGCGTGGAGAGCTCCTTGGCTGCTTGATTGACGGCATTGTCGAGCTCCTGTTTGTCCACTTCTGAGGTAATGTCGAATGACGGCATGGTGCTCTTTTGAATAGAAGCTTCGGGTTTCTGCGGCAAGCGTCGCTATTTCCGGCGACGGCGCATTCCGAGCGCGGCGAGACCACCGAGCAAAAGCACCGCACTTGCCGGTTCCGGGATTGCGGTGAGCACGACGTCGTTGGCATCGCTTCCGCCGATGTAGCTGATCGCGAAGTCCTGCGCGCCGATGAAGAATGATTCGCCTTCTTCAAGGAGGTTTGCGCCGATTGCGAATCGCGAGTTGGAATCGACGAACGAAATCGCATCGATGTCGTTGTTCGCGACCAGTGTAAAGGTCTGCGAGCCGTCATCCGATGGATCGAAGCCCAGGGAAAGCGAGAGTTGCACGGTGCCGCCGAAGTTGACCGTGCCGGTAACGTTGAGTTGATCGTAGCCTGTTCCCGCAGTCGGACCGTTGATTTCCGCCGTGAATGTGCCGCCGTTGAGCGACGTGTTGCCGTTCGCATTCAAAATACCCGCACTGTTTCCCGGTGCCAGATTTCCACCCGCGAGTGTGAGCGCGCCGACCGTTCCGTTGCCGCCGAGCGTGCCGGCGTTCACCGTGGTGGCGCTGCCGGAGATGCTTCCGTTCACGATGAGCGAGCCGTCGTTTACCGTCGTTGCACCCGTGTATGTATTTGAGCCGGTTAGCGTCTGGGTGCCGGTTCCCACTTTGGTAAGTGAAAGCGGATTCGTTCCATTGACCAGCGTTCCGCTGAAGGTTCCGCTGCCGTTCGCGGAGCCGAGGGTGAGATTGCCGCCGAACGCCGCAGTCGGGAAGGTGCGAACGGTGCCCGCACCGTTGAGGGCATTGATGGTTTCGGCTCCGCCGTTCGATGTGAGTTGCAGGATCGCTCCCGCGTTCACGGTTATGCTGCTGCCATTCGGAATGGTCTCCGCTGCCGTTGCAACGCTCGCTTGCAGAATCGTTCCCGTGCCGGTGATGACAATGTCGCCGGTGAAGTCATTCAGCGTGGAAAGGAAAGTCGTCCGCGCACCGCCGCTGACGGTGAGCGTGCCGACGTTTCCGGTTACCTGACCGTCAATCGCGAGCCTGTCTGTAAGGACCTCTCCGCTGAATGTCGTCGGGCGATTGAGTGTGATGAGCCCGGCGTAAGTGGATGCGTTGGCTCCGCTCCCGGAGTCATCGGCACCGATGACAACCGTGCCGCTTCCGAGCGCGCTCACGGTGACCGGATTTGTGATATCTGCACGCTGGCCGAGGTAAATCGAGGCATTCGCAGCGGTGTCGCCGATGGTGATAGGGCCTGTGCCAAAGGCTGTGTTCGTATTTCCCTGCAAGCGGCCCGCGCTGACAGTCGTGCCGCCGCTGTAAGTGTTCGCAGCGGTGAGCAAAACAGAGCCGCTGCCGTTCTTCACGAGTGCGCCGCCGCTGATGACGCCGGAAGCGGTCAGCGTGGTCGCGGAATCGTCCACGGAAAGAGCACCGCCTGCCGCACCGAGCGTGAGCGCACGGCTGGTCGAGGCCGCTGTGGTGCCGGTGTAGCGGAGTGTGCCCGCATTTGCTGCGCTGCCGACGAGCACCGCGCTGGTGCCCGCGCCGAGTGCGCCTCCGATGGTATTCGAGGAAAGAGTGCCGTTCTGAATATCCACCGTTCCGGTGAAATCGTTCGCGCCGGTGTTCGTGACCGCGAGCGTGCCAGTGCCGGTTTTGGTGATGCCGGTCGCGCCGCTGAGTTTGCCGGTGCCGGTAAATGAATACGTCGCTGCGGTGTCCACTGTGAGCGAGTTGGGTGTTAGTGTCGTCGTGAGGTTGACGTTCTTCGTGCCGGTTGCGGTATCGTCAAACGTAACGGTGTCCGTATTCACTGCGCCCTGAGCGTAGCGGGTGCTGGTGGAAAGGAGCGAAGTTTTCCAGTTGAACGTGCCCGCCGAGTTTCCGCCATCGGGGTCAATATCCCAGTCACCATTTACATTGCCCTGCCACTTGGCGGTCTCCGCGCCGGTGATATTTACGTCCACGCGCGTGTCGGTCGTATTGTTCACGGGAACGCCCGCTACGCGGAACGGCAGCGCGAGCGTCAGCCCGGCGAAGCCAACGCCGCCGATGCTGCCAGTATAGTCCAGCAGTGGGAAAGTGCCCGCGGTAATATTTGAGCCGAGCACGCGAAGGGTCGTCGGTGCGGTGGGGGTGAATGTGGTCGTGCTAATTACCGCGGCGGTCGGGTTTCCGAGTGCGCCGGTATCAAAGCCGATTGTTGCGCCAGTCGTCGTGCCGCTGTTGAGTGTAGCGGCGCTGAAGGTCGTTCCGAGGCTGAGCAACTTCACGCCGAAGGTCGCGCCGTCGGCTATGTTGACGGTCGTCGCGCCGGTCTGCGCGGGCGTGGTGTGAAGCACACCGGCGTTCGCATTGGTCGCGCCCGTGTAAGTATTCGCGCCGGTGAGGGTCACGGTGCCGGTGCCGTTGTTGTTCAGCACGCCAGTGCCGCCGATGACATTGGCCACTGTGAATGCGTTGCTGCGGTTGATGCTGAGAATGGAATTATTCGTGACGGTTCCGCTGCCGAGCGTTCCTGTTGTGCCGCCAGCGCCGACTTGCAGAGTGCCCGCGGTGATTGTCGTCGGGCCGGTATAGGTGTTTGCTGCGCTGAAGACCATCTTTCCGGCACCCTGTTTGTTGAGCGTGGAGCCAACGAACGGCGCAATGTCGAAAATTACGCCGCTTACCGTGAGGTCGGCATCAGCGGTTCCGTCGTTAACAGTGAGGTTCACTGTCTGCGATGCGCCGTTCTTCACCATGCCGAATCCGGTGCTGATGGTGTTGCCGAGGTTGCCGGAAAAAGTGTGTGTCGCGGTCGTGTTGTTGCCAACGCGATAAGTGGACGGCCCATTTACGGTTCCGTCGGTGAGATTCAAAACATTGACGTAGTTGATCGAGCGGTCGCCCACGACGGCGACGCCCGGCGAGCTGAATGTGAGCGTTCCGCCCGCGTTGACGTTGTATGTGCTCGTGCTCTTGGTAAGCCAGTCTCCGGCGATTTCTAGTGTGCCGCTGTTATTGATGTTGTAAGCCTGCGCCGTATTGAATGTGCCGGAGTCGAATGCAGCGAGACCGGTGAACTTCAGCACTCCGCCATTCACGGTGATGCCGCCGCTCGCCGTGTTTCCCGAGACGGACGAAATGGTCTGCGTGCCCGCGCCCTCTTTTCGAATCGCGAGCGTGCCCGCGCCATTTTCCAGCGTTCCGCCGAACGAACCGCTTGCTCCCGCAGATCCGATTGCCAGTGTCGTGAGTCCGCCTACTCCTTCGTGGCGTCGAACGATTCCGGTGCCGTTCAGGCCGTTGATCGTCTCGGTTGAGCCTGCGTTGTTGGCAAACTTGAGCAGCGTTCCCGCACCGACCGTGACGTTGCTGGTGTTGGGAATTGCTTCCCCGGTCTGCGTGACTACGCCCGTCTGAAGGACGGTTCCAGTGCCGGAGATTACAAGGTCACCCACGAAGTCGTTCACGCCGGCGGCGTTGTCAAAAACAGTGCGCTGCCCGCCTGTAATTGTCAGCGTGCCGACATTACCGGTGATCTTGCCTGTGTAGGTGGTGCGATCGGTGTTCGCGCCCGTCAGGATCGTCGGGCGATTGAGTGTCAGCTGGCCCGAGAAAGTTGTGCTATTTGTCGTGCCTCCGGTGGAGCCAATCGTAGCCGTTCCCGAACCGTTCGCGGAGACTGTGATTGGCCGCCCGATCGTGATTCCGTTTGTGCTCGCGACGAGTGCGACGTTGTTTGCGCCGGTATCCGCATCACCGAGCGTGATCGTTGCGTTCGCTCCGAATGCCGCATTTGACGTGCTTACCGTGCCGTTGCTGACGGTGAGGCTCTGGAAGGAAATCGTGCCTGTCGGATTTAGTGTAAATGTTCCGCTGCCTTGCTTCACGAGGTGCAGTTGTCCGTCGTTGTTTGATAGCCCGCCGGTGTAAGTCGTGCTCGTGTTGTTCCCTCCAAACTTCAGCGTTCCATTGGTGCCGCCGCCTACATTGGACACAAATATCGTTCCACTGCCTGCGAGACTGCCGATGGTCTCGGTGACGCCGCCATCGAGGCGGAAGTTGGCGTTCGCTCCGCCCATCGTCACTGCGCTGGTATTGCCGAGCACTTCGCTCGCAGTGAGTCGCAGATAGGTTGCGGACGCATTGGAAATCGCCACGCTTCCGGAGTGCGTGTTTGTATTATTGTTCAAGGTCACGAGGCCTTGGACGGTCAAAGCCCCCGCACCCGTAAGTTGACCGGAGAAAACCGTGTAATCATCCACAACCTGCCGTCCCAGTATGGTGCCACCCGCCGCGCCGATGCTGATGGCGTTTGCCACGGTCTGTCCTGCGGCATTGCGTTCAATGGTTCCGCCGTTGAGCGTGATTGGCGCAGTCCCGAGCGAGTTGTTTGCGCCCATCGTGATGCGGCCTGCGTTGATTGCGACCGTGCCCGTGATTCCTGTTTGCGCGCCCGAAATCGTGAGGGTTCCCGTGCCCTGCTTGATCAGTTCACCGCCCACGTTGAGTGTCTGTCCGATCGTGACCGCGTCGCTGCGATTGTAGGTCAACTTCGCGCCAGCGAGCACGGTCACTGTCCCGGTCCCTGTTGATCCTGTCGTGCCGCCATTTCCAACGGTCAGCGTGCCCGCGAGCACGTTGGTCGTTCCGCCGTAGGTGTTGTTGCCGAGGAAAACGACATTGCTCGCCTGCTCTACATTGAAGTGCCCGGCCTGTGAAATCACGGTGCTCGCGCTGAACGTCACCGTCTTGTTGTTTGTGCCGTAAACTCGGAGCGTATTCCCGTTTGTGAAAACGTTGTTGCTCGCGATGGTGAGGTCGCCGTTCACCGGATTGAACTCGCCCGTCCCCGACTGGCCGGCGTTGATAGCGAGGTCGAGCAGCGAAACCGTCTGCGGGTTTGTGCTGTAGTTCTCGATCTTGCCGAAGATATCGATCGCGTTGCCGAAGAGGTTGAAACTCGCCGCGGAAGCATCGAAGAAGATCGAATGGAAGTCGTCGAATGACGTGTAGTTGTTGAACGGCGAAGTCCTCGTGCTGCCCGCAAACGTCAGGTCCACGGTCGCGCCGGTCGGTGGAGTGAGGTTGTCGTTCCAGTTGTCGCCGAGGCCCCAGTCATTCGCACCGACCCCGACTGCGCCACCATCCCAGATGGTTCCTGCGCGGACGACGAGCGATGGAAGTATGACGGCTGCTGAAATTGCGAGGCGGAAACGGTGGCGGCGGGTGTTCGTGTTCATCGATCTAGGTATTGAAATGATGGTTTGAGTTGACGGAATCGGCACCAATTTATTGGAAAGCGGTCGGACAGCAATCGGCTTTTTAGCGGCCGAATCCGGCATGGAAACGGCAATTTGCAATGCTCGCTGGACAAGCAATGGCTGGCGTTTCCGAAGCCGCTCTGCTGAAGTGCATCCGTCATGAAGACCGCAATTTCTCTCCTTCTCGCCACGACGGTGGCCTCGCTCGCGCTGGACCCACCGGCGCCGGTCATGCCGAGTCAGGCACGTTTTGTGGACAAAGTCGTTGTGCCGGTGCCGAGCGAAATTTTTGCAGTGCTCGACAAACTCGGACGTCCGAAATGGGCCGGGTTGATCAACCACGAACTCGCCAGCGCGAAGCCAACCGGTGAGTCCACCCGTATCGCATTCACGCTCGGGACAATTATTGCCGAAGGATTCATCGCCGTGGAGGCTGAGGATGCTGATGAAGTGCGGAATCTGGGGCGCTCGATTCTCACATTTTCCAACGCGTTGGGTGTTCGCAAGGCGGTCGTCCGCCGGGCAAACAGCATCGTGGAGTTTGCCGATAAAAAGCAGTGGCAGCGAGTCCGGCAGGAACTCGATGGAGCGTTGACCGACGTCCGCGATGCGATGGTCGAGTTGAATAGCGAATCGCTTGCGAATCTCGTAAGCATCGGAGGTTGGCTGCGCGGCACTGAGGCCCTTTGCTCGGTCGTTGGTGCCGACTTTGAGCGAGATGGTGCGGATTTGTTGCGGCAGCCGCTCATCATCGATCATTTCGCTGCACAGCTCGATTCGCTGCGCGGGCGGCAGCGTTTGGCGGAACTCGTCGTGCAGATTCGAAAAGGGCTGGCCGATTTGAAGCCCATCGTTGCGCCCGCAGACAATGGACGTATCACTCAAACCGCTGTGCGGCAGGCGGGCGAAATTTCGCGCTCGCTTGTACAGGCAATTCAACGCAAATGAAAATCACCATGAAATCGTTCACATCCTTCATCGTGGCTCTAGCCCTCCTGATGACCGCCACCGCCGCGAATTGGGTGGATGCGGCGCGCGCCCGTGCCACGGCGGCTGCGGAGCCTTACGTGAAGCAGGGTTTTCTCGTGCGGCAGGAATTCTGGGGCGGCTCATTGCCCGCGGGGCAGCCGACTGTGGTGAGACAGCAGTTGTTCAAAGGGAACACTTACTGGTTCTGGCTGGGAAGCGATGAGCCGAAGGCGACGGTGTCGATTCACGTTTACGACGAGGATGGGAAGTTGTGCGACGCGGAGTCCTGGCAAAAAGGTGCTGCGGCCGGAGTGAAAGTTTCGCCGAAGCGCACGGGCACTTACTATTTTGCGCTCTCGGTCGAATCATCGCCCAAAAAGCGCACATCCTGGGCGCTTGCTTACGGCTTCAAGTAGTCCGCTCGGCACCGCGATCAGACCGGGCGCACCTGCACGGCACAATATTTGTACGATGGTTGTCGCGAATGCGGATCGTACTCCGGAGCCGTGAGTGTATTCACCTGCGCATCATGCATCGGCATGAATACCGAACCGGGTTGCACGATGGTCGTCACGCAGGCGCATGCTGTCGCCATACCGCGGCGGCTGACGATTTCGACAGCTCCGCCGTGGAGGATGCCGAGCACGTGTGCATCCTCCGGGTGAATTTCCACATAGGGCCGCGAGGGGTGCATCTTCGCGAGAATCGCCGATTTTCCCGTGCGCGAGCCTGTGTGCCATTGTGCCGAGCTTCCACGGCCGGTGAGCAACACGAATGGGAACCCGGCGTCCGTGGGCTCGGACGGTTCTCGCGGCGACGAGAAAAGGATGCGTGCTTTCCCGTCTGGGTGGAAAAAATGACCGTCACCAAACAGGCGGCGCTCCCGGTGATGGGAAGCGGGTTTGTCGTCTTTTGCGTACGGCCACTGGATTCCTCCGTCCGTGTCGAGTTGCGCGTATCCGGCGATGCCGGTGATGTCGCACGGGCGTCCTTTCGAGAGTCGTTGCATGATGCGGAATACCGCCTCCGGTGATGACCACTCGCGGAATTGATCGGCGACACCGCAATACTCGCTGACGAGGCGCAGGATGTTGAAATCACTCAGCGCTTCACCGGGTGCGCGGCGCACCTTTTTTACGAGCCCAATCCGGCGCTCGCTGTTGATAAACGTGCCGTCCTTTTCTCCCCATCCCGCAGCAGGAAAATAGATGTGCGCGAGCCGCGCGGTTTCCGTGGTGGGATACATGTCCTGAACGACGAGCAATTCGAGCCCGGCCAGCGCCCGCTGCAAGTCCTCCGACGTCCCCCACGAGTGTGCGCTGTTGGTTGCGATTACCCACAGTGCCTTGATGCGCCCTGTCTTTACTCCGTCGATTATCTGATCGTAGGCCGGAGAGCCCGATTGCGGGATCGACTCTGCCGGCACGCCGTAGATGGATGCGATTTCAGCACGGTCAGCCGGGCTTCCGTAGTCGCGATTGCATGGCAGGCCTGTGGCATGGGCGAACAATCGCGAGCCCATCGCATTACATTGACCGGTGATGCTGTTCGCGCCGGTGCCTGGCTTTCCGATTTGGCCTGTAATCAATGCCAGCGCGATAATCGCTTGTGCGGTGCGGGTGCTTTCATGGCTTTGATTCACACCCATCGTCCACCACCAGGAGACGCGCTTGCTCCGATCTCCGACCAACTGTGCAAACTGCCACAAAGCCTCGGCGTCCAATCCTGTCGCCGCGCACACGCGATCCGTGGTGAACGCGCGTACGAACTCCGCAAACTCTGGAAAACCTGAAACGCTTTGCGCGATGAATTCGCGATCAATCCAGCCACTGCTGATGAGGATATTTGCGAGCCCGTAAAGCAGTGTCAGATCGCTCTTCGGGGCGATTGAGTAGTGTCGGCTGGCCGCCATCGCTGTCTCCGTTCGCCGCGGGTCAACGACGAGGATTTCCGGGCTCCTGCGATTGCGAAGGACACGCTGCCAAAGAATCGGGTGCGCGATGCACGGATTCGCGCCGATAAATACCAGCACGTCAGACTGCTCAAAATCCGCGTAGGTGAAAGGAGGTGCGTCGAACCCGAATGACTGCTTGTAGGCAACATGTGAGGTAGCCATGCACTGGCGGGTATTTGAATCGATATTCGGAATTCCGAGGCCGATTCTGGCAAGCGCACCGAGGAAGCACATTTCTTCGGTCACGATCTGCCCGGTGCTCAGAACGGCGACACTCTCCGGTCCATGCACACGTTGGATTTCGCGCAAACGTGAGGCAAAGCTACTCATCGCGTCGTGCCAGCTTGCGGGCTGACCAGATAGAAGCGGCACGGTTCCGCGGTCTGGAGCGTCGAGCGGGGTCAGTGCTTCCCAGCCTTTGGGACAGGCCATCCCGAGATTCACAGGATACTCCGTATCCGGGGAGAGGTTCACCGCGGAGCCATCCCGAAGGTGAACTTTCAGTCCGCAGCCCGTCGAGCAAAAGCCGCAAACCGTTGTCGTGGTTGCATCGGGTTTAAATCGGACCGGAACCTGGCCCAGACCAAAGTCGCCGGGCTTTCGGACAAGTTCCGATGTCAGAGGTCCCTCAAATTGCCGAAATATTGGTACAAGGTCGTCGAGGGAGAATTTCATAATCCGGGCATTCGTGGCGCTGCACAGGCGGTGAAGAAACTGTAACGCTCAAGCACGCAGCCTGCGAGAGTGGCTAGTAGTGAAAGCGTCGGCCACAGCGGTGCGGTGCCGAGGATGGCTGTTATCGAAAAGACGGTCGCCGCGGCAAATAATCCGATGCGCAATTGGGTCACGCCCGGCAGCAACGTTGCGGCGGCGAGCGCTGCTTGATGTTCCGGCAGTTGCGGAGAGCGGACTGCTTCTGCATGCCTCATCATTTCGCTCATGAAAAGCCACACACGAATGATTGTCGTGATCACCGCCAATGTCTGCGCTGTGTGCGACCCGAGCCAGGCCAGAACGCACCCGCATGATGCCGCTCCGAGCAAAAAGGTCGTGCCGAAGAATCGCGGGAAAGTGATCTCCTTTCGCCACGCTGGACGTTGCGTGTCGATGTAGATCATCGCCGAGCATAAAACTCCCGCCAGCCCGATAATCGCGACGGCAAGCGATAGAGGTCTGTTTTGAGGGAGCAGTGCGAGAGCAGCAGACATTGCTGCATATATCCCAAATACAATGATCTCGCGGCTCATCCACGACCGCCTCCAGCCCAGAAACGCCCGCCATGCCTTCAGCGGTCGCCCGAGATGCGCGACGCTCACGAGCAGTGCTGCATTTAGGAATGCGAAGGCACCAAGCGCCGTGCCAGTCTCCTGAACGAAGACATGTGCGATGTGGAGCCCGACGGCCATCTGCGAAAGCACAAGCATCACGATCAACGGCCAGTGCGCGGGTTCAAGTCGGAGCGAACTCGTCTGCAGAGGCATTGCGCTTTTTGGAATTGCGCGTGTGCTGCGGTACATCGTTGTCGGTCGCGTGTAGTCGGAGCGGAAAGCCCCGGGGACGACCGATCCTTCAGCGGAGACGTTCTGGGTTTCGACGAGGTCGATTCGGATGGCTTCATTCGGGCACGCCTGCACACAGGCCGGCGCCTCGCCTGCCGCCAGACGGTCCTGACACATGTCGCACTTTCTCACGATCCCTAGGCGGTTTGAATACTTCGGGACGTCGTAGGGACATTTCAAAGAGCAGTACTGGCAGCCGATGCATTGATCATCGAGGTGTCGGACGATTCCTGTGGTCTCGTCCTTTTCGTAGGCCAGAACCGGGCATCCATTCGCGCAGGCGGGATCCGCGCAATGATGGCATGCGCTGGTGATTGTCTGCTGCCAGGCGGTTTCATCCGAATTGATGAGCAGCCCCACGCCGCGCCACGACTCGTCTTCATCGAGGCCGTTCATCGAGTGGCAAGCGCTGACGCACGCCTTGCATCCCGTGCAGGTGTCGAGGTTCACAGCAAATGCATATTGCTCGCCCCGGCCCGGCTTTGAGAGCGGGATCAAATCGCGGTAGTATTTTGCCTGAGCGGGTATGTCATGACTCGCGTGCTTTTGTGCGAACTGCTCGACCGCGGTGAGTTGGCGTTGCTCGTCGAGCAGTTGGTCAATCAATGTTCGTGAGGAATGCCCGACGAGTGCGCTCATTCCGAGAAAAGCTCCTGCAATCTTCCGAGTTCGTGACGTGTGGTGAACGTGAGGAATGATTCCTTCGCTGCGCGATGATGGAGATATGCCCGCAGCAGTTTCTCGATCAAGTCGGGTAGTTCGCCCGCCAGCACGCCAGAGAAAATCTGTCTGCCAACAGCCTGATGCTTTCCGAAGCCTCCCCCGACGAAGACGTGATAGCCTTCTTCGCCGCGCACTTTCACCCCCATGAGTCCGATATCGCCCATAAAGTGTTGAGCGCACGAATTCGGGCATCCGGTGAAGTGAATGTTTACCGGCTGGTCCATGTCGGCACCGATGCGTTCCTCGAGCATCTTGATTAGTTGAAGGGCGTGAGCCTTTGTGTCGGCTTGAGCAAACTTGCAGTATCGGCTGCCTGTGCAGGCAATCACTCCGCTCGAAAGATGTGACTGCCGCACACCGAGACCGCATTTCTCGAGAGCCTTTTTCAAGGTGGGAACGAATGCGTCCGGTACGTTGGGAATGATGAAATTCTGCCACACGGTCAGCCGGATTTCGCCGCTTCCGTAGAGGTCGGCGAGTTCCGCAACGCGCAACATTTGTTTTGGCGATATCTGACCGACCGGGATGGTCACGCCGACGTAGTTCAGCCCTCGTTGCTTCTGCGGAAAATCACCGACGTGGGAATGTGCAATATCCTGTGACGCCCATCGGAGTTTTTCCGGGTCTTGTGCGAATCTCGTCAGTGTGAAGCCCAGAAGTTTCTCGGTTTCGCCGAGATACTCTTCGACGCTCATCTTTTCGAGCAGGTGCTTCAATCGGGCCTTCTTCCGATCGCCGCGGTTGCCCTTCGCGATGAACACACGCACCATCGCGAGAATCGTCTTCACCAATTGTTCCGGCGTCACCAGCACTCCGGCATCCCGCGCGAATGCCTTGTGCCCGGTTGCGCCGCCAAGTGCGATTCGGAACGCCACGGGTGTCTCTTCGAAGAGCCCCGAGCCTGGTTCAACACGAACAGCTTTGGCACCGATGTCATTGGTATCTTCAACCGCCCCGATCAGACCACCGCCGTCGAGTGCGATGTTGAACTTCCTTGGGAGGTCGTAGAACGCACGGTCGTTGATAATCCGCGCTCCAAGGTCCTCGACGAATGGCTGCACGTCGATGAGTTCGACCGGGTCAATTCCAGCAGTCGGGTTTGCGGTGAGATTGCGAATGTTGTCAGCGCCCGCGCCCCTGGTGTGCAGGCCTACGGACTGAACTCTGCGTAGAAACTCAGGCGCGTTCCGTGGCTCAATGAGCCGGATCTGCAAGTTCGCGCGGGTAGTGATTTGGACGTATCCCGTGGTGAGTTGCTCCGCAACGCGCGCGAGTTCTCGAAACTGGTGCGTTGAGAGGAAGCCTCCGGGGATTCGTAATCGTGCCATGAACGCATCTTTCACCGGAGTCAGGAAAAACAAACCGTTCCACTTAAAGCGGAAAATCTCCTCCTTGTCCGGTGCTCGGTTTGCGGCGGCGTTCTCGAGAATTTGTCCGTAGGCATCGAGCGGGTGGAGTTCCCGCTTAACGCGTTCTTCGAAGATCAGGTCGTCCGGTTCCGGTTGGGGTTGGCTGCTCGGCGGCGCCGCGTCTGCGAATCGCATTCCGCGCTGTGCGACTCCGGCGAAGAATCCGGCAAGATATTCCTTTTGCTCGCCGGTGAATGGAGAACTCGACGTGTTAGTAGACATCCCGTTGATAACGCTTGTCGGATTTCAATTTGGTGACGTATGCGGCCGCGTCCTCAGGAGATTTCCCGCCTGTAGTTTCGATGACTTGATGCAGCGCTGCGTCCACGTCTTTCGCCATTCGTGCAGCATCTCCGCACACGTAGAAGTGCGCTCCGGCCTCCAGCCATTCCCACAGTTCGGATGCTTGCTCGAGCATTCGATGCTGCACGTAGATTTTCTCCGTTTGATCGCGACTGAATGCCAGGTCGAGCCGTGCCAGATGCCCGTCGCGCAGCCAGGTCGTCAGTGTCTCCTCGTACAGGAAATCCGTCGCCCGGCGCTGATCGCCGAAAAAGAGCCAGTTCGCTCCCGTGGTGCCGGTTGCGATGCGCTCTTCGACGAACGCGCGGAATGGCGCGATGCCGGTTCCCGGGCCCACCATGATGATGGGAGTGTCGCCGCTCGATGGAAGTTTGAAGCCGTGCGACGGCTGGATGAAAACCGGTGCGTCAACTGCGCGGTCCGCGAGAAATGTAGAACATACTCCGCCGCGCAGTACGCCATGCGATTCATAGCGGACGATTCCCACCGTCAGGTGAACTTCCCCCGGATGCGCCTTTGGCGACGAAGAGATGGAATACAGCCGCGGAGCCATCTTCCGCAGCAGGGGCACGAAATCCGCGGGCGCGATAGACGATGGCAATTCGGCCAGCACATCCGCGACTTCGCGACCGTACAGCCAAGACTTGAGCGCAGCTTTGTCCGCGAAAATTTGGGCGAATGCAGCGGAGCGCTGTGCTGCTGCCGCAAGGAGTTCATTCGTGGGCTTCGTCACATCGAGGTGCCGGCTCAGAGCGAGCCGCAATGGAAGTTCGCCAAGCGTGGATTGAACCGCTTCCTCTCCGTCACATCCCAAGAGTTTCAGAATCCGTTCGACGACGAACGGCGCATTGGTTGGGTAAATGCCAAGTGCATCGCCAACCTCGTATTCGAGACCGCTTCCCGAGAGAGCGAGTTCGAAGTGCCGGACTTCTTTCTGCGAGCCGGAGCCGGTGAGAAGAATGTTCGCATTCAGTTTTGCCGTGAACGGATTCTTCCTGCTGAAGACGGTCTCGATCTGTTTTGGTGCGGGTGCTGCAGCGACATTGCGCATCGAATCCGAACTTCCCTTCAGCGCAGAGATCGCGGAGTGCGTCCATTCGCTCGCGGGTGTCTCGTAATCTGTGTCGCAGTCGCGCCGCTCCACTGCTCGTCGTGCACCAAGCGCCGCGAATCTCGCGTCGCACTTCTTCCCAAATTCGCAGAACGCCGGGTAGTTCGTATCGCCAAGCGCGAGGACTCCGTATCGAACGTGTTCAAGCCGGGGTGCCGCATCCGAAGCGAGCCATTCCCAAAAAGCCTGCGCGTTATCGGGTGGCTCGCCGTCCCCGTAAGTGCTGGTGAGCACTAGCACATTGCTCTCCTTCTCCCACGCGATGCTTTGATACTTGTCCATTCCTACGACTTTGGGATCAAACCCGTGCCTCGACGCCTCTTTCGCCGCACGTTTCGCCAGACCCTCCGTGGTTCCGGTCTGGCTTCCATAAAGTAGCACGAGTGGCTCGCGCGACGTGGGTGTCTCGGCTGGGAGCTTGGAGCTGGAAAACATCCCGGCGAGGAAGCCGTTCAGCCATTGACGCTGTTCCGCGGTGAAAGGCGCTGTTTCAGGAATGAATGGAATGTTGCTCATGCTCCACTGCCGGTTTCATCGGCGGGAAGGAACGGATGCGGCGGCAGAGCCCAAGACCAATTGAAAACCCCGCCTGCCCGCATCCGTCCGCAATCCTCGTCAAAACGAAATGGTTGTCTGAATGTATCCGAAGTTCGCGTCGTCGCTCGCGCCGGTGTCTGCGAGGTAATCGCCAGCGAAGAAGTGCGAGTATCCGCCTTCAATGTTCACGTTCTTTGAGAGCGCGTAGGTGAGCGTGAGATCTGCCTCTGTTCCGATGTAGCTGCCTGCGGCCCTTGCTGCGGGTGTCAGCGGACGGACCGTGGTCACACCATTCGCGCGGTACCAGGAGTCGTCATTGCTCGCGAGCCAGAACGCATGGACCGCGACCCTCGCGTTGAGCTTCTTTGTCGGTGTGAACTTAACACTCAATTCCAGATCCTGAACATTCTGCCACGAGAATGCATCCATCTGTCCGTAGAATTTGTGGTTTGTCGGAAACAGGTTTTGGAATGTCTCGATATCGCCGTCGGCCGGATTGTTGTCGCCGCTGCCGTAGTCGTAGGACACTCCAACCCTCGGCATCCATTCAGTGTCAAACGTGTAACCGACGCCGCCGTGCAATGCGAATGCGGTAAGATCCAGTCCTTTCACCTCGCCGGTTTGAAATGCTCCTTCGAATTCATAATCGAACCCCACCGGTTTCGGGGCAGCGATCGTCTTTCCATCGCTTGCCGGGGCAGATGCAAATGCACCGGGCTTCGATTTGATACGCGTGCCAATGGTCAGGAAATTCGTGCTGGTGACCGCCTGTTCCTCGTGAAGATGAAGAACAAAGAGGTCCGTCGTCTGCGGGCCCCATGCGGTGGTACTCGCGTAGATTCCGCTGAAGATCTGCTCGCGGCGCGTCTCGTTGCCGTTGAATAGATCGCTCATGTTCATCCCGGACCGCGTCGGCTGAACCACGGAGGATGCAAATGCATCAATTGTCCACGGACCGCTTTTGTAAGTAAGTTTTACTGCGTCGAATACGCGTCCGATGTTGTTCCATTCGAATGCTCCGATAAGCCGTTCATCGCCGAAGCTGAGGAGTTGCCTTCCGATTTTCACTCCCCAAGGACACTGTGTGAAGTCCGAGATCTCGATGTATGCCTGTCGAAGATCGAATGGATCATCTCCTTCGGCACCAAGCAGGCCCGGAAAGTCGGCGCGATCACTGCCAAATTCGCGACTGTCCTGCCCTTGGGCGTAGAGTGTGAGCCATGAAGTAGGCTTCACTTTGATCCCGATTCGGGCTTTCTGTAGTCCCCAGTTGTCATCGGTCAGTGCGTTTACGGCGTCGTTGAAATCGAAGTTGTTGTCGCGAATCTCCCAGCGAATCCGTTCCTGAATATCGATTGTAACGAGGCCGTTTGCAAAGCTGAGCGGATTTGCCTCAGGCGCCTTTTCGTGCGCTTTGGTAGCGGGTGCCGGACCGGCGAAGGCCGCGATGGAAAGCCCGGCGAATGCGGCCAGCGCGATTATTGGTGTATTGTGTTTGTTTGTCATGATTTCTGTTTTTTTGCGGTCTTGAGTGGAATCAGGCGGCGGCTTCAGTGTTCGTTGCTTTGCCTGCTGGGAATGAAACGCGGCGTTTCTTGTGGGCGTGCACCTCAAGGAACTCGATGAGTCGCTCGCGGAGTTTGTAGTATTCCGGATGTTCCATCACCGCTACGCGGTCGCGCGGTCGCTCGAAAGGCACGGGAACGATATCGCCAACCTCGGCCTCAGGGCCGTCAGTCATACAGACGATGCGATCGGAAAGGTAGAGAGCCTCATCCACATCGTGCGTCACCATCAGTGCCGTGATTCGCTGACGCTTCCACAGCTCCAGCAAAACGGCCTGCAGTTCGAAGCGTGTCAGTGAGTCGAGCATTCCGAACGGCTCGTCCAGAAGTAGCATTTTCGGGGACAGCGCGAATGCGCGTGCGATTCCGACCCGCTGGCGCATCCCCTGCGAGAGTTCAGCGGGACGTTTGTTCATTGAGTCTGCGAGACCGACGACCGTCAGGTAGTACTCCGCGAGTTGCAGACGCTCGGCCGCGGAAGCTGTGTAAAAGACCTGACTCACCCCAAGCATCACATTCTCGCGGGCTGTCATCCACGGGAGAAGACTCGGAGATTGAAAGACAACTCCGCGGTCAGGTCCGGGACCGGCGATTTCCCTGCCGGCCAGTACCATTCCGCCCGCGGATGCGGATGTGAGGCCGGCGACCATCGACAGAACGGTGCTTTTCCCGCAGCCGCTGTGCCCGATGAGTGTCACGAATTCGCCTTCGGCAATGTCGAGATTGAAGTCGTTTACAATGACGGCCGAGCCTTTCGGCGAATGGTAAGTTTTGTTGAGCTGTCGCAGTTCGAGGTAATTTCGCCGAACTCGCGGCGGTGGCATTGCTTTTATGTCGATCATCGGTCTTGAGAGTTACGCCAGTTCCACGGATTCAAACTTCTCTTCGCTACGGCGGCGTGGAACGCGCTTTGCCCCGAAAAGTGTTCTTGGTTCGTCGAGATTTTCCGGCAGCAAATCGGGAAGAGTCAGTTTCCTGCTCACCGTCGTCTTTTGGCGTCCACCGGTGCCAAGCAGATAATCCAGAACCGCCTTGCGAACTCGTTTGAAAGCGGGGGCGCTGTTGAGTTCCTTGCGATTTCTCGGTCTCGGAATGTCGACTGCGATGCTCGGGCCTAGCGTCGCGGATGGTCCTGCGCTGAGTGGTATGATGCGGTCTGCCGTCAGAATTCCCTCGTCAACGTCGTTAGTGATCAAAACCACGGTCCGACGGTCCTGTTCCCAGATGCGAACAATTTCGTCCTGAAGTGTTGCCCGGGTGAGAGCGTCCAACGCGCCGAGGGGTTCATCCAGTAAGAGTATCTTGGGTTCCATCGCGAGGGCTCGCGCCACACTCACGCGCTGGCGCATGCCGCCTGAAAGTTCGCGTGGCAGTTTCCCAGCTGCTGGTGTGAGATTCACCATGGCCAGATACTTTTCCACCTGCTCGCGGCGCTGAGTTGCACTCCATTGCGGAAAGACCTGATCTACTGCGAGCGCCACGTTCTCGAAAACGGTGAGCCATGGCAGCAGGGAGTAGTTTTGAAACACGATGCCGCGGTCCGGCCCGGGACACGTTATCGCTTCGCCGCGGAGCTTTACGCTTCCGGCATCCGGCTGCAGCAATCCGGCGATCATGGAAATAAGCGTTGTTTTTCCAGCGCCCGAATATCCTACGATGGCGACGAATTCACCTTCCTCCACGATGAGATTGATGTCTTTGAGAACCTCCGAGCGTGCACCCTCGGCCCCGTAACCTTTACTCACACTATTGAGTTCGAGAAATGGCATGACTCAGGCGGTTTTGAAGCGGGACTCAACGACGCTCATCAGCCGATCAAGGACCAGACCGACGATCCCGATCGTGAGTATGCAGAGGATGATTCGTGAGTAACTCCCGGCATTGTACTCTTGCCATAGAAACCCGCCGACACCGGGGCGACCGGTCAGCATTTCCACGGCTACAATCACGAGCCATGCGATGCCGAGCGAGAGACGAAAACCGGTGAACATGTAAGGAAGCGTGGCCGGCAGCAGCACCTTGAAGAGTGTCTTTCCGCGCGAAAGCTTGAGGACTTTCGCGACGTTCAGGTAATCGGTGGGAACGGCGCGAACCCCCACGGCGGTATTCATCACCGCGGGCCACATGGAACAGACTGCAATAGTGAACAACGCCGCGGCATCGCTTGCGCCGAAGACGGTTTTTCCTCCGCCATCGATGAATTTCACTGAGCTGAAAAGCACGAGTCCAAGCGGGAACCACGCGAGCGGCGATACCGGACGCAGGACCTGAATAATTGGGTCCATTGCTTTGGTGAACGTCTTCGAAAGCCCGAGGAAGAACCCGAGCGGCGTACCGATCGCAAGTGCGATCAGGTAGCCTTGCATTACCAGGCTCAATGAGAGTATCGTGAATGCAAGAATCCCCTGATCAAGTTCGCCTCGTTTTGCGAATGGCTCTGCAAGATACGGTTTGCTCGCCTTCCATGTTTCGGCGGGCGACGGCAAATCTGGCGATAGCCCAGTTTTCACGGTTTTGGTTACTGGATCGCCGAACTCATCCAGAGTTTTCCTCGTTTCCACGCGCCCTGCTATCGCGAGCCACAAAATGAGGAAGGCTCCGACGCCAATCAGCGGCAGGAGTACGCTATCGAGCTTGTATCTTTTGAAGAAGTTCATGGTCTTGAAACTCGTTTGTGTCTCCGGGGATTCAGCCCTTGAGCGCCTTCACTGCGAATGCTGATGCATAGCTTTCAAGGTCGCCCTTCGGATCGAACTTGATTCCGTCGAACAGCGTTTCCGGAGATTCGTCTGCGACGCGATCCGTGACTCCGATTTCCTTCATCGCTTCCGCGTAGATGTCGCCCCGCATGACTTGCTTCGCGATCGCCTCGTAGTCGGGAGCCCCGTCCGTAAAGCCCCAGCGGCGGAGTTGCGTCAGCCACCACTTGCAATACTTGGCCTGCGGATAATTGCAGTTTCGGTCGCTGAACGTCATGTAGTTCGGGTCTTTGAATTTGCGCCCGTCACCCATGATGTATTTGCCCTGCAGTCGTCCCAGAATCGTTTCCGGCGGGCAATTGATGTAAGTGGCCGCACTCACGATGGCCGCCTGTTCCTCGCGATTCTCCATTTTATCCAGCCATACGCTTGTTTCGTGCAGTGCCTTGAGAACTGCTTTCACAGTCTTGGGATTCTTGTCGGCGAACTCCTCCGTGAACGCGCAAACCTTCTCCGGGTGGTCTTTCCATATCCCCTGCGTCGTTATGGCGGTGTATCCAATTTCTTCGGCAATTGCGCGGGCGTTCCATGGTTCGCCCACACAGAAGCCGTCCATTTTACCGACCTTCATGTTCGCCACCATTTGCGGAGGTGGGATGGTTATCAGCGAGGTGTCCGCGCCAGCTCCCGATGCGTCGCCGGGATGAACTCCACCAGCAGCCAGCCAGTAACGCAGCCACATCGCATGAGTGCCCGGAGGAAAAGTCATGGCGAAAGTCATCGGTGTGCCCCCCGCTTTCGCAGCGTCCACAATAGACTTCAGTGGCTTTGGATCCTCTGCAACCTTTCCGGCGAGGTCCTTCTTAAGTGTAATGGCTTGACCGTTTCGATTCACAAGCCATGGCACGATCATCGGCTTCTTTGGCGCGCCTCCAAGGCCCATCGTGCTCGCAATAGGCATCCCGAGTAGCATGTGCGTGGCCTGAATGTCGCCGTTTCCTAGCGAATCGCGAATCGCGGCCCAGCTGGCTCCTTTGGATACCGTCGATTTGATCCCGTATTTTTTGAAAATGCCCTTCTCGTGCGCAACCACGATGCTTGAGCAATCCGTGAGAGCAATGATGCCGAACTTCAAGTCGGCGGTTTCAGGCGAATCGCTCGCATACGCGCTACCAGACCATCCGGTCGGAAGGCCTGCCAAGAGTGTTGCTGCCGTGGAACGGCGGATGAATGTGCGTCGCGTGAACTCGGATTTCGTAGTGTGAATCATTGCACCGCCCCACTTAGCCACGGCCGTGCCAGTTTCCCAATTTCACACATGCATAGGATGAAAAGAAACGGAAGGAACGATGAACAGAATGCATAGAGATTTCTGGTGCTGAAGCCATCGGCCTGTCTGAGTCCTTTGTCTGAGGATTAAGTTACCGCGTGAGGGCTCAATTCTGAAACTGGCGGACGGGAGGAGCGCCAAACCGGAACGCGGAGGTGGCGGAACGAAGGAGCATTTGCACCACAGTGAGCAATTCCGGACACGGAATCGAGCAGGGGAGTGACATGTGCAACGTTAAGCAGCGATATCCCCGGTCACGCGGCGGGGATTCGGAACCGGAATTCCCATCAGAGTGAAGAGTTGCTGTCGAACGAAGGTGACGATGGATCGAAGGGATGGGCTATCAAGCGCCACGACTCTGACCAGAATCACACCATCCGCCAATTCGGAGAACCCAATCAGGGCGGTCTTGGAGCTGAGTGCGGCTGTGAGAAAGCGTATCGTCGGCCGCGCATCTAATGGTTTTGGAAAGATGCACGCTATGCTGGCGTAATAGGCCTCCGGAAAGCGGTAGCGAAGAGCGTCGACGGAAGGGTGATTTGCACCGAGATGACTCCGTTCGCGAACGAGCAGTCGGCCTTTCCACGTGATGTCTGTCGAGATTCGCATTTCACGAAACGCAAAGACTTCCCCGCGGGCAGCGCGTCCGGGAGCGAATGATTCAGTCCACATCAGCATTCCTCCATCGGCGACTTCGATTCGCGATTTTTGGACGTAAGTCGCATCTGCCTGCGGGATCACATACTCCGGGAATACGTCGAGTAAGGCTCCGCTTTCGACGCAGTAGACCTGCGAGACCATCGCTGATTCCCCGGCGCGCATTGTGTGGATACGGCTGGCGCTTGGTGCGGTGAGGGCGAGTCGCGCCGAATTGCGAACCTTCACATCGATATTTACGGTGTCGCCTGCAAGGAGGCCCGGGGAAGGGCTGACCATGTTGACTACGAGCCATCCGCTATCCCGGTGAGGTTTGGAAATGTGTATCGGCGCCGCAAACGACTGGTGCGCGAGCAGTGTATCGCCACGGCTATCGGCGGTGGCTACCAACTCCAAATGTCCGTGCAGCCCTCTCACACGAACAGGACCTCTCGCTTTATCCACGTGATAAGATCGGCCTTCCCTTTTCCGCTGCGCAAATCCGCGAACATAAATGGACGATCGCCGCGCTGAACTTTCGCGTCGCGTGCCATGACGTCGAGGTCCGCGCCGACGTACGGAGCGAGTTCGATTTTATTGATCAGAAGGAGATCACTATGGCGAATTGCGGGCCCGCCTTTGCGTGGGATTTTGTCACCCTGCGCGACGTCGATGACGTAAATGAATGCATCCACGAGTTCGGGCGAAAATGTCGCGGAGAGGTTGTCGCCGCCGCTCTCGACGAGAATGAGCTTTGCATCGGGGTGCCGTCGCTCCAGTTCCTCGATCGCCGAGACGTTCATCGAAGTGTCATCACGAATTGCGGTGTGCGGGCACCCTCCTGTTTCCACGCCGAGAATGCGATCCGCGGCGAGTGCTTCATTGCGCGTGAGAAACTCGGCATCCTCGCGCGTGTAGATGTCGTTTGTTACCACGGCGAGGGAGAGTTCCTCCCGCAACCACTGGCAGAGCCGAAGGACGCACATGGTTTTTCCGGAGCCTACCGGGCCGCCGATTCCGATTCTTGCTGGTCTTGTTTTCATGAAATGAAAAGTCGCTCGTTTGCGAACTCGTGACGCATGGAGGCGATTTCGAGCAGCGGGTCAAAGTAGCCGGCTGACTCGCGTTCCACGTTAAGCGAGCCGCTGATTACACTGCCGCTCTGCGCCAACGCGTGCCGGAGCACGCGCTGGCATCCCTCCTGCCCGATTCGGATAACCTTGAGCGCCGCGCCGCAGATTCCTGCGATGGTTTGGTAAAAGTACGCTGCGAGCGCCGCGTCGAGCGGGAATGCCTCCGTGCGTGCCTGGAGGGCGCAAACTGTGAGGTGATTTCCGTCAGCAGCACCGGCGGAAATCGAGTCGGAGAATTGTCTATACGGTTCTGAATCATTGACCGCGCGCAAGGCAGCGAGCCTGCGTCGGCCCAACTGGACGCTTGCGTCGCGCAGTTCGCGGGAAAGCTTGCTCGCCGAAATCTCGCGATCGATTTCGTTGAGCTCGGGAACGCTTGCAGCGTTAAAGGCAAAGCGGAGATACGGAAGTTCAAACGCCTCGAGCGCAGGCAGAAGATGAGCGTCAACAAACTGCCGGAGCGCCGCTTCATTACGGATGCCGTTTAGTTTTGCGAACTCCTCGAACCCGAGCGAGTGCGCGTAGGCTCCGGTGGGAAACAGCGCGTCATTCGTCTGAAGCAGAACGGGGAGCCACGCGAGGGGATCATTCATGGCTGTGAGCCCTGGCAAACGGGAGAAACACGGACATGGTTTCGTTGAAAGGAATACTCTGCCGTTCGAAAAGCGCGCGCAATGCGGGGTCATCCGGCACCCGGACAATTTCGTCCGTCACTTGAATCGGAAAGTGCAGATTTCCGATCGTCCATCCGAGCCGCGCAACCGCTGCTGGCTTGGGAATGAGCGTGATCTCGAGCACCGGTTCAGGCTTTTGCTCGATCGAATACACGACCGTCTCATTTGAAAAGAAAGGCGTTCCGTGAGTGATTGGCGCTTCGAGAACAAATCCAAACTCCGAGCCATCCTCAGCCACGCCGCGCCAACGGCGCTTTGCGAGGACTAGTCGTTCAGCGTGGAGCCGGATGACTGGAAGACTCGGTTCGGAACTGAGGGCTTCGTGAATCAAAGTCATCGCCAGCTAAAAGAGGAAGTAGCGCTGCGCCATCGGCAGCACACTCGCCGGTTCGCAAGTGAGGATGCGCCCGTCCGCTCTCACAGTGTAGGTCTCGGGGTCCACTTCGATGCGCGGTGTCACGTCATTCCAGACGAGATCCTTCTTGGTCACTTTGCGGGTGCCATGGACGCCCACGAGTCGTTTTGACAAAGCCAGCTTGTCGAGCGCTCCGCTATTGAGAGCGGCGCCGCTTACAAAGGTCACACTTGTCGCAAACTTCGCGCGTCCGTGGGCTGCAAATTGCGGACGGTAAAACATCGGCTGCGGAGTCGGGATGCTTGCATTCGGGTCACCCATGTTTGCCATCGCGATGAGGCCGCTTTTTAAGACGGTCTCGGGTTTCACACCGAAAAACGCGGGCTTCCAGACAACAAGGTCGGCGAGTTTTCCGACTTCAATGCTCCCAACCTCGTGCGCGATGCCGTGGGCGAGTGCGGGATTAATCGTATACTTCGCGATGTAGCGCAGTGCCCGGAGATTGTCCGCGGGCCGCGATGACTCGAGCGCACCAAACTGCACCTTCATCTTGTGCGCGGTTTGCCAGGTGCGCGTGATGACTTCGCCTACGCGGCCCATTGCCTGCGAGTCGCTGGACATGATCGAAATCGCGCCCATGTCGTGCAATACATCTTCAGC
>SXGQ01245053.1_pt1 | contig 23124 bp, 12 predicted proteins | sample 3178371 | NCBI WGS metagenome assembly SXGQ01 (sample SAMN11356859, study PRJNA531348) | freshwater metagenome | isolation source: freshwater sample F1-20 | place: China: Fuxian Lake, Yuxi | collected 2017-12-25 | reverse complement strand
TGCCGGATCCCGGGCCTGGGCCTCATCGCTGGCGGGTGATGGGATTCGATGCGGAGGGGCGGGCCCATGTTGCACCCGAGGTGCACGTGACACTGGGCGCGGGCGCAGACGCCTTCGCGGCGGCGGTAGACGTGGGGCCGAACGACCTCGATCATCCTACGGTTCTGGGTGGCGATTTCGCCACCGCGACCTTCGAACCCGGCGAGCCGGCACCCGACTATGGGGGTCTGCCCCGGAGTGGCTCGGTCTGGTGGCGTTGGAAGGCTCCCGGCCCTGGCCGCGTCCTGGTGGGCGCAGGCTCCCTGCCACCCGGCACCGCACTCACGACCTTCGACGCCTTCACCGGCCCGAACCTCACCCAGCTCCAACCCGTACCCTTCATCGGCAACTCGGCCCCGCCCAACCTGTCCACAGCCTTCCTGACGACCGGCCCCGGCACCTACTGGCTGCGCCTGCTGCGGCTCGAAGCCCCACCGTACGGCTGGGCCATGACCCAGTTCGCGTTCCAGGCGCGGGCCGAGGGTGACGACTTCGCCGACGGGACCGCCTTGGACCTGTCCGGTGCCGACAGCCCCATGCCCCATACGCTGGCCACCGACGAACCCGGTGAACCCGGCACGACAGCCTTCGAGGCCGGCTCCCGGTGGTACCACCTTCACCCGCCCGCGGACGGCCGCCTCCGACTGCAGCTGCAGTACCTCGGGGTCTCGTCAGAACGCCTGGCCATCCAGGTCTTCTCCGGGGATCGCCTCGACCAACTCCAGCCCCTCTCCCCAGAGGGTCTGGACGTCGACGTCCCCGTGACGGCCGGTATTGCCTACCACGTTCGGTTGCTGGCCCGGAACGACCTCCCCGCCTACGCCCAGCTGGTCCTGCGAGCCGCGTACCGTAGCCTCCCGTCCAACGACGCCCTGGCCAGAGCCATCGAGATCCCGGCCACACCATTCGGTTCACTGTCCGGATCCACGGACCTCGCCACTCGGGACGCTGAGCAACCGCCCAACCTCCCGGGGGATCGCTCGGTCTGGTACCGCTTCACAGCCCCCACCGCAGGGTCCCTCGTGGTCGAGGCCCGCCCCGGTGACACCGACCCCTTCGCTCTCCCGCCGGACGTCGGCTTCCTTACCGGCGATTCGCCTGCGTCCCTGATCTGGGTGGATCGACAGTTCCACCAGGGCGCGCGGGGGTCCGTGGACCTGATCGACGGAGAGAGTGTCATCCTTTCGGTCTGGTCGCAGGGCTCCATGCCCGCACAACCCAGCCGGTTCGTCCTCGAGCATCGCTTCGTCCCACGGCCACCCAATGATGCCTTCGCCCAGCGCACCCGGCTGGAGGGCCACACATTGGAAACCCGTGGGACCAACTGGACGGCCACGGCCGAATCCGATGAACCCATCGTGGTCGAGGGCGGTTCCCAACGCACAATCTGGTGGGAATGGACCGCGCCAGAGAGCGGATTCCTCGACCTGCGATCGCCGGTCCCCTTAGCCCTCTTCCGCGGCACGTCTCTCACCCATCTCATCCGACAACCCCTCGCCGACGCCACCAACGCGCTGTTCGACGGCCAGCGGTTCGCCGTAACCGCGGGAGTCCCCTATATCCTCGCCGCTGACCGCCGGGATCCCCCGGGGCCGGTCAACCCCTTCGAGCCGGGCGGGCTCGACGGGTTCGAGGTCTCTGGATCTCTTAGCAGCCTCGCGCTGGCGTCGCCCACCAACTCGTCGGTCCTCACCAGCACGGAACCCGTCCGCCTCGCGCTCCTACCCCTCGACCCAAAGCTCGACCCGGACGTCGTGTCGGTGTCCTACCGGCGAATTCTCCCAGCCGCTTCCGGCGCCTTCACCTCCATGGAACTGGGGACCGCCGCGCACCCTCCGTTTGCGGTGGAGGTGATGGGTCTGGCGGCCGGCCGGCACCAGGTGCAGGCGTCTGCCACCCTCGCGAGCGGTGAGGTGCGTGTCTCGCCTGTGTTGGCGTTCCGGATTGCACCGGCCAACGACGCCTTTGCCAACGCCACCGTGCTCGAGGGACGTCAGCTGACCCACGCCGTAGTGTGGTCAGGCGGCACCTTCGAGGTGGGCGAACCCAGCGGAGCCGCTGCAGGCTCGACCACCGTCTGGTACCGTTGGGTGGCCCCTGCCGCCGGAACCCTTGGACTGTCGGTCGACAGCGGCGCCACGGTTCACGTCCTGACCGGAACAAACCTCGCCTCGCTGAAGGTCGTGTCCCGCCTCGCGGGAGCGCCACCCGCCTACAGCGTGACTGCCGGGACGCAGTACTTCTTCCGCGTTTCCGGTCCGATCGAGCCAACAGGAAAAACCCTCACAGGCACGCTGCGCCTCTCCCTGTCGACCGGCTCCATCATCGTACCCCAAGAGAACGCACTGATCGCGGCCGGTGCACCGATCTCGATCAGCCTCGGAACCACCGCGGCAACCCACACCCTGGTCGCCGTCCGTTTCAGGGCGGACGCCGAGTCCACCCCCTTCGCAGTGCTGACAGCACCGCCCTGGACGACGTCCTGGACCAATGCCACATCCGGACGGCACACGATCGTCGCCCAACTCGACTTTGTGGGTGGGGAAACGGAGACGACCGCAGCACGCACCTTCATCGTGAGCCCAGCCAATGACCGCTTCACGAACAGGATCGTCCTCGAAGGCGGTTCCGGGCAGGTCACCGGGCAGTCGCGGGGTGCCACATCGGACCTTGGTGGGGCAAACGTCGGCGAGGTGTGGTTCGATTGGACGGCGCCCGGCGACGGACTGTTGCATATCCAGACGACCGCGTTGCCAGGCCTCACGGATGTCCGGCTCTACACCGGCACCAACCTCACCTCACTCCTGATCCATCCCTCTCGGCCGAACGCCCAAGGCAACCCAACGTCCAATGATTGGAAGGTGGAGCCAGGCACCTGCTACCACATCGCCGTGCTGCAGTCGGCGCCGACGACCTTCGGCGGCGCCTTTGATTTCAGGTGGGCCTTCCTGCCGCGGACGACCCACGACGCCTTTGCCGACCGCCTGCCCCTCGAAGGTGAGTCGGGCGTCGCATCGGGAAGCCTGTCGCTGGCGAGCCTCGAACCAGGCGAGCCCGCCTACGCGGCAGACTACCCGGTGAAGGCCTCCATCTGGTGGACCTGGACGCCCCCGCGATCCGGACTGCTCCGGTTGTCGTTCCCGGACGACAACGCGCCGCCCACCAGCGTCCGGCCCTTCCTGGGAGACAGCCTGGGCGCCCTGAAAGCCGTGCCAGCCATGGGCACTCCATCACCCTGGGATGCTCGGCCTCGGTACCATGCGGTCACCGCCGGGGTGCCAGTGCAGCTGGCGTACATTTCCGGTCTGGACAATGTCGCTGATCGACGATTCCGATGGGAGCTGCTGCCGCTTCCGACGAACGACGCGTACGAGAACCGCCTCGTGCTCGGGCCTACGGACACAGTGATCCCCGGCAGCACAGTGGGGGCCCGGGTGAGCGCCTCCGACCCGTTCCCTTCGGAACAGCTCATCGGGAACGTCTGGTGGACGTGGGTCGCCCCGGCCGATGGCGACCTCGTTCTGGGTCTCCGGGGATTGCGTTCCCAGCAGGCGCTCGTGCTGTTCCGGGGGACGCGGGTGACGGCTCTGGAGCTGCTCCAGAGCCAGTATGTCGGTCCCGAAACTTTGGGCCGCAGCCCGGTTCCTGTGGTGGCCGGCCAAACGTATCAGGTGATGGTGGGTAGCCTGGAATTCCCCGGGGATGCGTTCCAGCTAGAGCTCCAGCTACGGACGCGGCCGGCGAATGACGACTTCGCCCGGCGGCAGCGGGTCAACGGGGTTGTCGCCCGGCTTTCAGGCAACAACTGGCGGGCCAGCCGCGAGTTTCTCGAACCGATTCATGGAGGCCGGTTCGGCGGGCGCTCCGTCTGGTACGCCTGGCGGGCACCCTCTGCCGGACGGGTCACGGTTCATCCCGTGGAGGCTGAGCTGCCATTCGTGTTGGCAGGTGTGTACACCGGCGAGACGGTGGATGCGCTTCAACCCGTGGTCGCGGGCGAACTCACAGGGCAGACTTCCACCCTGTCCTTCGAAGCCCAGGCTGGCCAGGACTACGCCCTCGTTGTGGACGGTGCCAACGGCTTCACCACCGAGTTCACGCTCGACCTGTCGCTTGCGACGGTATTGGCCCCCCCCCAGCTGACGCCCAGTCTCGCCTCCGATGGAAGACTGCAACTCGCCACCACACCACTGCCCCCCGGCAACTGGGTGCTGGAGTCGAGTGCAGACCTCCGGGATTGGTCCGAGCCTGAGCCTATCGCCGCCGGATCGATTCCAACGGTGTCCGTTCCGAATGGGATCACCAGCCGCTTCTACCGGCTACGACGGGTGGACTAGGCGGGAACCTCGGTGGTCAGCCGGCGCGAATCTCGCCCCGGGGTCACGGCCCACCCAATGGTCGAGACGCGCCAAGGCAGGGCTGCGCTCCGTCCCAGCCTCATCTCGACCCTCTGCGAGTCGTTTGCCTGGGAAGGGGGATGGGATTCTTTGACGCGACAGAGCATCCCGGCTGGACTGTTTGACCCGATCAACCCTCGCGGGAAAGTTGGGGACACCACGGAGGACGCTGTCGACGCTGGGCATGGCATCACCCACCCCTGCAGATGCTTCAAGCGGCGGATCCGACGCCCGCCATCAGACGCAGCAACGCCGCCTGGCTGAACTGATCACGGGCCAGCTCACCCACCTGCCGGCCCTGTCGCAACACCACCACACGGTCACTCAGCCGCATCAATTCCGGCAGCTCGCTACTGATCAGTAGGATCGCCGTTCCCTCCGCAGCCAGTTCCTCCAGCAACCGATGGATCTCCGCCTTTGCTCCAACGTCCACCCCGCGAGTGGGTTCATCAACCATCAGGATCGGACAGTCCCGGGCAAGCCACTTGGCGAGGGCCACCTTCTGCTGGTTGCCACCGCTCAGGCCCGAGACCGGCACCTCCATTGACGGTGACTTGACCCGGAGCCGGTCGAAGAACGCCCCCGCCATCGTTCGCTCGGTCGAACGCCGAACCACCCCGGCCGTCGCGATCCGACGCAGCACCGCGAGGCTCGCGTTCTCACGACACGACAGCGGAAGGACCAACCCCAGCCGCTTGCGATCCTCCGGCAGGAATCCCAGCCCCGCCTCCAGCGCCGCGCTGACGCTGCGTGGACGCAATCGCTGGCCATGCACCAGCACCTCACCCGTGGAGCGCGAATCGAGACCGAAGATCGCCTGGGCTACCTCACTCCGCCCCGCGCCCACGAGTCCCGCCAGTCCCAGGATCTCTCCTGCCTTCAACGAAAAATGGATTCCCGAGAACCGTCCCGGCGACGCCAACCCCGACACGCGTAGAACCTCCTCGCCAGGAACACGCTGTGAGACTGATGGCGATGCAGGATCCAGCTCACGTCCGATCATCTGCTCCACCAGCCGGTTCTCATGGGTCTGGCCGATCGACTCGGTCGCCACATGCCGACCATCCCGCAGCACCGTCACGGTGTCGCACAGGCGGAAGATCTCATCCATGCGGTGGGACACGTAGAGTACGGTGATGCCTCGCCGTTTGAGATCCCCGAGCAGGGAAAAGAGGTGTTCCGACTCCGCCACTGAGAGCGAGCTGGTCGGCTCGTCGAAGACAATCACCCGGGCCCCGGTACCCACAGCCGCGGCGATCTGGAGGAGCTGTTCCTGTCCCGTGGACAACTCGCCCACGGGCCGATCGACCGGGATGTCGGCCCCGATGGTCTTGAGAAGACGCGTCGCCTCCTGTCGTAGCGCCCCACGCCGCATCCAACCCATCCGCGATGGCAACGCACCCAGGCAGAGGTTCTCCGCGACGGAAAGATTCGGGCAGAACGCGAGCTCTTGGTGGACCATCGCGATCCCCAGCTGCCGGGCCGTCAGGGGATCGGTCGGACGGATGACCTCGCCTCGGAGCCGGATCTCACCGCCATCGGATCGCTGCACACCGGCGAGGATCTTTCCCAGTGTGCTCTTGCCGGCGCCATTCTCGCCCATCAGGGCGTGGCAGCTGCCCTCGGTGACCTCGAAGCTGACCTCGTCGAGCGCACGAACGCCCGGATAGCGCTTGGAGATTTTTTCGAACCGGAGGAACACGCGGTCACGTTAGGCGATCCAACACCGGGCCGTCGAGACCCTCCCCAACCGGGAATCCACTTCTATCCGGGAACGAAGTTCTGGTTCAGTGAACGCATGTCATCCCGTTTCCACCTCCGTCCACTCCTGACCGCCGCCGCACTGCTCGGACTCGTCCTCCCGATGTCCGGACAGGACGTCGCTCCGAAGGACGCCTCGGGACGCACCCTGAATCTCGGGTTCGAGTCCGGTGACCTGACCGACTGGACTGCCACAGGTGGTGCTTTCCTGGGGCAGCCCGTCCGTGGCGACGTCGTCAAGGCACGCCGGAGCGACATGGAATCCGGCCACACCGGGGAGTTCTGGATCGGCGGCTACGAGAAAGTCGGGGATGACCCCAAGGGAACCCTGACCTCGAAGCCGTTCCGGATCACCCAGCCCTGGGCCAGCTTCCGGTTCGCCGGTGGACCCTGGCCCGAGACACGCATCGAACTGGTCGACACCGCCAGCGGCAGCGTCTTCTTCAAGATGCACGGACGCGAGAGTGAGACCCTCCGAACCGTGGTGGTAGACCTCAAGGACCGAGTGGGCAAGGACATGGCCGTTCGGTTGGTCGACGACCGCTCCGGACACTGGGGCCACATCAACTTCGACGGTTTCGTCTTCCACGCCAAACAGCCCAAGCCCGGTGACGCCTACACGGCGGCTGAGATGCGCTGGGACGAACCGCCTCCGGCCGATGCCGTCCTGTTCGCAGGACTCAGCGCCACCGAGGCCGCGTCGAAGGCCACCCTGCAGCCCGGATTCCAGATGCATGTGTTCGCGGCGGAGCCCGACATCCGCCAACCCATCGCGTTCTGCGACGATGACAAGGGCCGGCTCTGGGTCGCCGAGGGTATCACCTATCCGAAGCGCGTGGGCCACCCACCCAAGAACGGGACGCCCGCCGAACTCTTGAAAGATCTCCTCGGTGGCAAGGATCGGATCCTGGTGTTCGAGGACACCGACGGAGACCACAAGTTCGACCGGCGCACCGTGTTCCTCGAGAACGTCAACCTGATCTCCGGCCTCGAGTACGGCTTCGGCGGACTCTGGGTCGGAGCCGCGCCCTATCTGGTCTTCATCCCGATCGCCGAAGGCGATGCGCCGAAACCGGCCGGGGATCCCCGCATCCTGCTCGATGGCTGGAACTACACGGCCGATACGCACGAGACGCTGAACACCTTCATTTGGGGTCCGGACGGCTGGCTCTATGGATGCCACGGCGTGTTCTGTCCCTCCAACGTCGGCAAGCCGGGAACCTCGGTGACGGAACGCCAGTGGGTCGACGCCGGGGTCTGGCGCTACCATCCCGTCCGACATGAGTTCGAGGTGTTCACCGAGGGGGGATCGAACCCCTGGGGCATTGATTTCGACGAGGAGGGCAACCTCTGGGCCGAGATGTGCGTCATTCCGCACCTGTTTCAGATGGTCCAGGGTGCCCGCATCACCCGTCAGGGCGGCGAGCACTACTGCATCAACCTCGCCGAGGCGGCCCGCAACGCGAAGACCCGCGATCCGCGCGGCGGCAAACCCGTGTTTCCCTACGTCTACGAGGACATCACCACGGTCGCCAACCACCTCCACTACGCCGGCAACCAGGGTCCCCACGCTGGCAATGGCCGCAGCGACGCCTCCGGCGGCGGACACGCCCACGCCGGACTCATGGCCTACCTCGGGACCAGCTGGCCCGCCGAGTACCGGAACCAGCTGTTCCTCGGCAACATCCACGGACAACGCCTCAATGTGGACCGCCCCGCGCGGTCTGGATCCGGATTTATCGGGGAACATGGTGCCGACTTCCTGAACTTCAACGACACCTGGAGTCAGACCCTCAACCAGCGCTACGACGCCGATGGCTCCGTCTACATCATCGACTGGTACGACAAGAACCAGTGCCATCACAACCGCGAAGACGGTCACGACCGCGCCAACGGCCGGATCTACAAGATCGTCTACCAGAACGCGCCCAAGACCCGCGTCGACCTCGCCACCCTCAGCACAGAGGACCTCGTCCGCGAGGTTGGATCCCGCAACGAGTGGTTCAGCCGGCATGCACGACGTCTCCTGCATGAGCGCTTCGGGGCCGGGCAGTCCATGACCAAGGCCCGGGAGTCCCTCACCCGGAGCCTGCGGGACGGCAAGGGACGCAACGAACGCCTCCGGGCGCTCTGGACCCTCGCCCAGACCGGCGGGATCCCGTCCGACGCCACCCGGCTGGCCGGAAACGACGACGTCCTGAAGGGTTGGACCCTCCAGCTCGCCGCCGAACGCGCCGCCACGCTCGACTGGAAGGCCAGCCCCGGCCGGGAGCTGTTGTCGACACTCAAGACCCTCGCCGCCAAGGACCCGTCGCCCGTGGTCCGACGCCAGATCGCCTCCGCCCTGCAGCGGATCCCGGTCGAGCACCGTTGGGAGGTCCTCACCACGCTGCTCCAGCACGCGGAGGACGCGTCCGACCACAACCTCCCCCAGCTCTACTGGATGGCGGCCGAGGGCGGCGCGGCGACCGATCCCGAGCGGGCGCTGTCGCTGCTCAAGTCCTGTAAGATTCCCAAGGTTCGGGAATTCATCGCCCGCCGTTTGGCCACCGCAAGCCTCGCCCGGAACTGAAACCACCGACCACCCACGCCATGCCCGCACTCACCCGCCGCCTCGCCATCGCCGCCGTAACGGGACTCCTCCTGATCGCGGACACCTCCACATCTCGCGCGGAGGACACCCTGCCGCAGTTGACCCACCTCCTCGCGGAATCGAAGGACACCCAGTTCCAGCTCGACCTTCTCCGGGGTCTTAGTGCCGCGTTGCAGGGACGTCGATCCGCCCCCATGCCCGAAGGCTGGAATGCCGTCGAGACCCGGCTGGCCGGGAGTCCGAACGACGAGGTCCGCACTCTCGTGCAGACCCTGTCGTTGACCTTCGGCAGTCCCGAGGCCCGGGCCGCGCTGAGGACGCTGGCGAAGACCTCCACGGCAGACGGCTCGGCGCGACGAAAGGCTCTCGACAGCCTGCTGGCCGCAAAGGATCCCGAACTGCCGTCCACGCTCCAGGCCCTCGTGACTGACCCGGCAGTGCGGTCGACCGCCATCCGCGGTCTCGCCGCCTACGATGACGCGAAGACCCCGGGCGTATTGCTGGGCAGTGTCTACTCGGAGCTGCCGGCGTCCGAACGTCGTGACGCCCTCAACACCCTTGCCTCCCGCCCTGCCTACGCGAAACCCCTCCTGCTGGCCGTTGCCAATGGGTCCATCCCCAAGAGCGACCTCACCGCCGATCTCGTCCGACAGCTCCGTGGCTTCAAGGACGCTGATATCTCGCATCAGATCACCGAGGTCTGGGGCGTGATGCAGGACACGAGTCCGGACATGCAGAAGGAGATCGAGAAGGTGAAGCGGACCTACTGGGCCGGCGGATCCACCCCGGGGGATGGTCCTCGGGGACGGGTCGTCTTCAACAAAGTCTGCGCCCAGTGCCACCATCTGTTCGATTCCGGAGGGGCGGTGGGACCTGACATCACCGGCGCGAACCGGGGTGATCTCGACTACCTGCTGCAGAACATCCTCTACCCGAATGCCGTCATCCCGAATGAGTACCGCGCCTCGACCCTCGAGACCCGCGACGGACGGGTTGTGATGGGCGTCGTGAAGCAACAGGACGCCAACGGCTACGTGATCCAGACCGCCACCGAACAGGTGAAGCTGCCGAAGACGGAGGTCGCAAAGGTCGAGCAGAGTGACCAGTCGATGATGCCCGAGGGACTTCTGGCGCCTTTGGGCGAGCAGGAGATCCGGGATCTGCTGTACTACCTCGGTCGCCCGGGTCAGGTCCCGCTCCCCGCCGGGGCCAAATAACTCCACCTCGGGGCAGGTCGGCACGACCCACCTCAGATTCCGGGCGACATCTGCGGAACTTGAGGAAGAGTTGGACGACGGATCGATGAGCGTCCCAGGTCAGATCCCCTCCCGACACCGGTGTGAAGGCCGTCAGGCTGGCTTCACACTGATCGAGCTCCTCGTGGTGATCGCCATCATTGCGATTCTCGCATCGATGCTGCTCCCGACCCTCGGTCGTGCGAAGCAGAAGACCCAGGGCATCCAGTGCCTCAACAACCACCGGCAGCTGACCCTCGGCTGGCGGATGTATGCCGACGACAACAACGACCGCATCCCCTACTCCAGCGCCCACATCTCGAACCGTTCGAAGGACGGCGCCGTGTGGTTCCTCGGCAGGATGGATTTCGATCCGAAGAACGAGGTGAACTGGGATGTCACCAAGAGCATCCATCGGAGTCCGCTCTGGAAGTACACTCCCTCGGCGGGCATCTGGAAGTGTCCAGCCGACCGGTCGGTCGTGGAGGTGAAGGGACGGCTCCTGCCGCGGGTTCGGAGCATGACGATGTCGGTCTGGATGGGGGGCTTCGGCGGGGAGCCTCCCGAGGAACTCGACTCCGGGTGGCGGGTCCATCTGAGCCTCCGGGACCTGAACGATCCCGGCCCCAGCCAGACCTGGCTATTCATCGACCAGCGCGAGGACAGCATCAACCTGGGCAACTTCTACACGGACATGCGAGGCTATCCTGACAAGCCTGGCGAGGTGCGGTTCTCGTTCGACTACCCCGCGAGCTACCACATGCGCGCGGGAGGTTTGTCCTTCGCCGACGGGCACTCTGAGACGCGGCGTTGGCTGGACAACCGGACGATGCCCCCGATCAAGAAAGGGAAGGATGCGCTGGCCCAGGTCCCGTTCACGCCCTCGCCCCGCAATCGCGATATCCTCTGGCTTCAGGAACGCGCGACACGCCGCACGCGGTGAGGGAATCAGAGGAATGACAACGGTTGGGCTGTGCGCCGTCATGGCCGCATCTGGATCCCCTGTGCATCAACTCACCTGAAACCAGACGGGATCCTCGCAGAAGTCGGTAGAACCAGGCCAAACACCCAGGTGTGCCCAACCCTCTCGGGCAGGTAGAGGACCTGGTGGAAAAGACCCCTGCCTCGCCCGGTGATGCAGGGACTGCATTACCCACGGGGTGTACTCGTCGCCCATCGCCAATTTTCTCTGAGGTCTTTGCCCTCCGCCCCTCGCCTCCGACTCGCTACACTCGACGCCATGCCCTCCGATTCCGACCTCCACCGCATCGCGCAGCTCAGCTGCTGGCGTGGTGATCCGGAAATCACCCCTCTGACCGGAGGAATGACCAATCGGAACTACACGGTCCGCGATGGCGCCGGCGTCCATGTGGTGCGTCTCGGGGAGGATCTCCCGCACCATGGGGTTCTCCGCTGGCACGAGCTGAACGTCTCCCGAGCCGCCCACGCCGCCGGACTTTCCCCGGCAATCCGGTTTGCAGAGCCCGGTGTCGTGGTCATGGACTTCATCGACGGACAACCGCTTTCCCCGGAGCGGATCCGTGATCCCAAACTCCAGCCGCGTCTCGCCGAGCTCCTCCGCTGCTGCCATCGGGAGATCCCTCGTCATCTGCAAGGCCCTGTCCTGACATTCTGGCCGTTCCAGGTCATCCGCACGTACCTCCGGCATCTCAAGACCCACAGCACACATGGGTCGGAACGACTCGCTGCCTTCCACGAACTCAACGAGCGACTCGAGTCCCGATTCACGGGTTCCGGCCTTGTGCTGGGCCACAACGACCTGCTGGCGGGCAACATCCTCGACGACGGCTCCCGCCTCTGGCTGATCGACTGGGACTATGCCGGCTTCAGCACTCCGTTCTTCGACCTGGCAAACCTCGCGACCAACAACGGTCTCCCGGCCGAAGCGGAGGTGGAGCTCCTCGGCCGCTACCTGGGAACAACTCGTCTGGACGCAGTCACCCTCGCCAACCATCGCTGCATGCGGATCATCTCGCTGCTCCGGGAGGCGCTCTGGGGAATGGTCAGCGCGACGCGTCCGTCGGTGGAGTTCGACTACACCTCGTATACCGAGGAAGCCCTCGCCCGATTCGACGCGGAGATAACACAGGGCAGAGGGGACTGACGCGGGGACGCGTGAGCTCCTACTTGAGTCCCGCCAGGTACTCGATCAGGTCGCGGAGTTCGAATCGGCCCATTTGATCGGCCAATCCCTCAGGCATCGCGCTGGGACCCCGATCGCGGCGTGCGATGTCCGGTTTCTTCAAGGTCACCCGTTTCATCACTCCCGTGTCGGATTCGGCCACCTCCAGATCCACGGCGTCGTCCGACTCCGACTTCACGGTGCCTGCAAGCGTCTCGCCAGACCGCAGGGTGATGACGGCCGTCTCAAAGCCCGCCGCGATCCGCGCGTTGGGATCGACGATGCTGGCCAGAAGATCCTCCCTGGAAAGTCGAGCCCCCACCTTCGTTAGGTCTGGCCCGACGATTCCACCTTCCGCACCGATCTTGTGGCAGCGTAGACACTGGACTGTCTGGTTCTCCCGGAACACGCGGCCACCGCGCTCCGCGTTGCCGCCCAGCAGCGCGAATCGCCAGCGATCGACCCCGGCGACCAGGGTCTGCCGGCGACGCTCCAAGCGTTTGGTCCACGCGGGATCCGAAGCCGCGCGCGCCTCGGTGGCCGACTCGACGTCGAGAGTGAGGGCCGCCGGAAGTGTGCCGTCTTCAAGGGCGGCCCAGGATGCGTTCAAGGCCTCCGAGGCCGAGGTATCGGGTAGCCGTCCCAATGCCGCCAACGCCGCCTGACCAAGGGAAAGATCATCCCCCGTGGGCGTGCCCGACCGAGGGATCAGACCCACCAGCAGCGGAACGAGGTCCGCGCCACCGAGCCGGTCCAGATACGGCACGGCAGCCACGCGGAGGGACACGTCCGATCCGGCGAGGGCCGACTGGATCGCATCGGATGCCTGCGCGGCATTGAGTGAAGCCAGTGCCACCAGGATAGCCCGCCGGAGTGCCGGGGCGGAATTTGTCTGGGTGAACCGCTCGTACAGGGGCGAACTCGCCTCCTTCACTCCGAGGGTGGCGGCAGCTTCCACCGTGGCGATCTGGAGCGGCAGCACCTCGCGGGTGCCGACCGGCACGCCGCTCTCGGAGAGGTTGAGCGGATTCAACAGATCCCCGGCAACCCGAAGGAAGGCACGTCGGGCCGGGGCTGGATTCCGCTTCACTGCATGACCCTCGGAAAACGTCACCGTCCGACCCAGATCCTCAGGCAGTTCCGGCAAGGCCGCTGCCCGTCCAAAATTCCTCGACGCCTGCGATGCCCGGTCGAGGAGAGGGTTGGAGGCGGCCCCGGCACCGGTTGATTCCGGGGCCGCTGCCGTTCCGTCGCGCGCCAGCACCACCATTGGACGCCAGAGCCCATGCACCCGATCGAGCGCCGGGGGCGCGGGCCACTCGGCGAGAGTCCGCACGGCAAGGACACGGATCGCATCCGGGACATCCTCCCGAACGGCGAAGCTAGCCAGCATCTGGGCATGCTGCTGAGTCCCGAGACGCGCGCAGGCATCGAGGACTCGACTCTGCAGTCCGACCGGACAATCGATCTTCGTGACAAACGACGCGAGGCCCGGGATCCCGACGGCCAGCGGGACGTCGTGAATCGCCCGGCCGGCCTCCTCGACCAGTCTGGGGTCGGCGTCGGTGAGCCCGTTGGTCAGCAGTGTCCCCGTAGACAGCAGAGCCTCGTGGAATCCCGGGAGTCCAGCGACCTGGGGATGGATGAAGGCTAGCTCGGCCAGACGCCGACAGGTCCGCAGTGCGGCAAGACGGATCACCGGCGAAGCATCCTTCAGGGCCTGCTGCAGGAACGTCCCCTCGACACACGCGAGATTCTGCGTCGGGAACTGCGAGGGCTCCGCGAGACGGTTGATTCCCTCCCAGGTTTCCAGGCCGGCGGCGAATGGAGTCGCCTGGAGCAGGATCCGCCGGGCCGTGTGTTGGAGGAAGATGTCGTCATCTTTTGATTCCAGGAGGATCCGGACCAGCACCAACGGATCCCTGGCCTGCGTCAGGGTGGACCCGCCGAGACCTCCCAGTCGTGCCACCCATCCCAAGCCGAGACGATCCTTAAGAATCTTCGCCTGCCGTCCGCCCATTCCGGCAACCGGGTTGGGCCCCACACCCAGGGGCATCCGGGCAATGGCCTCACCGGTTCGACGCCGCACGACCGGATCCGGATCGGCCAGCAGACGCGACAACGCAGGCCATCCCTCGGAGATCCCAGCCTCGGCCAACGCTGCTGCCGACTCCGCAGCCAGGCGACGATCCGGATCTTCCAGAAGGAGGAGCAGTCGAACCACGGCCCGTTCGGCCTTCGAAGAGATCCGACCCAGACGCTCGGACCGCAGGATCTGACCCATGCCCCAGATGGCATGAAGACGGGCCATACGATCCTGTCCGTCGAGCGCAACCCGACCCAAGCCCTCGAGGACCTTGCTCCCCCGGGAGGCCAGCTCCCACTGGGCGGCCAGCCGGATGCGGCGATCCGCGTGCACCAGCAATCCCAGCAACGCCGCCTCACGCTGGCCGGCAAGGCCGGCCGCGAGCAGCTCCTTCACCTGCCGGAGCGTCTCCACCTCGGCGGCATCGAGCGCAGCGGTTGGTGTGATCCGATAGATCCTTCCCCGTGGGGTCTGTCCCCATCCACTCACCCAGTCCAGCACGTAGGCCGCACCATCGGGTCCGAACTCCACATCCGTCGGCCAGCAGCCCCAGAGGAACTTGTCCCTGGCGTCGACCTCGAAGCTTGCGCCTCGGGGCTTCACGGAGAACGACCAGACCCCACCCGGGAAATCACAGTGGAGGAACCGACCCTTGAGGTGGGGTCCGAACCCGGTGCCGGGATAGAACGCTAGCCCGCTCGGTCCCTGGCTCACGGTCCCGGCCGACGGGAGGATGCCGTCCTTGCCGCCTTTCCAGAGCGACTCCTGCACCCAGGGCCCAAAGCCCTCCATGTGCTGGTAGCTGGTCCGCCAGCCGTAGTCGCCACCCTCCACCAGGTGCAGGACCCGACATGGATCCGCTCCGGCCGTGTCGTTGTCGACGGTCCAGAGGTTGCCCTCGTCGTCGAAGGCAAGCTCCTGGGGGTTGCGGAGTCCGAAACAGAACAGCTCGAGCCGACGGCCATCCGGTTCGCAACGCAACACACCTCCCGTGTCGGGCAGGTTGATCACGACCCCTTCCCGGTTCGTCAGGCAGAGACCGCGATCGCCGAAGCTGAAATAGATGCGTCCATCTGGTCCGCGGATGAGTCCGTGAAGGTCATGTCCCGAGACCCCGATGTGGACCCCAAAGCCATGGGCGATGCGGTTCTCCGAACGTGGTTGGAGCGGCTGGGCCGGGTCGGCGAGGGCGTCCGGAAAACGCCAGACATCGGGGATGTTGGCGAAATAGATCTGTCCGGCAGCGGAGAGCACGCCGGCGGCAGTGCCGGCGGTCACCGAGTTGAACCCGGTGTACAGATTGGCATGGTGATCGGCGCGTCCGTCGCCATCGCGATCCTCAAGCCGTCGGACGACCTCGGAGTCCTTGGTGAGCAGGGTCAGGTTCGTTGCGAACTCGCGCCGCAGGAAGGTGGCCCTGTCGGCGACGTTCCGGAACGACATGTCCTCGAGCAGCCAGTTGGTGTGGGCGGTGATATCGAAGACGCTGATGGCCCATCGGTCGGACTGCGCGAGAAGGGGACCCCTTCCATCGAACGCGAAGGCGACGCTGTTGCTGAGCTGCGGTTCAGCGGCCCAGACGTCTATCCTGAGGCCGGGACCGGGCTTCAGCTTGAGGGCTTCGGTTGTGGCCGCGTCGAAGTCGGGGGTGGAGTTCGCGTGCTGGGCGAGGACGGGCGCCAGCAGGAGCCATCCCCACAACAAAAAAGGCCGGAGAACCGTCACGCCCTCCAGCCTAGATTCATTCCCATCCGCTCAAAGCGGAAAGGTGGTCCCGGGACCCTGGGACTCAACCCCACTTCTCGGTCTTCATCTGCTCCTTCGGGAGCGCGAGGTCGTGCATCACCAGATGCTCGACAGCCTCCACCATCGCGTTGGTCCCGCAGGCGTAGAAGACCGTGTTGGCCGGGTCGTCCACAAAGCTCTTCACCCACTCCGGAGTCACGCGGCCCCGACGGCCGGCCCACGGATCCTCGGGGGCAAGTCGGGTGCAGGTGACGTGGAACTTGAAACGGGGGTTCTTCGCCTCGAGTTCGCGGAACTCCTCCGCGAAGATGATGTCCTGGGTCGTGCGCACCGTGTAGAGGATGGTGATCCGGGTATCGAGGTTCCTCGCGGTGGCTTCCCGGGCAAAACCGCGGAACGGGGTCACGCCGGAGCCGCCCGCGACGCAGATCAGGTGCTTGCCCGGGGGATCGAACACCGGCAGGAACCGGCCCGTGGGAGGAATGACAAACATTTTGTCCCCGGCCTCCACCCAATCCACGACACTGGTGCCCATCTTGCCGTCGCGCTTCACGGTCACCTCGTAGAAACCGCGATCGAGTCCGCTCGAGCTCAGTGAGTACGCCCGCTTGTACTTGGGCTTGTGGGGCCAGTAGACGGTGATGAACTGCCCGGTCTTGAACTCGCCCGGGTCGTAGCCCTCGGGCCATTGGAACCGGACTGTCTTCACGTCCGGGAGTTCCATCTTGACGGACTCGACGAGCATTTCAGCGATGACTTTGGCCATGTGTGGAGGAGGAGTGGGGGGGGAATTCGAGGTTCGGTGCTGCGGGCGGCATCCTGTCCTGAACCGGCAAAAAGGCAATCCACCCGCCACCCAACCGAGGCAGGCAACGGTGGACCGCTGGATCGGGGCTACTTGGAGACGTCGAGGCAGACCGCCTCCTTGGTGCTCCGGGCGTAGATGCGCCCGTCGCTGACGACGGGTGAACCCCAGCACTTGCCGTCCAGGACATCCGCCCGGGCCAGCTCGGTGTAGGCCTCCGGGTTGGTGTCGATGACGACCAACTGGCCGGCATCGCCGAGGGCCAGGACCTTGTCGCCCGCGAGGATGACCTGTCCGGGACCGAAGCCAGGCTTCTCCCACTTGACCTTGCCGGTGGCGATCTCGACGCACTTCACCGGGCCGTCACCGTATTCCTTGAACTGGAACATCCCATACAGGTGGCCCTTGTGGAGGACCGGAGTGGACCAGTGGTTGGCCAGAGGCTTGTTGCCCTCGAAGCGGTAGACCTCCTTGGCCGACCATTTGTCGCCGTCCTTGGAGACCCGGCAGGCGCCGGCGCCGACACCGTAGCCGGCCGAGCAGTAGACGAGATCCCCATCCACCACCGGCGATGCCGCGGTGGAGACCCGGAACGGGAACGCATGGCGCCACAGCTCCTTGCCGGTCTTGGGCTCGACGGCGAGGAGGCCGGATTTCACGAAGAAGATCACCTGCCGCTGGCCATGGATCGTGGCCGGCGTCGGGGTCGCATGGGTCATGGTGTCATCGAACGCCTTCCAGACCACATCGCCGGTCTTGGCGTTGAGGGCGATCAGAGCCTGGCCCGCTCCGCCTCCGGCGACGAAGACCATCCCCTGCTCGATCAGCGGCGAGGCGGCGTTCTCCCAGGAGATGTTCGGACCGCCAAAGTCCTTCATGACGTTCTTCTGCCACACCAGGTCCCCGCTCTTGGCGTCGAAGCACGACACGACCAGCTTCGCCGAGGTGACGTAGACCCGGCCATCGGCCCAGGCGGGAGTCGATCGTGGACCATCGCCACCACGGTTGTCCTTGGTGCCGTCGTCGCCACCGCCCTGGTACTTCACCGGACCGAGGGACTTCACCCAAACCTCGGCACCGGTCTTGGCGTCCCGGGCGACGAGCACCTCCTGCTGGGCCCCCTCGACCTCACGCAACTCGAGGTTGAAGGCCCGGCCACCGGAGACGGCGAAGGAGCTGAATCCGAGCGAGCTCGGGACCTTCCAGACCACCTTCGGTCCCGAGGCAGGCCATTTGGAGGCGATCTTCTCCGGGGTCGAGCCATCGCCCTTGGGACCGCGGACGAACGTCCAACCGCCGGCGAGGAGGGAACCCGAGAGGAATCCGGTGAGGAGCACCGTGGAGGTGAGGGGCTTCATCATGACGTTGCACAAGGTTGGGAATCAGACACGAGGGTCAATCGGATTTCACAGGGATCTACCCTCGGGTCGGCCCAATGCGGGGGGTGCGGCTGGGTTTCAACGGGCCACCCGACTTTTCATTTTCCCGCCGAGTCCTTTCGCCGCAGCCTTCCCGGGATGATGCGGCTCGAGCAGGAGGAGATCCGGGAGGCGGTGCGCCATGCCCTCGCGGAGGATGTCGGGTCCGGTGATGTCACGACTCTTGCCTGCGTTCCACCGGAAGCACGGGCCCGCGCCCTGCTCCGGGCGCGGGAACCCATCGTCCTCGCCGGGCTCGATCTCGCCGTGGAAGCGTTCCGGCAACTGGACCCCAACCTCCGCACGACGCCGCAGGCCCAGGATGGTGATGCGGTCACTGCCGGCGCCACGGTGCTGGAGATTGCAGGCTCCGCGCGCGGGATCCTCACGGCCGAACGGGTGGCGCTGAACTTCTGCCAGCGCCTCAGCGGGGTCGCCACGCTGACGGCCCGGTTCGTTGCCGCCATCCAGGGGACCCGGGTCCGGATCCTCGACACCCGGAAGACCACGCCCGGATGGCGCCGGTTCGAGAAGTACGCCGTCGCCCGCGGCGGCGGCCCCAATCACCGGACCGGCCGGTATGACCTGGGCCGCATCAAGGACAACCATCTGGCGGCACTCCGAAATGCCCAGCCGAATGCCATCGCAGCGGCGGTGGACCAGGCGCGGAAGTCCTGGCCCGGACTTCGGGTCGAGGTCGAGACGGACACACTCGAACAGGTCGACCAGGCCGTGGCCGCCGGGGCCGACATCATCCTGCTCGACAACATGGACCTGGCGACCCTCCGCGAGGCGGTCCGTCGGGTCGCAGGGAGGGCCCAGACGGAAGCCAGCGGCGGAGTGCGTCTCGACACCGTCCGGGCCATCGCCGAGACCGGCGTGGATTTCGTCTCCGTGGGCGCCCTCACCCATTCCGCCGCCGCGGTGGATCTGGGTCTCGACTTCGAGACATGAGCCCCGACGCACGCATCCTGACCCGGTTGCGACGGGCCGGTGACGCCGGGGTTGCGGTGTCCGAACTCAACGGCCTGATCGCAGGCGATCCGATCGGCCTCCCGGGACGCATCGGAGCCCTGCGCCAGCTCGGATACGACATCACGTCCACCGCACATGGCGGCTTTGTCCTGAGGTCAGGACCCGACCGACTGCACGCAGACGATCTGGTCTCGCGCCTGGCGGATCATCGACGGATCGGCAGGTCCATCCAGGTCTTCCAGGAAACCTCCTCGACCAACGACGTGGTGGAGCGCCTTGCCCGGGACGGGGTCGAGGAGGGCGCGGTGGTGTTCGCGGAGTCCCAGACCCAGGGTCGGGGGCGGATGGGACGCCGCTGGGAGTCTCCTTCCGGCCGTGGGCTGTGGTTCTCCGTCCTGCTGCGACCCCGGATCCCACTTACGGCTGCCACCCAGTTGACCGTCATGGCGGCGGTCGCCGCTGCCCGGGCCATCGGATCGGCCTCGGGCGTCGAACCGGAGATCAAGTGGCCCAACGACCTTCACCTGCGGGGCCGTAAATGCGGAGGCATTCTGCTGGAACTCGGGGCGGAGGCCGACCAGATCCACCACGTCGTCCTCGGCATGGGCATCGACGTCAACCTCTCGACCCAGGAGATCCCTCTCCAGATCCGGACGATCGCCACGTCGCTCTCCCTGGAATCGGGTCGACACATCGATCGACCCGCCCTCGCCGCCCGGCTTCTCGAGGAACTGGACATCGCCTACCACGGTATCCTCTCCGGACGTTTCAGTGCGCTTGCGGATGAGTGGGAACGGCACTGCACCACGCTCGGGCGGAGGGTCTCGATCCGTGTGGGCCCACGGGAGATCCATGGATTGGCCGAGGCACTCGACGAACAGGGAGCCCTGCTGCTCCGGACCGAGCATGGCCGATTGGAACGCATCATCGGCGGGGAGGTCAGCCTGCTCTCCACAGGTCCTGTGTCATGATCCTGCTCCTCGACATCGGCAACACGCACACCCACCTCGGCTGGGCCGACGCCGTGGGGATCCGCCGGACCCTCGACATCGACACCACGGAGGTCCTGGAAGGTCGGCTTTCCGGATCCATTCAGGACTGGCTCGGAGCTCGGAGCCCGGTCCAGGCAGCCCTCTGCTCGGTCGTCCCTGCAGCGATCAGGCCTGCACAGACGGCGATGAGGGGGCTGATGGGACAGGAGGCGGTTGTCCTGGGGCCGGACACGCTCCCGCGGGACTTGTTGACCTTGCGATATCCCCGTCCCGAGACGATCGGCACGGACCGAATCGCCAATTCCATCGCGGCCAGGCACCTGTTCGGGGGCCCTGTGGTCGCGATCGACTTCGGCACGGCGACCACGTTCGACGTCGTCGATGCGAAGGGACGCTTCATCGGCGGGGTGATCACCCCGGGCATCTCGGCCCTCGCGGACTACCTCCACGAGAAGACGGCCCAACTGCCCCGGATCCGACTGCAGGAACCCCGCGCGGCAATTGGCCGCAGCACCGTCGAGGCAATGCAGGTGGGAACGATGGTGGGCTACCGGGGGCTGATCCGGGAGGTGCTGTGTGGAATCCGTGATCAACTGGGGGATGGCGGGGTGAGAACGGTGGCGACCGGAGGCTATGCCCGTCAGGTGATCCGACGCCTGCCGGAGATCGACCGCTTCCAGCCGCACCTCACGCTCGAGGGATTACGCCTCTTCGCCGAGGTGGCCCGCACGGGCGACGAGGACAAGAAATTGTCTCGAACAGGCAAGAGGTGATCCCTGATGGTGGGAACACCCGCACAAAGCAGCGGGCATCTGAGGTGCGACCTGCAGGGTCCTCACGGTGGTGATTCCAACCCGATAGCCGTGCTCCTGGGTCCTTCCGATCGGGGAGCGGCTTTTCCTCTTGGAGGATTCGTCAGGGCCCTTTCAATGTCGGTCATGCAACTGAAGAAGGCCGTGATCACCGCGGCGGGAAAACACCAGCGGACACTCCCACTCCAGTCGCTGGTGGACCGCGACGGCACCACCAAGACGGCACTCGCGATCATCATCGAGGAGGCCCTCGACGCCGGTGTGGATCGGATCGGCGTGGTGGTCTGCCCCGGTGACGCACCGGCCTACCGGACGGCTGCGGGCTCCCACGCGGGACGTCTCGAGTTCATCGAGCAGCCCGAACCCCTCGGGTACGGCCATGCGGTCTGGTGCGCCCGGGAGTTCACCGCCGAGGAATCCTTCCTCCTTCTCGTTGGGGATCACCTCTATGTCCGGACCGCCACCACCGGCTGCGCGCGCCAGCTCGTGTCGCTGGCCCAGACCACCCAGTCGGCGATTTCAGCCGTGCAAGCCACCCATGAGAGCAAGCTCCCCTTCTACGGTGCCGTGGGTGGACGCCGGGTCCAGGGATCCCAGGGGCTCTACGAGGTGACCGAGGTGCTCGAGAAGCCCACCCCCACCGAGGCAGAGCAGCGCCTCGTGGTCCCCGGCCTGCGTGCGGGCCACTATCTCTGCTTCTTCGGGATGCACGTGCTGACCCCCGGTCTGATGAGGATCCTCGGGGAGATGGTGACCGATCGCGGATCGAAGGGGGGCATCCATCTATCAGCCGCCCTCGGCCGCCTCGCCCGCAAGGAACGCTACCTCGCCTTCGAGGCGAGCGGACGCCGGTATGACATCGGGGCGCGCTACGGACTGCTCACCGCGCAGTTGGCGCTGGCATTGGAGGGGGCCGACCGGGACGAGGTCCTTTCGGGCCTGGTGGATCTGTTGGCCCAACGGGCCCGATAGCCCAGGTCGGGGAGAGTCACCCCGACGCTACTTCCCGGCGGAGGGATCGATCGGCTTCGGCTGGGCCGCCTGCCATTCGGTCTCGGAGACGGGTCGTCGCTGCTGGAGAAAGAGGAACAGGCCCCGTTTGTTGCCCACGATCACGTCCGGCAACAGGTCTTTGTTGACGTCCCGGACGGCGACCTGGGTTCCGACGCCGGATTCAGTGTCGATCTGTTGGGGGACGAAATCCACCGCTCCACCGGGGCCCCGGACGAGTTTCCACCAGTACAGGACGGCCGGGGCGCCGGGCTCGGGATCTCCCGCCGGGCCATGGGCCCAGAACCGCTTGCCGGTGACGATGTCCTTGAGGCCGTCGCCGTCCATGTCGACGAGTTCGACCGCATGGAGCTGGGAGAACTTCACCCCATAGCGGTTCTCGTTGGGCTCCTTGTTCATGAGGATGTGCTCCTTGAACGTGATCCCATCCGTGCCGCGCACCTGCTCGAACCACGCGAGGCCATACCCATGGGCGGCCAGGCTTGTGATCACGTCATTCAGCCCATCGCCATTGACGTCGTAGGCATGCATCTGGGCGCCGCCCACGCCGAACGCAAACTTGTGCTGCTTCCAGACCGGATCCCCCGCGAGCGAGGCCGGCTGCTCCCACCACCCATCCTTCTCAAGGAGGTCCGTGCGCCCATCACCGTTTACATCGCCCACACCCATCCCATGCGTGAACCGGTGGTAGTTGTTGTTGGGGCTCAGCGGATGCCAGGTCCAGAGCCCGGCGGGATTGTTCGGATCCGGACTCGCCCAGCCGTAGCTGCCCTTGGAGGAGCACACGATCTCCGGCACACCATCGCCCGTGATGTCGATGTAGTTGGGCGACTCGTTGTCGGTGACCTCGATGGCGACGTGCTCCGTCCAGAGGCCGGGCTGGCCCTTGGGGTTCTCGTACCAGGACGACTTCTCACCCGGGAAGCCGAGGATCAGGATGTCGTCCCATCCGTCCTTGTTCAGGTCGGTACCGAACGCGAAGAAGTTCTTGGAGTAGGTGTTGTTCTTGCCCAGGGCCCCCTCAAATCCCGGGATCGTCTTCTCCGTGCCGTCGGCCTGCTTGAGCTTGAAGGTCTCGGTCGCCGGAGCGTAGGGGCGACGCGTCTTGAAG